>Ga0210124_1001253_pt1 | contig 11241 bp, 8 predicted proteins | sample Muzzi_PWC_D2_FD_185554 | JGI IMG/M metagenome (GOLD analysis project Ga0210124, IMG submission 185554) | Wetland microbial communities from San Francisco Bay, California, USA, that impact long-term carbon sequestration - Muzzi_PWC_D2 (SPAdes) | ecosystem: Environmental > Aquatic > Marine >...
TCAAGAAAACTTGGTCGATGAACGTTAAATCTGGAAACTTCCGAAGTCTAAGCTGTCTATTACTTACCAAGCAAGGCACGAACAATTTCCATTTCTAGCATTTCATAATTTCGCTCTGCAATAAGGACATTAATCTGTTCTCTATCCAGTCCCCGCACAATATCAAGAAGGGTCTGAAAGATTTCTAGACTGTTCGCCAGATGCTGCGTGGCTTGATCGGCTTTTTGGGTTCGCATGGCTTTTACATCCAAGCCCACAAACTCGCCGTTATTGCCATAGCCATTGTGATCCAAGACCCAGACCTGCATAAAGGCTCGACGCAAATCCACCGCGCCAAAGGCTCTATCCTGGTCAAATTTCAGGCTATTTTGGTCGTTAAGATGAACACTCCAGAGTTTATTATGGGCCAGCGCATAGGCCATTTCATCTGACGGGTCCAGACCGGCCAAAATAGCGTGGGCCGACTCGACCAAGCTGCCCACCCGGCTCGGATCATCCGTCAGGTAAGCCAGGCCAATGGCGTGTCCAATCGTGGGAATGTAGGCCAGGTCCATCGGTTCGTTGGGTTTGGGTTCGATTAAGATTTTTACATTAGGGTCGTAAGCCAACATGGTGTTAATCGCTCTGACCAAACGCTCCACAGCCACCCGGGCATCTTTGGCCTCACGAATGTAGGTTCCCTCACGAGCTAGCCAAAGAACAATTTTATCTGTACCCAAAATTTTCGAAATATCAATACATTGCAACGTGCGATCGATGGCATATTGGCGCTCGGCCTTTTTGTTGGAGGTAAAGCCGCCGTCGATAGTTCGTGTGTCTTCCCATAAACGTGGGGCAACAAACTCGGCCACCAAGCCCTCACCATCCAATACGCTACACACATCCCTGGCCGTGTTTTTGACTTCAGCGATGGACATACTGTTGAGATTGGGAACAACATCATCATCGTGGAATTGAACGCCCTCGAAGCCCAACTTTTTGTACACTTTTAGTTTTTCGGCAAAAGGAATGGTTGGTCGCACCGGCGGGCCAAAAGGGTCGGCCCCTTCATGGATATTCCACGGGCCAAATGAGAAACGGAAGGTGCCTTGCATTTACGCGCTCCTTAACTGGATGATGATATCTGATTCGTCAGTATTACATTGGCAGGTTAATTTGTTGAGGCGAATACCATTCGCCCAACCTATCCAGCAAATTTGGGCGTTTGCCAAACACCCCTACACCTGTACCAAGTATAACATGCAAAGATATAAAGTGTGAAACAGAAAGCCCAAAACTTCTATTTTTGAGGTTATCTGACGCCCAACAATAACTCGATGAGCAACTGGTCCAGCTTTTCGTATGGCTGGCCGCGTTTGCCCATCGCCACTCGATCAAAGGTGTGAGCTTTCAGGGCCTCGACCTTTTCGGTAGAATAAGCGCCCAAAAATCGATCCATAGAGCCATCAGTGGCTTTGATTTCAGCCAACAGATCTTGAATCTCGTCATCCTCGTAAAATTGTTGGGCCTTTTCTTTGAGAATTAGATAGGTTCGCATACAGCCCCTGGCAAACTCTTTAACATCATCGAGGTCGGCAGTGCGGTAGGCGTGGGCATCAAAGTGGCGGCTGCTATTATAACCGACATCTTCCAGAAATTTAACCAGGTAAAAGGCAGATTTAATCGACTCGGCGCCAAAGCGAAAATCTTGGTCGTAGCGACCAAATTTTTGGTCATTCAAGTCGATATGGAAGAGCTTACCCGCATCCCAGGCCTGGGCCACGGCGTGCATAAAGTTGAGTCCGGCCATGTGCTCGTGGGCCATCTCCGGGTTGACCCCTACCATGTCGGGATGGTCGAGCCTGGCGATGAAGCCAAGCATCGCTCCCGTCGTAGGGAGGTAGATGTCGCTACGTGGCTCGTTGGGTTTGGCTTCTAAAGCGAACTTGAAGCCATAGCCCTGATCTATGTTGTATTCGCATAGAAAGTTTAGGGCATCACGGAACCATTTGCCTGCCTCAAGCGGGTTTTTACCGGCGTCGGTTTCGGTGCCTTCGCGCCCGCCCCAAAATACATAGATTTTGGCTCCCAACTCTGCCCCCAAATCCATGGCTTGCATCGTTTTTTGCAAGGCGTAGGCCCGCACTTTGGGGTCGTTGCTGGTAAACGCGCCATCACGGAAAACCGGGTCATAAAAAAGGTTCGTCGTTGCCATCGGCACAACGATGCCGGTATCATCCAGGGCTTTTTTGAAATCGGCGACAATTTTGTCCCGTTCGGCAGCGGTGGCGTCGATGGGAACCAAATCATTATCATGAAAATTGACTCCCCACGCGCCGACTTCGGCCAGTATGTTTACAATATTGACAGGCGACAGTGATTCGCGAACTGCATCGCCAAAGGGGTCGCGGCCAACATTGCCAATGGTCCATAGACCAAAGGTGAATTTATGTTCGGGTTTTGGTTCGTACATTGGAATATCCTTTTCTTGCTAACGGGCATCCTTTAAATTTGAGATAAAGTAGCCACCGAAATCACCTTTTAGCCGCCAGACGACTGACGATAGACGGCAGACCGCTGTAAATAAAAACTGAACTTGGCACGCGAGGTGTTGGCGGTCAGCGGTTTATCCTGAGCCTGTCGAATGGGTCGATGGTCGGCGGTCACGGGTGGCAGAATTCTTGGCAAATCGAGGGTGTGTCCGTTAGCCAATGTCCTTTTTAAATGATAGGTTAATATGAACCGCATTATACCACAGAGTAATATTCTAAACTACATATTGATTGAAATCGCGTACGAGTGGGACATATAGAACGGGTAGAACGACTAGAAGTAAATTTCTGTTGGTAGAAGATACTTCTTAATTTTGGGATGCCAAAATTTCCGTTACGAGCGACTCCAACTGCGTGGCGTAATCTTGCCCTCCGGGCTGGTGGATAGCAAACAATTCAGGTGACAATTCTGGCTGTCGTTTAGCCAGAAATTCTCTGGCTCTATCTTGAGTTTCTTTGTTGCTGGCCGGGTGGTGAAGGGCAATGGTGACCAATTCCAAAGCCCGCTCCATATTTTTCTTTTGACGGGCAATAGGTTCAGCCAGTCCACCTAAGGCAGCCAAAGCCACGGGGATAGTTTGAATATCTATGGCGATTTTCAGGGCTTCGTAGTAATAGGCTTCGCTGGCCTCAAAATCCTCTAGGGCGGCGGTTACATGCCCCAGATTATTTAAGGCTACTGAAATACCTCTGGGGTAGCCAATTTGACGACGCAGGGTTAAACTTTCCTCAAAAAGTGCTTTGGCTGAGATATAATCCCCCTGCTTATAGGTGATAAATCCCAAATTGTTTAAAACAACCGCAATGCCCTGTTTGTTGCCGATGGACTTATAAATTTCCAGGCTTTCTTCGAGCAATTGCCGGGCCTCTAAGTAGTGATCTTTATCTAACTTTTCGGTATGATAACCTAGATTACTCAAAGCCCAGGCAACCCCCCACAGATTGTTGGCCTCTCGGTAGATTGCTAAACTCTGTTGAATTAACCTTGTCGCCTCTTGTGGCTGGCCCAACTCTCCGGCCAAAACTCCCAAATAATGAAGAGGAGCGGCCATATTTTCCCGGTCATCGAGTTGCTGGCAGACATCTATACTGCGTTGCAACACATCTTTAGCTGGCTCATAAAGCCCCTGCCGTAAGAGGAACCATCCCTGACAGGCCAGGATTTGGCCCATTAGGGAGAGATTTTGTAGGCGACTCCCGCTGTCTTCTAACTCCTGTAACGTTGTCACAGCCTGTTCAAGGGCTTCTACCCCTTCTTGAAACCAACCATACATACTATAGAAATACCATAGACTATCGAGGGCTTGCTCAACATTTGCTATCTTTCCCTGGGAGATGGCCCAATACCAGGCCACCCTTATATTTTCAATTTCTTTAGCAATCTCGGCCAGAATTTCCTTTTCTTTTCTCCCCTTTAGCCGCTTTTCCCGCTGCCGAAGAAACATCATGTAGTATTCGCAATGATGATCATGAACCGCTTCAGCTTCTGGAGGAGACTGCCACAGCTTTTCAGTAGCTGCCTGTCGCAAAAGTTCGTGCATCGCATAGCGACCAGACGCGCTTCTGGTGAGTAAGGATTTATCCATTAAGGTCGATATAAGAGTCAGGTCAGCTTCTGCAACCCACGCTAAAGCTGCTCTACTCCCCCCAGCCCTAAATACGGACAACTTCTTAAACACAGTCTTTTCCTCTTCCGAAAGGAGCTGCCAGGAATGTTCGAAGACACCACGCAGGCTTTGATGTCTTTCAGGGACATCGTGGAGGGTCGTCGTTAAAAAGTCAAGATTATGTTGAGTGTCGTACAAATTTTCAATTTCTTCGGCAATTTCTTGACAGGAGATAACCCGTACCCAGGCGGCGGCCAACTCTATACCCAAAGGAAGACCTTCTACCAGTTGGCAGATGCGGATGATATAAGGCTTCTCTGCCTCGGTGAGCGAAAAGTCAGAATGAACCCGGTACGCTTTCTGTAAGAATAAGGCGACAGCGCCGTAACTTTCTATCTCGCTGGTAGTGCTGTCCGTTGGATAGCTCAGACCCTTCACCTCAAATACATACTCTGCCTGCACATTAAGCCGCTCGCGTGATGTGACAAGAATTTTCACCATCGGAGCCTGGTGCAGGATGTCTAATAACAAACCAACTTCTTTCGTCAAGTGTTCAAAATTATCCATAATCAACAGCATAGTCTTGTTGCGTAAATAGTTAACCAGTTGGTGATTTGGATCGGTGTGACCGTTCAACGAAAAATTGAGACTCTTGGCAATACTAGAGACCAGAAAATCGGGGGAGCTAACGGAAGCTAACGGAACAAAATAGATGCCATCAGAAAATGCCTGCCCCAACTCAATGGCTGTTTGAACCGCTAACCGGGTCTTGCCGCCGCCACCGGGGCCGATTAGGGTTAAGAGACGACAATCTAGCTCTTGGAGGCGCTTGATAATCTTGGGTAGCTCCTTCCGGCGACCAACAAAAGGCGCAGGCTGGGTTGGGAAGTTATGCAAGGGGGTGGTGGTTTGGAGCGGAGCCATGAACTGCTTTCTTAATGGCTCACTTTCTTGCAGCTTATCTCCGTAGAGAATACGTTTGTAAAGGGCTGTCGTTTCCTCCAAGGGCGGTGTATCTAACTCTTGCTTTAGAATACGGACACATTCCTGATATTGGCGAAGGGCCGCCGCCCGTTGACCATTCCATACATATAACTGCATAAGTTGACGGTGGACAAGCTCATAGAGGGGGTCAATTTTGAGCCATCGCTGGGCATAAACAATAGCCGATTCAAAATCTTCATTGGCTATGTGACAGCGGATTAGGCGAGCTAAGGTGCTTGCCAGGTCACGACGAAGGTTTTCCTCTTGCGCAAGTTGCCACTCATCAAAGTCGGGGCTGTCCTTTAGGGTGAAGCCAAGCATAAAATCGGCGTGATATAAAGCTAAGGCCTCGGTTAAGAGCGAGAGACAAATCACATCGGAGTCTTCTTTTGTGGCTAAACAGGTAGCGAGTAAATGGCGGAATTGAGCCACATCCACCAGAAACTCCGGGGTTTGTCTCAGGCCAATCGTCTCCCGGTCGGCCTCAAGCCAGGGGGCCAGCCCTGCTTTATTAAGGGTTGCCAGGGCCCGGCGCAAGGCGGCCCGCGCTCGGCTCTGGTCATAATTAGGCCAAAGTAATGTCGCCAGGGTATTGCGGCTGTGAGTTTCGGCGGTGATAGTTAAATAAGCTAAGAGGGCGATAGCTTTGTGGCGATCTATTTTAACGGGTATGTTGTCAAGTTCGACCCGAGGCGAACCAAACAAAAATAGAGCCAGCCTGGACATATCAAACCTTTCTTCCCCGTCTTCATTCTATCCCAAATGGCTTAAAAAGGAAATCTTGGGCTGTCGATTGTTGTTGCAACGCTGTTGCAACGTTTCTGAGACGATAGAATGTTATACTAAAATTTATTGACAAAGCGAACCTCAGGAGATAAGAGATAATGAAGCGACGTATCTTGTATGTTGAAGACAACCCCAACAACGCCCTACTGGTAAGGCGCATCCTCAGCGCCGAGGGCCATGAAATGCTCGAAGCCGCAGATGGTGAAGTTGGCTGGAACATCGTGGTCAACGAACGCCCTGATTTTATTTTTATGGATTTGTTAATTCCCGGCATAGATGGTTTTGAACTAACCCGAAAAATCAAAAGTACGCCCGAACTCTCCCATATTCCAATTGTTGTGTTAACCGCTTATGGTAATCCAGAGTTAAAGAGCAAAGCCGAGGAAGTGGGCTGTGATGGGTTTTTAAACAAACCGGCCACCATCCCCGAAATTCAGGCGGTATTACGACAATTCTTAGGCACATCTAATAAAGTAGCTTACCTTTAACAAAATCGATAGTCTCCCTCTTAAATGTTGTTAGGCGAATTTACCACGGAGACACGGAGGAGTGCAAAAGTTTTTTATGTATTTCTCCGTGCGTTTTGCGTCGGTGCCTCCGTGGTTAAATTGCACACTTTATTTAGCCAGCAACACGTTACAGGGCGACCACCACAAAATAAAGGAGTGTGAATCTCTGTGAGTTATCTAACCCATCTCGAATGTTCATTCACCGGAGAGTGTTACGATGCAGATCAACTCATCCGGCTCTCCAAAGCAGGCCATCCACTTCTGGCCCGTTACGACTTAGAAAAGGCGGCTACCAAAGTGGATCGTGACGAATTAAACCGCCGACCGGCGACCCTTTGGCGATATCGCGAATTGTTGCCAGTACGCGACCCGCGTCACATTGTCTCTTTGGGGGAAGGGGGTAAACCCGTCCTTAAACTAGAGCAACTGGGCCGACAGCTTGGTCTCAGCCAACTCTATCTCAAGGATGAAGGCCAAAATCCAACAGGCAGTTTTAAGGCTTTGGGTCTGGCGGTTGCCGTCAGCCGGGCCGTAGAGTTAGGAGCGCGCGAATTTGTGATTCCAACGGCTGGAAATGCCGGGGGGGCGCTGGCTGCTTATGCGGCCCGCGCCGGAATTCCGGCTCATGTTTACATGCCCAATGATGCACCTCTCATCAATATTTTGGAAGTACAAATGACCGGCGGGGATTTACATCTGGTCAATGGTTTAATCAACGATGCCGGTCGAGAAGCAGCGGCAGCGGCTGAAGAAGGCGGCTGGTTTGATGTATCCACCCTAAAAGAACCCTATCGCATTGAGGGAAAAAAGATTATGGGCTACGAGTTAGCCAAAGCGTTTGGCTGGAAATTGCCCGATGTGATTCTTTACCCCACCGGTGGCGGTACGGGCTTAATTGGGATGTGGAAGGCTTTTGACGAGATGGAAGCATTAGGTTGGGTTGATAGCCATCGACCACGAATGGTGGTTGTTCAATCTGATGGCTGCGCCCCGATTGTTAAAGCCTTTCACGATGGGGCTGATGTAGCCGAGCCGTGGGAAAATGCAGACACCTTAGCCGGTGGCTTGCGGGTTCCGGTGGCTATCGGTAGCCGCTTGATGCTGCGAGCCTTGAAAGAGACCAATGGCACAGCCGTTGCCTTATCCGACAATAAAATAAGAGAGTCTCAATCCTTACTGGCTTCTAAAGAAGGAGTCTTTGCCTCGCTCGAAGGCGCAGCGACGATAGGCGCGTTGCAACATTTGATTGAAACCGGCTGGATAAACCCGGATGAGAAAGTTCTTGCTTTTAATACTGGAAGCGGCTTAAAGCATCGCTTCTTGTTGGCTTAGAAGGCTGTTGGATAAGTATGTCCATACTCTGTTAGGTATCCAGCGGCTCTACCTCCTCAATCCCTCCTACAAGGGGAAAAGAAGATCGATTCTCCTCCTATCAGGGAGCCGGAAGGGGTAGAGTCACTGTGGTCTATCGCCTAATTAGATTTTTAATGTTCATAAACCCGTAACTATCAATCAAAACAGTTAGTTCAATTATACAACCTTAATGATTGCCCCCCATTTGCGGTTGCTGGAGCAACCGCAAATTTTTTTTTGATGTAATATATTGAAACTTTTTGTTCTACAATCAACAAATTCGACCTTAAAGGTGACGGTCACTTGGATAGCGTAAAAATAAGAACTTTAAAAAACAGCTAAGTTTTTCAGCAAAAAAGTGACTGTCACCTCAAATACAAAATGGAGTAAAGTTAATGAAACCTGCATCCCTCCCCGTTCAGATGAAATCCCCCTCGCATAACAAACCATGGCAGCCTCAATCGGGAAACGGGGAACAATTTACCGGCCAAAACAGACAGATAATCTTAATTGGCTTAATGGTTCCAATGATGATGGTTGTGCTTAACTTTTCGGTGTTTTCGGTAGCTCTCCCCCAAATCCGCGAGACCTTCCAGATTCAAGCCGATGTGGTCGGCTGGGTGGTCACAATCTATACGCTCCCTTTCATGATTGCCATGCCCCTTTATGGCCGGTTAGGCGATGAATTAGGCAAACGCCGACTATTTTTAATCGGTATTGTAACATTTTTGATTGGGACGATTATCGCTTTTAGCGCCACCGACTTGCGATTATTTATGCTAGGACGCGCCATCCAAGGGTTGGGCGCGGCAGGTGGTGTGCCCCTGAGTATGGCTATCATTTCTCAGATATTTCCAGTGGGTGAACGAGGTAAAGCAATGGGGACATGGAACTCTGTTGGCCCCCTTACAGGCATTGCCGCCCCATTTATGAGTGGCTTATTGATTGATTACATCGGCTGGCGAACCATCTTTGGCCCCGTTATATTAGCGGCTCTGGCTGCTTTTTGGGTTATCCGAGAGCAAATCCCCTACAGGCGGGTCAGACCTCAATCTGGCATTTTACGCACATTTGATTGGGGTGGGGTAGTTATGCTTTCTGGCGCGGTTACGATGCTGACTTTTTACTTGTCTAGCCCTTCAATTACCGGTGTGGCGGCTTTAAGGGATTGGCGACTATTAGCAAGTACTCTATTGCTTTTTGGACTGCTAATTTATTGGGAACGGCGGCAGGCCAACCCCTATGTGGCCTTAAACATCTTTGCCAATAAAACATTTAGCCGAGCCTCATTCAGCGTCGGGATACGTATGTTTACAATGAGTGGAATAGGCTTTCTGATGCCACTTTATCTCACCGATGTTCATGGTTTCAGTGCCTCATCAACCGGTGTTGTATTGATGATTCACGCCGGGGCTATGCTGTTGACAATGCGTATCGGCGGGCAGCTTGCCGACCGTTGGACTAGTCGCTGGCCGGTATCTATCGGGATGGCAGTACAAGTTAGCACTATGATGGGCTTTGCTTCGTTGCCCGATACAGCTACCACGGGGGTAGTTACGACGATTATTATCATCCACGGGTTGGGAGCTGGTCTCTCTCTGGCCGCTCTACACCGGGCTTCGATGGGCCAAATTCCGCAAGAAGAAGCTGGATTAGCGGCAGGGCTTTACAGTATGGTTCGTTTTACCGGCACAATGTTGGGGCCAACGGTGGGGGGCGTTGTTCTACAACAGGGTCTGGACCGATCTTTACTGCCGATTCATGCCTACCAGACCGTCTTTTGGTTCATCGCTGGCGTGGCTGTGCTGGGTGTGGTATCTGGGCTAGGGCTGCGAGAGTGAAATAGATAAATGCTCTTTGACTACCTTCATTAATTGAAGAGGGTCATAGGGTTTGGCGAGAAAATCAGCTGCCCCGGAATTTTTGGCTCGTTGGCGATTGTCCCCAGTAGACCAGGCCGAAAGGATGATAACAGGGATATGCTGTGTGGTAGGATCCGCTTTTACGGCTTCCAACACACCAAAACCATCTACCTTTGGCATGAACAAATCTAGGAGAACTAAATCTGGGCGTTGACGTTTTATTTCTTCAATCGCTTCTTCACCGTTAGATGCTTCGAGCAGGGCAAAACCCTGATTTTTCAGAATTACCTGCATCATTGCGCGATGTTCCTGTTCGTCGTCGGCGTAGAGAATTGTGGGCATGGGGGTACTCCTATAGGAGAAAGATGATGTTTGTAAAGGTACAGTTTGCAACTTCTTTTTTACCAGCTTACCACAAATTGTTTGCTAGAAACATTACAATATGGTTACAGTTTTTCATCTTGAATAGGCTTAACTTTTGCTAAAATAAGGTTGACCGAGTATGCTTGCTGCATCTTCAATCATTAAGAAGAGGAGTTTTAGTAATGGTGCAGCAAACTTTGTACAAAGAGTGTCCCTTATGCACCCAAGCCCCCGTTGAATTAAAGGGGGATGGGGTCTACCAATGTAAGGCGTGTGGATTGACTCTGAAAGAGCGCTCTATATTGGGTTTATTTAAGAAGGGACATTTTAGCATTACCGATTTTGGGCAGCAGGAGTTTGCCCTGGCTCAAGAGGGGCTTAAAGATGTAGTGCTCACACCCGATACGCTCAAAATCGTCATTGGTAATATTTATAGCGATGAACAACTGGCTGATATCGCCAGCGGAAATATAGAGGTCATCAGCCCGGTTAGAACAATCTTGGCTCAGATAATTTTAGAGCAACTCAATGAGGAGTGTTTCATCAATGTCGCTGATTTGCGGCGGGGGCATGGCAAGCCACTAACCGAGGAGAGCTGGTATCGACCTACCCAGAAAGCTTCGCAAAAGGGTATAGAATGGCAGGATGAAGGGAATCTGTTCTGTACAACTCACCGGCTCGTTTTACCGAGTGACCGCTTTACCTTTATTCGCCTGGATAGAAAAGTAACGGCTGTGCAGGCTTACATTGATGGCATTGCTATTCAACGCAAGGGTGAGGAGTTCGCCACCTATTTTATTGGGTGCTATCCGCACGAAGCGGCTTTGGTGGCGGCCTATGTTATGGCCAAGATTCCAAAGTTGCGCCCATCAGAGCTTGTTGAATCTGAAAGTCAATAGCTCTTAATGAAAATGATCTTTTTCGCCGTCTTTGCCGTTGACGCTATCGAAATCATCATCTAAAAACTCCATCAGATCCTCGTCGTCAAAGTCGTATAGCATCAAGGCATCATCAAACAGATTCAGCTCATCCAGCGAGTCTTGAGCTGCCATCGCCAGCGTTTCATCATCACTTTCGAGACAGGCTTCCAGGGCTTCCCGCGCTAAATCTCCACCAATGCGCCCCAACGACCAGATTGCCATTTCCTGTACTTCCAAATCGGGGTCTTCTTCGATCAAAGATATTAATTTGGTCACAGCATCTTTGGCTTCCAGTTCGCCACAGGCCCGAACCGCCTCAAAGCGAA
>Ga0210124_1001254_pt1 | contig 11237 bp, 9 predicted proteins | sample Muzzi_PWC_D2_FD_185554 | JGI IMG/M metagenome (GOLD analysis project Ga0210124, IMG submission 185554) | Wetland microbial communities from San Francisco Bay, California, USA, that impact long-term carbon sequestration - Muzzi_PWC_D2 (SPAdes) | ecosystem: Environmental > Aquatic > Marine >...
CAGGCCGGGTTGCAGCAGGGCGGGCAACTGGTAGGTGAGCGATTTGCCGGAGCCAGTGGGCATAACCAGCAGGGTATGCTGGCCGTTGAGAACCCGTTGTATCGTCTCTTCCTGGCCTTCACGGAAGTGGTCAAAGCCAAAATATTGTTTTAGGGCCTGCTGTGGGGTCGGCACGAGAGATACCTGCTGGTTGAGTGCTGTAATTGGTTGTTGGTTATTGGTTATTAGTAATTGGTAAATAGTTAATTACCAACAACCATCTTAGCCAAACATTTGTTTGCCTCGAATTATAGCACTGGTTGGGGTATCTCTCAACTCTGGCGCTGCCTCTGCAGGGCTGTTGCGAGGTCGGCGTAGTGATTGAAAAAGGGCCATTCTTTTCCCCAGACCGCCGGCCCCAGACCGCTGACCGCCGAAATTTGTTTCGAACCTGGTTTTTTAGGGTGGTCTGCCGTCGGTCGTCTGCGGTCTGGCAGGCTTGTCAAGCTACTTTGCAATATCCCTGCTGCCTCTGCCATGGTGATGTGGGGTGAGGGGGGTGACCAGTCGAGTTGTTTTGTTGAGTTGGTATCACAGGCTATATATGGTACAATCCTGTGAGATAGAGGGTGGGGAAGATAAATTGAGTATCGCCGCAAAGATATGCCGCCAGAAGGGTTAAAACCAGACAATTCAAATTCTAGTGGGGGATCGTATTCCGTGGAATGGATGCCCTTAATTGTTCCGGCCCTACAGAAGAGTTGGGCTAATCATCGTTTTAAATTGTCGTCTCACCAACCGGCCCCTAAATTGAAGGATTGGCTGGCTTTGCTGCATATTGCGGCCACCAATCCGGGCAAACTTTCCGCGTATTTAGCCCCTTTGTTGAGTTTAGAACCGCAAATTCGGTGGGTTACGCTGACGGATTTACTGAGTCTCACTTTTGAAGCGGCCAAGAGTGAAGCGGATAAGCTGACCGCCGAAGATTGGCAAACGCTGGTTGCTATTCAAAATCGCATTCACGGCGTGGCGGTGCAAACAGAGAGTAACACAGAAGACGCTCCTCAACCGAGTGTCCAACAGTTTGATGAAATCCTCAAGCGGCTGGGCGAGGTCAGTATGCTTTACACCATGGCCCAACAGATTTCCAGCAGCCTGGACCTGCAAAATATGCTGGATACTATTGTCACTTCGCTGCGGCAGATTGTTGGCTGTAGAGCGTGCTGCATCTTTTTGCTTGATGATAGCCATAAATATCTGGAAATCAAGGCCGCCGATGGCTTAAAGCCCCAGTGGCGCGAAGCGGCCAAACTCAATTTGGGGGAGGGGGCCGCCGGAACCGCCGCTGCCGAAGCTCGAACGGTATATTTGCCGGATACCAAAAAAGACCCCAATTTCATCGTTTTTGATGAGGAGGTTCGGTCGTTGATGGTTGTTCCCCTGATGGCTCAAGGAAAAGTGATTGGAACCATTAATGTAGACCATAACCAACCCGATGCTTTTGGCCCCACCCAGGAAAGATTATTAACCATCGCGGCGGCTCAGGCCGGTGTAACTATTGAGAATGCTCGTCTCTTTTCGGAAATTTCGGCAGAGCAGCAACAAACCCAGGCTATTATTCAACACATGGCCGACGGATTATTATTAATCGACGGGCATGGGGTGATTAGACGGTGCAATTATACCCTGGTTACAATGCTGGGTATAAAGCGAAGCGAAATTATTGGTCAAAACGTCAACTCACCAAATTTGCATCCAAATCTGGCAGGTATCACTGCTTCGATTACCCATCACGCCCGCACAGGGGTGCTAGCCAGAGAAGTAACCATCGAAACACCCCGCCCCAGAGCATTACAGGTTTTTGCCACAACGGTGATGGACGACGAAAAAAAACCGGTGGGAGAGGTACGCCTGATTCACGATGTTACAAAAGAGCGAGAGTTAGACCAACTCAAGGATGACTTTTTTTCAACTATTTCTCATGAGCTACGCACACCTCTCTTTTCTATCCAGGGCTTTGCCCAACTCATGCTTGAGGAAGACGAGCTAGACCCGACCACCCAAAAAGAATTTCTGGAAACCATTCGGCGACAGGCCACTCAACTGGGTGAGATGGTCAATAATCTACTTGACATCTCTAAACTAGATGAAGATAAGTTAGTCTTAGAGAAAGTACCCCTCTCTTTGCTGGATATCATTAACCAGACTATTCTAACATTACAGGGTTTTGCCCACCAGCAAAAGGTGAAACTGGCTCCAAATTTGCCGGACCAGTTACCGGGCATCGTGGGAGATAAGCAACGCCTGGGGCAGGTTCTCACCAATTTAATTGGTAATGCCATTAAGTTCTCCGAGACCGAAGATGTTATCGCTATTACGGCTACGACAAATGAAAAAGAGATAATTGTTCAAGTTAAGGATAACGGCATTGGTATCCCTGCCCAAGACCTGGAATCTATCTTTTCACGATATTATCAGGCAGGCAATAAAAGCGAGCGCTCAGCGATGGGCAGTGGTTTGGGGCTGCATATCGCCAAGAAAATTGTTGAGGGACATGGCGGACGCATCTGGGCCGAAAGCCAAGACGGCCAGGGAAGCACTTTTTCCTTTAGTATGCCTGTCACTAATACTACATAAACCACGACTTACTATTTAAACGAAAGAACAACAATAATATGGAATTCGACCAACAGATTCAATATGCGGCAGACCTTATTGATAAAGCGCAAAGATTGGTGGCTATAACCGGGGCCGGTATGAGTACGCCATCCGGGATTCCCGACTTCAGAAGCCCCACTTCCGGCTTGTGGGACAAGGCCGACCCTTTAGCCGTGGCCTCCATTTATGCTTTTCGTCAGAACCCCCAGCAATTTTACGATTGGATTCATCCGCTTTCCCGCCTCGTTTTAGAAGCTGAACCTAACCCCGCCCACTACGCCCTGGTCGAGTTAGAGCGCCGAGGTAAACTAAAAGCCGTCATCACCCAGAATATCGACGACTTACACTATAAGGCCGGTTCGCAAAACGTATATGAGCTACACGGGCACTTAAGAGAAGTTTCCTGTATTCAGTGTCATCAAGTGCAAGAGTCTAAGGTTATTTTTCAAAAATTCATCAATGACGGGCAAGCGCCTCAATGCCACTGTGGCGGTGTTTTGAAGCCCAACACGGTTCTTTTTGGTGAACAACTACCCATGCAAGAGTTTGTCTCGGCTCAACTGGCTATCAAAGAGGCAGATCTAATGCTCATCGCCGGTTCATCGCTTGAAGTTGCCCCTGTTTCAGATTTGCCGGTTTTAGCCTTAGAAAATGGGGCTAGGTTGATTATCATTAATTTACACCCCACTTATCTTGATCCAAAAGCGGAACTGGTTATTCGTGGGGATGTTGCCGAAGTACTACCGCTCATTGTGAATTCATTTACAGCTTAAGCCTGTTTATCGATTACGCCACCACCCCGACAGATATTAATACCCAACATCAACCCTTGTTTTTCTTCAAAAACCGATACCTGATTGCTCCTTATCCGATTCATGAAGGTCTTTCGAGGCTTAATTCTAGCTGAATATTGTCTTAGGCTACAATGGTAAGGGCAAGATAAGATGAATGATGAAGCCAAAACCAAAACCCAACTCATCACAGAATTAGGCACCATGCGCCGACGGGTATCCGAGCTAGAAGCTCTAATTGTTGAACAGGCGCCAATTAGAGAACAGCTACAGCACTTAATCGAACAACTGCCCATCGGGGTTCAGATATTTGATACTTCCGGCCAGTGTATCGATGCTAATGAAGCTCAATTACGTATTTTTGGCCTGCGCCAGTCCGAACAGATAATTGGCAAGCACAATTTGTTCACCGACCCAATGGCTGAAAAAACAGGTGCCCAGGCCGCCGGACGCCGGGTGTTAGCCGGTGAAATAGTTCGCTTACCAGATGTCCATTTTGATTTTAGCTAGGCCGATCCCAGATTTGCGGACCCAGAATATGGGCATCGGACAATTTCTGTGACCTTCTTTCCCGTAAGAAATACCGTGGGTGAAATTATCCAGATTGTCGCTTTGAATGAGGATGTGACCGAGCGCAACCAAGCAATAGAAGCCCTTCAGAAAAGTGAGGAACGTTATCGAAGCTTTTTCGACAACTCTCCAATTTCTCTATGGGAAGAAGATTTCTCTGTGGTTAAAGCTTATTTAGATAGATTGCGAAACGAGGGGATTACAGATTTGAGAAGATATTTTGAGGATCATCCCCAAGCCAGAACCGATCATATAGGGCTGATCAAAGTTGTTGATGTAAATCAAGCTACGTTGGAATTGTATCAGGCTGAAAGTAAAGAAGCTTTTTTAGGAGAATTGGATCAGGAGATTTTAAGTGAGGGCTCTCTCGATGCTCTTATAGAGGAGCTACTTGCCATTGACGAAGGTAAAGCTCAGTTTGAAATTGAAACCGTCAATCGAACCTTTGCCGGTGACAAAAAGTATCTGCTCTTAACCTGGTCTGTCGCTCCCGGCTTTGAGAAGACTTATGGTAAGGTTTTGGTTTCCTTCATTGATGTTACAAAGCGCAAACAGTATGAACTTGAACTGACCAGATTTCGGACTATTCTAAACCAGGCTGGTGAGGCTATTTTTGTTACAAATGCCCAGACAGGTCACTTTATTGACGTCAATGAGACCGCCTGCCGCCTACTTGGTTATAGCCGTAAAGAGCTACTTAAGCTTGGTGTTGCCGATATTGAAATCAGCTGCTCCCTTAAAACCACATCACAATGGGTAGCCCACGTTGAACAGATCAAGCAGGCTGGAGAATTCCTCTTTAGAAAAGGGCTTCAGCGTCGCCAGGATGGTACAACCTATCCGGTTGAATTGATGCTCTCGCACCAAAGTTTTGAGGGTGAAGATTATATTCTGGCGGTAGCTCGGGATATCACCGAGCAAAAACGGTTAGAGGACCGTTTACACCAAGCCCAAAGAATGGAAGCTGTGGGACAATTGGCCGGTGGCATAGCCCACAATTTTAATAATATGTTAACGGCCATCATGGGGTATACCGGGTTATCGTTGGAGACATTACCTGCCAACCATCCTGCCGCCAGTGACCTTCAAGGTATTCAAAAGACTGCCGAACGGGCAGCCAAGCTTGTTCAGCAGTTGTTGGCCTTTACCAGTAAGCAGGTTGTACAGCCCCAAATCCTTAATATAAATGAGTTGATAATAAGTATAAAGATAATGCTTCGGCAACTTATCAGCGAAGATATAGAGCTGGTGATATTACCAGCCCCAGAATTAGGGCAGGTCAAAATAGACCCCGGTCAGTTTGAACAGGTCATTGTCAATCTCATCCTGAATGCCCGCGCTGCCATGCCCATGGGGGGCAAACTGACAATTGAAACAACCAACATTATTCTCGACCAGGAGTATGCTAGCCAACACGTCGAAGTCGACCCTGGTGATTATGTTATGATGGCCATATGTGACACCGGCAGCGGCATGGCTGAAGAAGTTCAACAACACATTTTTGAGCCATTTTTCACAACAAAAGATGTGGGCCAGGGAACAGGCTTGGGGTTGGCAACCTGCTTTGGTATTGTAAAACAAAATAGCGGTCATATTGCTGTCTATAGCGAACCAGAGCAAGGAACCACCTTCAAGGTTTATCTGCCACGCCTGGAGGAAACACCAGTTAAATTATCTCAATCCAACCAAAGCGATTATCTACCAACAGGTGACGAGACAATTTTTATCGTTGAGGACGAGATAACGGTACGAGAGATGGCGGCTCGTATACTTCACCAGCAAGGTTACACCATACTCAGGGCGGCTAATGGTGAGGAGGCATTGGAGTTAATTACAGAACAAGCGAAGCCAACAATTCATTTATTGATCACAGACGTTATTATGCCTCGGATGGGGGGGGGAATATTAGCGGATAAACTCAAAAACATATACCCCACTATAAAAGTACTTTACATATCGGGGTATACAGACAATGCCATTGTGCATCACGGGGTATTGGAGCCAGGTGTAAATTTCTTGCCGAAGCCATTCACCCCCAATGCTCTAGCCCGCAAAGTTCGAGGAGTCTTAGACCAGGCTGACGGTGAATCATTGGCTTAAGAAAATTGATAGATTATTATTCCAGCAGCCCAAATTCCAGCTCAATCTCCCCAAAACGAAGCATATCGCCCATTTGAACCGGAATAAAATGGTGGGGTGGAATTTTGGCTCCATTGACAAAAGTGCCATTCGTACTGCTCAAATCTTCTATAAACCACTGATTATCTTTATGCAGCAAGCGACCATGTTGACGCGATACCCCGGCTTCACGTCCGCCATATGGGGTTAAATCAATGGTGGGTATTTCGTTTTTTCTGGCCCGTCCTACGGTTAACTCCACTTGATTGCCGATGGAAAACTCTTGGCCGGTCTGAGCTAGCTTTAATATAATATTGGCGGGACTTCCCGGATCTGAGACCTCAGTTATCTCCACACCACTCTCTTTTTTAGCAGAATGACTCTGGGCTTCACCTAAACGACGAAGTTCCTTTCTCGCATCGATAAGGCTCTGAGAGAACTCTGCCATCATTTGATAGCGATCATTGGGGTTGAGGGCCAACGCTTTATCTAAAATAGGAGCCAAAATAAAGGGTACATCCGGGTTAACCACCTGAACCGCACGGGGAGGTTCGGTTAACCGAGCCATTACCGTATCGAATACTGTCTGGCCCTCAAAGGGGAGTTCGCCAGCCAGTAACTCGTATAATATAATTGCCAGTGAGTAGATATTCGAGCGAGCGTCAATTTCTTTCCCCCGAATTTCCTCGGGGGCGGCGGCATAGGTCATCGTTCCCATTACCGGGCCAGGCATGGTCATATTGCTTACGGTACGTTGCATCTTGCTCGCCCCAAAATCGGCAACCAACACCGGCCAATCATCCTGAATCATTAAGATATTAGCGGACGAAATGTCCATATGCAGAATACCGCGGTTATGGGCAAAAGCCAGAGCTTGAGAAATAGGAATAATGATCGAGAGAGCTTTTTCCCACATAAATGGCTTATGTGAATTCAAACGATCTTGCAAAGAGCCGCCAACCACATACTCCATGATAAAATAGAGATGGCCGTCTGATACCCCAAATCGATGCATGATTGAAATATTATGATGCCGTAAGTCTGCAATCGCTTGGATTTGACGACGAAGAGAGGCCGGAAGATCATCCTCGGTCATTAATCCCCCTGCCTCAATAGACACGGCTTTGACAGTTACCCACCGTGATAACTTATCATCAAAGCCTTTATAAAGGCAGACAGGACCATCAGCCTCAACAAATTCTATGAGTTTGTAGCCGTCAAAAGAGCGGCCTATTAGATTATCCATAAGCTCCCCCGTGATAAGAGAAACTTTCGCTCTACAAATTTGGGCATAAAAACCAGGCAGTTGGGTGGGCAAGTAATGGTCCAATTCGGATACATTTTGCCTATCACATAGCCTAGCAGACTATTTTTTCATCACCAGCAAGCGACGGGCGAGAGTCTAATTCATAGGATTGCAAATAAGGGTTGAGTAAGGTATCATATTTGTGATACATTGCGATTACGCCAGGAACCTCATGGCTAGCTTTCAATTCTTCTAATCCCCGCTTGGCCTGTAAGATCTCTCGCCGGGAAAGTTGCACCTGGGCTTGCAAACACCTGCAAATTTTTGATAAGTTTCTTGTGATTTGAATCGCACGCTTGAGAGAAGCGTTACTCCACGGTGTATACATATCCTCCAATCACCTTTCATCCATTCCTAATATGTCAGCACAACCCACAATTTTCTTGCCAACTTACCGACCTAACCCCTGCAGAACCGGCTGAGTTTCAATAAGGAAGGGTATGGTCTCATTGCTCTTGCTCCTCTCCTTCGACTTCGGCTGTCCAGTCTCAAGGGTATTGGGCGATAAGTGATGAACAGGCTTGATTTCCAAAAGGTCCAGTAAAACCATTAATGAATGAGGGCATACTTCGGGAACGTATTTCAAGAGCATGACCATCTTCTTCAAAATCTGCTCGTGGCTGATTGAGCCAAATGTCCCGTCGGCATTCACCAATTCCAGAAATTGCTTTAGCGTTGCCGGATCAACCTCCGGGATATTGCAACTGGCAAATACCACTACCGCTTCCAAATGCAGCTTTTTGATTTCATTGGTTGGGGTTGCTGTATTGCGTATCATCATATCACCTTCGATCATCAATCCAGGGGTAACCTTCATTCTTACTCCTATTATGCCCTAAAAAGTCATGAAAGTGTAGGTCAATTTACATTCGGATTACCTACGGAAATGCGTGGATTTAAGCGTAGGAAAGGAAGGATAGAGGAAAAGAGGGGTGATTTTTCTACAAGCGGAGTAAATAACCCACCCCACGATGCGTTTCAATCATCTCAGTGGTGGGGTCAATCTTGCTGAGTTTCTGCCGCAGGTTGCTGACAACCCGGTTGAGGGGATCATTATCCGGGTCAGGCTCATATTCATGCTCCCAAATTGCGGCGGCACAGCGATCACGAGTGCAAACCTGATTGGCAAATTGATATAGAAATCGCAACAACCGAAGCTCGCTGGGGGTTAAGTCTAACTTTCGATAATTCAAAAAGAAGGTCATGATTTTTGGCTCATACCGCAAACGACCGGAGGCGAGCTGAATGGTGGGGTCGGCATCTTCAAAAGATAGCAAAGGTTCTGCTCTGCTCAGGCCAATCAAATCTTGGTCTTGGAGAACGTGTGGCTCAAAAATCTGCCGACCATTGACAAATGTACCGTTGGCGCTATTAGTATCATACAAAACGTAACGCAAGAGATCACGCTCAATCTTGGCATGCAACCGAGATACCGTCTCAATCTCCACCACGATGTCACATACAGAAGAACGCCCAATTGTACAAATGTCTTGGTCGAGGGTAAATCTGGCGGGGTGAACAACCTCGCTAACAGCAGAAAGTCTGGAAGGCTCTGTCTTTTTCTCTTTAGGCATTTCGGCTTTACAAATAACTATAATATGAGCTTTTCTTGATATGATAACTCAAATTGCCACCTACATACTTCCAATGTATCTGGTAATGGGGGATTACTTTTCTGCTATTGGTTGGTAAGGTGGCGACTCAGGGTATTATAACACAAAAATAGCCGGTCAGTCCAGATAAGAACGAAATTTGCTAATAGTCTTAATATTATGTCAATTCGGTTGACCCGATTATAACATAATGTTAAAATTGAATAACTGATAATATCACTATGGGTTTGAGAACAGGAGATCAAAATGGCTCAAGAAACTTCCGATGGTGTACCTATTTCTGATGGGTTTGATTTTCCGGTGGGGCCGCGTGGGCCCGATGTGGATGTCTTTAAGACATATAAGGTGGATACCATTCAGGTAGACCCTGATTACTACAAAGAACTTGGCTACTGGCACACCGGCGAAGACTGGAATGGCCGGGGCGGTGGTAATACCGATTTGGGCGACCCAATTTATGCGGTTGCCAATGGCAAGGTGCTGAGGTTTGGTCACTTTCCGGTATGGGGTAATATTGTCCTCTTGGAACATGCCCTCCCCGATAGCAGCCGGGTTTGGTCTCAATACGCCCACCTCGATACAATTAAGGTTAACCAGATTGGGCAAAAGGTAACCCGTGGTCAGCAAGTTGGCACGATGGGCCGGGGCGATAATAATCGCTTCATCGCCCACCTTCACTTTGAAATTCGGCGAAATAAGCTCCCCATCGATAATTGGTCGCCGATGGTTAAAGATAGAAAGGCGGTGTTGGACAACTATTATAACCCCACCGAATTCATCAAAGCTCACCGTCCGGTCAAGGAAGTCGAAACGACAGAGTCTACACCCCAGGTAGAAATCCCCCAGCTTATCCAGCTTGTCATCAACGTGCAACAGAGTAATCCACAGGCCGGTACATTTCGCAGAACTCAGAATGGCGACTGGTACAAGGCTCCTTATGGCTATTCTGACGATATGCTCTGGACCCAAACCTCTATCCAGCAAGAAACCGATATTGCCGAATGGCGACCTAACCTCCCCAAGCCAGGACGCTGGGCAGTATGGGCCTATATCCCGGCCAACAATGCCACCACAACCTACGCCCGTTACAAAATCCTCCATGTCGACGGCCTGAGCGAGGTTCCGGTCAACCAGTGGGGGAATCGCAACCAATGGGTCAATTTAGGCACATACCGCTTTGCCCAAAGCGGAGGCTACGTGCGCCTGGGCAACTTTACAGGTGAGCTAGGGGTACAACTTGCTGTAGGGTACGATACGATTTGCTGGACTAGCGTTGATTAAAGCAATCCACCAGAAATCAGTTTCTAACAAACTTGGCTAAAATCCTCTAAGCGCGTATAATGAGCAGCGATTTTTTACTGTTTCCTGAAGTCAAAAGGTAAGGCTGGTTTAAATAGCGAGGATCAAATTATCGGGCCAAGGATGTCCCCACCTCCCCATTTTCAATGGCGGAGGTTTTTCTTATATAGCATCAGAGATTAAGAGATTAAATGGTGGCGATATGATCTATCCCCAATCTTTAATCACCAATCTCTTTCTATTACACCGTTAACAATTAATCAACTAACCACTGGAGGAATAATCATGAGTGATAAATGGGTCTATTTATTTGAAGAAGTTGAGGAAGCTGAAAAATATGTTGGTGGCGACTGGGAAAAGGCCCGGGGCTTGTTGGGCGGTAAAGGAGCCAATCTGGCCGATATGACCCGGGTGGGCGTGCCTGTTCCCCCCGGCTTCACCGTAACGACTGAAGCTTGTAATGCTTATCTGGCTGCCGGTGAGCAGTTTCCGCCAGGAATGTGGGAGCAAGAGTTAGAGGCCCTTAAGGATGTAGAAAAGAATACCGGCAAAAAGTTCGGCGATCCGTCAAATCCCCTGCTGGTCTCTTGCCGTTCCGGGGCTAAATTCTCTATGCCCGGTATGATGGATACCGTCCTCAATATTGGCTTAAATGACGAAGTTGTCGCCGGGATGGCTAAACTGACGAATGATGAACGCTTTGCCTATGACTCGTACCGCCGCCTGGTTCAGATGTTCGGGAGCGTGGTGATGGACATTGATGATGAACCATTTGAAGAGGTTCTGACCAAAGCCCGCAAGAAAGCTGGAGTTGAGAGTGACTCCGACCTGACCGCCGACGATTGGAAAGCCGTTACCGAGGAGTTCAAGAAACTCTTTAAGGCCGAAACCGGGCGCGATTTT
>Ga0210124_1001255_pt1 | contig 11235 bp, 12 predicted proteins | sample Muzzi_PWC_D2_FD_185554 | JGI IMG/M metagenome (GOLD analysis project Ga0210124, IMG submission 185554) | Wetland microbial communities from San Francisco Bay, California, USA, that impact long-term carbon sequestration - Muzzi_PWC_D2 (SPAdes) | ecosystem: Environmental > Aquatic > Marine >...
CGCCTGCACTGAATCAACTTCATCACAGTTAATGGGTATCGCTCCTTGACGCTCGGCCACCGCCAGTCGCCAGGGGAATTTGTCGATGATAAATATGGGCTGTGCCCCCGACAGCTTAACCAGTTGCAAAATGCTCAAGCCGATACAACCTGCCCCTAAAATTACCACACTATTCGCCACTTTGATTTTGGCTAAATCTACAGCGTGAATGGCGATACCTAACGGCTCCAGTAGGGCAGCACAAGCATCATCAATAGAGTCGGGAATAGGAAAACATGTCCGAGCAGGCATGTGCATCCATTGGCTTAAACTACCTTCATCGGGATAGGAGCCACAGAAGTGCAAATGATGACAGAGGTTGGGATGACCCTGTTCGCACATCTCGCAGTGCCAGCAGGGTTGGGCCGGGTCAACGGCTACCCGCATACCTGGCGACAGCGGCTCAAAATCCCCACCCATGTTATCATCCGCGACTGCCTCCACTACTCCGGCAAATTCGTGGCCCAAAACGAGCGGGCTTTCTACAACGGCGTTACCAATCCGGCCATCTTTATAGGTATGGAGGTCGCTACCGCAAATGCCTACCGCCGTTACCCGCAGCAACACCTCGTCGGGGCCGGGTGGGCCAGGATGAGGGACTTGTTCTACCCGCAAATCAGTTGGTCCGTGTAATCGCACGGCGGTCATTGTTGAAGGATTATTCATTTTATAACACCTATCTTCTAAAAGAATAGGGGCGAGGCCACTCGAAGAGAAACTGCCTTACTTCGAGAGCATCAATCCAAATGGCCTCGCCCCTACATTGGCATCTGCCACATTCCGGTTTCATCTCTCTGCAAGGCAAAACAGCTAACAATAGCCTCACGATTAAGTGGGCCATAGATATGGGGGAACAGAATATTATGCTTTGCCGAAGAACTCCCTGTTTGACCTGCCGGAGGGATTGGAGGCTCAAATTTTAGGGGAGCGGTAAGCTCTTTAGGATTGATCTCCAAAACCAATAACGCCTCCGGCAAGTTATTGAAATAATTGTTAGCAACCTGAACCAGCATTTCGGCCCCAGCAGTACAATGAATGAAGCCTTCCTGGGCAAAAGTTTCAGGTTGGTAAGGATGATCTTGAGGTTGGGCATGGTAATAACTAGCCGGGACGAGATGGTAGATAGGTTGGGACTGATTTTTCATGGGTGAGTTCTTGTATTATATCTCAAGTTGCCACCTTACCTGGGTTACCAAGAAAGACACCCGGTTTTTCCAAAATACGGTCTCAATTTATCTCATACTAGGCTCTGTTACAAATAAACCTGGTATAATCGTGTAAAAACCGGGTGTCTAACAAAAGGGTAGCAACTTTGGTTATTATATCTCCTCTATTTCAAGCGAGGTGGTAATATCGACGCAACCGCGAATGGTCTTAGCTACGGGACAATAATCCGCGTGGAAGCCATGCACTCGTTCAACAGTTTCACGATTCTCCGGCGCGGTTTTAAGATGATACGTCACATGAATTCGTTTGATAACCAACACCTTATCCTCTTTTTCGATCTCACCACGGGCTTCCGAGGTCAAGAGGCCCCCACTAGCAGAAATTTTACGCGCTTCCAGCGCGCCACCAAAGGTTCCGGTCAGTCAACCGGCAGTCGAAGCTACCACATAATCAAGGGTAGCGGCGTGTGGCTCGTGTACATTTTGATCAACGCCATAATGCTCGGCAATTTCCGAATGAACCCCAAAGAAGACAGGCTCCTCTTCCTGAGGCAGATAAGCGCGTCGAAGTGGGCCTTTAATCCGTTCCAGACGCACCTTTGAGGTATAAACCACGTCACCCATTGCAACTCCTTTCTTTTTTGATTATGTTTTATTTACCAAATTTCTCTGTCAAAATCTCGGTCAGGGTTGGTCGCCCAATCTCCTGTAAATCATAACGCACCCGCTGGTACGGATGTTTAATTTTGAGCAATTGGCCCAAATCAATGGGAGTTCCGATGAGAACCAAATCACAGGGTATGGCATTGATAGTTTGCTCCAACTCACTCACCTGAGTCTGGCCGTAACCCATTGCCGGTAGCACCGCCCCTGTGGTTGGATATTTTTGATATGTCGTTAAAATAGAGCCTATCGCGTATGGACGTGGATCAACGACTTCTGCGGCCCCAAAGCGTTGAGCCGCCACCCAACCGGCCCCATATGCCATTTCGCCATGAGTTAGGGTTGGCCCATCCTCAATCACTAACACTCGTTGGCCTTGAATAGCCAGGGGGTCGTCTACAGAAATTGGCGAGGCCGCCTCAACGATAATGGCCTGAGGAACCACAGAACGCACATTGCGACGGACGGTTGCTACAGCTTCAGCGTCAGCCGTTTCAATTTTGTTGATAACAACCACATCGGCCATACGGAGATTGGTTTCCCCAGGATGATAGGTAAGCTCATGACCAGCCCGATGTGGGTCAGCGACCACAATGTGTAAGTCGGGCTTGTAAAAGGGTATATCGTTGTTACCGCCATCCCAAACTATGATATCGGCTTCGGCTTCGGCCTGACGCAAAATAGCCTCATAATCAACCCCGGCATACACCACCGTACCCCGATCAAGATGGGGTTCGTATTCCTCACGTTCCTCAATGGTACACTCATTTTCGTCAAGGTCTTCATAGGTGGCAAAACGCTGTACAGCTTGACGCGCTAAATCACCGTAAGGCATCGGGTGCCGAATTGCCACAACTTTTCTTTTGAAACCCTGTAGAATCTCGCAAACACGACGCGTGGTCTGGCTTTTTCCACTGCCGGTACGAGTCGCACAAATCGACACAACAGGTTTGCTACTGTGGAGCATGGTATGGTTGGGGCCTAATAGACAATAGTCTGCGCCCACCGCCAATACCGTTGAAGCCTTGTGCATGACCGCTTCATGCGTTATATCCGAATAGGCAAATACAACCTGATTAACCATCTCCTTTTTGATAAGCGTAGTCAATTCTGTCTCAGGATAAACAGGAATACCATCAGGATAAAATTTTCCGGCCAACTGTGGCGGATATACTCGACCCTCAATATTGGGGATTTGCGTAGCCGTAAAGGCTACCACCTCATAGGCCTCGTTATCGCGGAAATAAACATTGAAATTGTGGAAATCGCGCCCGGCGGCGCCCATAATGATGATGCGTTGCTTTGTCATTTCATTCTCACTAACGCAAATTGAGCCGGGTTTTTGGAACGTCTCTTACGCCAGATATGAGAGTAGAATACTTAAGGCATAAAGGACGAAAAGCGGGAGCATTACTAAGGCCATATTAAACGGGTCGACCGTAGGAGTAATCATAGCGGCTGCAATGGCGATAATAACAACCGCAAAGCGCCATTGTTTAATCAAAAACTGAGGGGTAACTAATTTTAGCTTTGCCATGATGAAAATAATGAGCGGGGTTTCAAAGCTGATGCCAATCCAAAATACAATTGAGGTCACGAAAGGAATATACTTTTGCGATTGCCACACCTGGATAAAAACCTCAGTCTGCCAGCTACTGAGAAAGGCGATTGCCGCTGGCAACAGAATAAACCAGGCAAATGCAACCCCAATTAAAAACAGTAGGGTCGCTGCCGGCACCCCCCAAAACACATACCGCCTTTCACCGTCTTCAAGACCAGGCAAAATAAACATCAAAAACTGATAGACGAGTACCGGCATCGCCAGAACCAACCCGGCAGTTAAGGCTACCCTAAAGTAAACGGCAATGCCCTCAGTTGGACTCAATACCTGCAATTTACTGCCATAGGGGGAAATCAATAATTCCAAAATTTGATTAGTAAAGGCTGCCGCAATTATCGTCGTGATAAGTACGACAATTGCAGATTTTACCAACCGGTCTCGCAACTCTTCCAGATGCCCTAACAGGGTCATTTGACCGACGAGTCGTTCATGCTCTTCATTAAAGGGGGTTAAAGAGCTACTCATTTAGTGCCTCTTTTGGTTGAGAGGGTTGCTCAGAGGGTGGGGCTGGTTTGCTAGCTCTACCATTAGCTTTGACAGCTCTAGATACCTTTGGCTTGACGACAGGCTTCGGAGTTTCCGCCGCCGGTGATGTATCAGAGCTAGATTCTTGTTCTTGAGGCTGTTTACTGTCCGAATTGGAAGCCTGGGGCGGTGTTTCTTCCGAGGTCATCTCGGGTGTATCATCTTTACTGGGTTGACCGGTATCTGGACTTGCCTTACCATCCGTAGGCAATGTTTCGGAAAGCTGCTCAACCCCAGTCTTGAGGGCATCTTCGACCTTTGCTGCCTCATCAGCAACCTGCTCAACCCCAGTCTTGAGGGTATCTTCGACTTTTGCTGCCTCACCGGCAACCTGTTTTTGGAATTGTTGAACCTCTTTTTGGGCTTGCTGACCAATCTCTCGTTGCGTCTGACTAAGCTCTTTCTTAAGCTCTACTAACTCTCTACGAGTTTCTTCTAAATCATCCAGGCGAGCCGCGACGGTGATTTCTCGCTGCCATTCGAGCAGCAAACCTTGAGACATATTCCGGAGATCTCGAACAATCTTCCCGGCTTTAGCGGCCATCTCTGGCAAGCGACGCGGACCAAACACCATCATAGCGATGATTAAGATTACCATTAATTCGGGAAATCCAACACCTAATATATCCATATCAAATAAAAAATCTCTTCCAGGCCAGTAATTGGCTTAGGCTCTGTTCAAATAGGGAAGCTCAAGGAGATTTAAGTTGGAAGGATATCACTTTAAGCCGGCACATTTAAGGCTTCGCGAATTTTTGCCCGGTCTTTAGAGACCAGGCTACCCAACACGCCATTCACAAAGCGAGGCGAGCTTTCACCCCCAAACATCTTTGCCAACTCAACAGCCTCGTTGATAGCAACCTTGGGCGGAATATCGGGTTCAAACAACAACTCGTAAATTGCAATCCGCAGTACATTGCGGTCTACAGCAGCTATTTGCTCAATCGGCCATTCCGGGGCCAATTCTCCCACCACACTATCGAGGTAGATTCGATAGGCTTGAACACCAATGACCAATGATCGAGCAAAGTCTTGGGCAGCCTCCGGTAGAGGGCGCTCTTCAAATCTGGCTGCAATCGTAGATTTGGCTTCATGGTCTGTGAAATCAAGCTCATAAAGAGCCTGTAATACTGCTGCCCGAGCGCGACGTCTAACTTTCATAAATTGCTCCCCCTGGATTGCTACAGGTTTAGCTGAATATTGAAATATCAAACATGTAAATGTTCGTTCGGATTTTGGCTTTTTGACTGAGCTTCGTTAGAAATACTGGTCCAAAATCTATTGCATAACCAAGCCACCATCTACCGACAAAACCTGCCCGGTGATAAAGGCTGCTTCATCAGAGGCCAAGAATAAAACGGCTACCGCGACATCCTCTAGGGTGCCCATACGCCCCAAAGGGGTCGTCTCGATAATCGCCTGGGTCTGCTCTTCGGGCAATACATCGGTAAGTGCGGTTGGCACATATCCAGGAGCCACTGCATTTACCGTTATATTGCGCGAACCAACTTCTCTGGCCAGTGATTTGGTAAACCCAATGATACCGGCCTTTGAAGCAGCATAATTCGTTTGACCCGCCTGCCCTGCCAACCCAACGACTGAAGTGATATTGATAATCCGCCCGTTACGCTTCTTCATCATCGGACGAACAACTGCCTTGGAACAATGATAAACACTGGAAAGATTGGTTTTAAGAACTGTATCCCAATCTTCCTCTTTCATCATCACGATGAGTTTATCACGAGTTGTACCAGCGTTATTTATAAGTATATCTATTTGGCCGTAGGTGTCAATACTTTCTTTGATAAGACGTTGGGCTTCATCACTCTGGCTTACATCAGCCTGGATGACTTTTGCTTCGCCCCCACCGTCCTTAATAGCAGCAACGACTTCTCCCGCCGCTTCGGGGCTACTGCGATGATTTACCACAACTTTGGCCCCCTGCTCGGCCAATAGTTTGGCAATTCCGGCACCAATGCCTCTGGAACTGCCCGTTACAACCGCCACTTTATCTGTTAGATCAAACATGTTCTCTCGAATTTAGCGTGAGTTTCAGGAATCAGATTCCAGTAGAGCCTCGATATCTTCCGCCGTTCTAATGTTATGCCGAGTAACCTCTTTAGAAATCCGCCGAATTAGGCCGGTTAGGACATCTTTTGGCCCCAACTCTATAAATGTGCTTACCCCCTGGTCGACCATCCAGCGTACCGAGGCAGTCCAACGCACCGAGGCAGTTAACTGGCCGATCATCTCCGCCCGAATAGCCTCTAACGAATCGAGTGGCTCTGCATTTATGTTAGCCACAATTGGTATTTCTGGCAAGTTGAGCGGTGTATTATAAATAGCCTCTTGAAACTCATCCGCGATGACCCGCATCAACTCCGAGTGGGCCGCGATGCTAATTTGCATTTTAACCGCTCGCTTGGCCCCGGCTGCTTTGGCTAGTTCGATGCCCTTATCAACAGCCGCATGATGACCCGAAATACCCACCTGACCGGGCGTGTTGTAGTTGGCGACTTGCAGCGTACCATCCCCGTCGGCGGTGACCTGTTCGCAAATTTCAAGCATGGTAGCGTCATCCAAACCAAGAATAACGGCCATACCACCGGGGTTCACTTCTCCGGCCTTCTTCATCAAACGACCACGCTCACGGACCAGGCGTAAGCCATCTTCAAACGATAATATCCCGGCAGCGATATGGGCCGAATATTCGCCCAGGCTATGCCCGGCCACATATTTGGGTTTGACCGGATAGCCTGCCGATTTGAGTGCTTCTAAAGCGGCAATGCTGGCTGTGACAATAGCCACCTGGGTGTTGATGGTGTCATTCAAATCTTCTTCCGGCCCTTCAAAGCAAAGACGACTCAAGGAAAAACCTAGAATATCATCGGCCCTGTCAAAAATTGCCTGTGCAGCCGGATAATTGGCGACGAGCGATTGACCCATCCCCACTTCTTGAGAGTTTTGACCGGGAAATACAAAAGCTACGTTTTCTGTCATGACACAAAATAAGAGCCGTGCAGTGGTATCAGTAACTCAAGCACGGCCAACTACCCTTTGTTAATGTTTTTAACCTTACTCCAAATTATTCGGCGGCAGATTTTGTTTCTTCTTCAGGGAGTACCTGTATACCGTTATATGTACCGCAATGGTGACACACGTGATGAGCTAATCGCAGCGTATTGCATTGAGGGCAGGGAACCATATGCGGCATTTTCAGACGCAAATAATGCGCCCGCCTGCGGTCGCGCCGGACCCGCGATACCTTTCGTTTTGGTAATGCACCCATTGTAAATTATATCCTTTCTCAATTAGGCAGTGACCTGTCACCACCGCCTTCGTTTACTTGTATTTGTTAATTAATCTTCAATTTGTAATTCTTTTAGGCCCGCCCAACGCAGGTCGATATCAACATCTTCGCAGGTACAAGAGCCGGTATTTCGGTCTTGTCCGCATTGGGGACAAAGACCCTTACAATCTGGTTTGCAATAGAGAATACCGTCACTTTCTAACAGAAAACTTTGGCGAGTAACCTCCAGCAAATCCAAGATATGTTGGGCACTGATATAATTGGCCTCATCCACATCGGGCGACACTGGGATGGAAGTTCCTGTCGCCAAATCCACCGACGGATAGAATTGCTCTTCCAGTTCAATTGATATGGGGGTTGTGAATGTTGTCAAACAGCGGCCACAACTCTTTTGAACTGTGGCTTCTAATGTCCCCGTTACCAAAATATCTGAGCCTGTACGCAAAAACTTAACTCGCCCAACAATGGGAGATACAAGGACTACATCGTCATCAAATTTACTGATTGATTTAGTGTTAATATCGTATTGGCGAGTTGCCCCAGTCGCCTCTTTTAAGAGTTGGGCAACATTAAACTGCAACTCATGTACGACTGACTTATTCCGTTTGTTAGACATGGTTCTCACGCACAGAAGGAATATTGTAAAACAAAATCGCGGAATCTCAAAATAAAGAGGTCATAACATATAGAAATTACACAGTTCACCTTCCCGGAAGTTAAATTAGAGGTGATTTTACGGGATTATGCCAGATTATCAGGCTAACAACCAACTTCCGGGAAGGTTTTATAGCCCAACTGCGTAAGTCTTAAAAGAATAAAAGATAGTTGCGAGGTTAACCCTGTAACTATCTCCTATTGGCTCACTAAAAACAGAAAACTATTCTTCGTCTATAAGTTCCAGTTCTGTTTCTTGATCTTCTTCCTCAGTAAACTCATCGGATTCGGTTTGAGTTTGTTGTACATGGCGCAAGCCGTTACGCACTGTCGTCAATGTTTTCATCAATTGCTCTTCGAGTTCGCTCAGTTGGTCGATAATATATTCATCGGTATCGGCCAGAATCTCTTCCGCCTGACGATGGGCTTCGGCCTTTATTTCTTCGGCTCGCTCTCGAGCAAATAGAACCAGTTCATGCTCGTCCGTCATCGAGTTAGCTTTGTCTCGTGCCATCTCTACCAAACGATTGGCTTCTTCTTCAGCCTGTAGTAGTAAACGCTCACGTTCAGCCTCGGTGCGTTTGGCTAATTTTACCTCTTCTGGAATAGACACGCGCATTTGGTCGATAATGTCCAAAAACGCATCTTCTTGTAGAATAACATTTGAGGTAAACGGAAGATGAAAACTTTCCGTTACCAATGTCTCAAGTCGATCTATGAGATGAAGAATATCCATAACCCCTACCTCTGTCAATTGCTAATTGACAATTTTAATCTCTTACGGAAACCGTTCTAACCTGGTCATTACCATCGCTGGTCGCAGCCTTTTTGCGGAGCGCCTCGACTACCACAGGCGGCGCAAGATGTTTGATATTGCCGTCATTGAGGGCAATCTCTTTTAGCACACTAGAACTCAAAAAAACATGCTCCTGGCTTGCCATCAGACAAATAGTTTCGATTTCTGACTCAAGGCTGTGATTGGCCAGCGACAACTGCAACTCCCATTCAAAATCAGATAGGGCGCGCAGACCCCGCACAATGTAACCAGCCTGTTTTTCTTTGGCAAAATTCACGGTAAGGCCGCTGTAGCTCTGAACAGTAATATTATCCACATGCGCCAAAGCCTGTCGAGTCATATCCAATCGTTCTTCTATTGAAAAAAGCAAGCTTTTCATGGGGCGATCAAAGACACCCACAATAAGGTGGTCAAAAAGATGGGCCGCTCGTATTGCAATGTCCATATGACCATTGGTAATTGGATCAAACGTTGCTGGATAAATAGCTACTGCCATTAGCTTAAATCACCTTCCGTTTCCCAGAAATTTTCTATTTGCCGAACCAGCAAGCGATGCTGCGGAAGCGTCAGGGTACTATCTTTTTCAAAAATTAGCTGGGCTTCCTGTCGGGCTAGTTCTAACAATTTAACATCCGTCAATTTAACAAGCTTCAAGTCCGGCAGCCCACTCTGGCGGGTACCAAAAAATTCGCCGGGGCCGCGCATCTTTAAGTCTTGCTCAGCCAATTCAAAGCCATCATTGGTCCGTTCAACGGCCTGCAACCGTTGCTCCGCTTCTGATGTCACTTTATCTGCCAGGAGCAAACAATAACTCTGATGTTCACCGCGCCCCACCCGGCCTCGAAATTGATGCAGTTGGGACAAACCAAAGCGATTTGCCCCTTCAACTAACATCACCGCTGCATTAGGAACATCAATGCCCACCTCAACCACCGAGGTTGAGACCAAAATTTGAGTCTGTTGGTCTCGAAAGGCTTTCATCACCTTTTCTTTTTCATCGGCCTTCATACGACCATGCAACAAGCCAAGTTTTAGCTTGGGAAATATCTGGTCTTGCAGGCGCTTGTGTTCTTCAACGGCCGATTTGGCTTCGGTTTTCTCCGATTCCTCAACAAGCGGGCAAATGATAAAAGCCTGCCTGCCTTTTTCAATTTGAGATTGAATAAAGCTGTAAGCACGCTCTCGCTCTCGTGGAGTCAGCCAGCGGGTACTGATTGGCTGGCGACCTGGCGGCATCTCATCGATAATCGATAAATCCAAATCACCGTAAAGAGTCAAAGCTAGAGTTCGTGGAATAGGCGTAGCGGTCATGACCAACATATGGGGGTTAAAACCCTTCTCACGCAACGCGCCACGTTGTTCTACTCCAAAGCGGTGCTGTTCATCAATCACAGCCAGTCGCAGATTCTTGATTTCTACATCACTCTGAATGATGGCATGTGTACCAACCAGAATATCAACTTGCCCGTTGTTAAGATTATCGAGTATCTCTTGCCGCTCTGCAGATGCCGTACTCCCGGTGAGTAACCGGATGTTGAATGGCCGGTCAAGTGCCTCCGCAATGGGAGCCAGCATTTCGCTCATGCTTTTATAGTGCTGCTCGGTCAAAATTTCAGTAGGGGCTAATATGGCGGCTTGACCCCCACCCTGCACGGTTAACACCATCGCCATAAGCGCGATAACTGTTTTCCCAGAGCCAACATCACCTTGTAATAAGCGGCTCATCGGCACGTCGCGTTGTAAATCGGCTACAATTTCATCGAATGCTCCACGTTGGGCGCTTGTCAATTCAAATGGTAGCGTTTTGAGCAAATCTTCCACCACTTCGGGCTGAATCTCTACCGGATGTCCTTGTTGGGCTTGCCAGGCTTGACGCTGTCGTAGAACGCCAAGCTGAATCATCAAAAGCTCATCGAAGGCCAGACGACGGCGAGCAGCCTCCAGTTTTTCCCAATCATCGGGAAAATGTATCTGGCGTACTGCCTCCTCTAACTCCAGCATCTTCAATCGGTCCCGCGAATCGGTGGGTAGATAGTCGGGCAAACGCCGCGACCAGTAACTTACCGTAGATTTCACTCGATTGCGCAACCATTTGGCCGTGATTCCTTTGGTAAGAGGATATACGGGAACCATCCGGCCAGTATGAATTAACTCTTTGTCTAACTCTTCCCACTCCGGCGATTGAAAGGTTAATCGGCCCATATATTGGTCAACCTTGCCGCTCAACACAATTTGAGTACCCGGCTTTAACTGTTTTTCCAGCCAGGGTTGATTGAACCAGGTGGCCTCAATGGTGGCTGTGCCATCTGAAAGTACCGACGTAACAATAGCTCGTTTATTACGCGACTCGCGCTTACGGGTCTCCCATATCTGGGCAATAATGGTCACATCTTCGCCGTACTCAAGCTGATTAATTGGCTTGAGTGACCGGTAGTCATCATACCGGCGGGGATAGAGCTTG
>Ga0210124_1001257_pt1 | contig 11204 bp, 13 predicted proteins | sample Muzzi_PWC_D2_FD_185554 | JGI IMG/M metagenome (GOLD analysis project Ga0210124, IMG submission 185554) | Wetland microbial communities from San Francisco Bay, California, USA, that impact long-term carbon sequestration - Muzzi_PWC_D2 (SPAdes) | ecosystem: Environmental > Aquatic > Marine >...
AATTGCATTTCACTCACCCTGCACCCTGCAGCACGGCCAGGGCATCAGGGGCGTGGTCGAGCGCCTGCTGGAAAGACTCGGCTACGTACTGACCCCGGTCACGGACAGTCATCTCTGCTGCGGCTCCGCCGGCACCTACTCGATATTGCAGCCCGGCATGGCGACAGTCCTGCGCGACAACAAGCTGCAAGCCCTGCAGTCCGGCAAGCCGGACCTCATTGCAACTGCGAACATCGGTTGCCTGGTCCACATGGAGAACCAGGCAGACGTGCCGGTGAAACACTGGATCGAACTCCTTGAAACCCTGATACCACGAGGAACCCATGACAACGGACAAGCTGACCCTGTTACTGGAGCCGGATGAACTGGAAGCCAACCTGGGGCGGGACGACCTGCTGGTGGTGGATCTCGGCAAGCCCGAAACCTATGCCCGGTTTCATGTCCCCGGTGCAGTGCACCTGGACTACGCCCGGATCATTGCCGCAAGCAAGCCGGTAATGGGCCTGGTCCCGGATGACGCCAGCCTGGCAGCGGTCTTCTCCGCCATCGGCATCGATGCCCGGACGCACGTCGTCGCCTACGACGACGAGGGCGGCGGTCGTGCAGCCCGGCTGCTGTGGACGCTGGAAGTCGCCGGCCACAACCGCTTCTCGCTGCTCAACGGCGGGCTGCATGCCTGGGCCAATGAGGGGCATCCTCTGGAATCAACTCCGGTGACACCCGTCGCCAGGGTCTTCGAGGTACACCGCGACCCGACTCCCGTGGCTGACAGCAGCTACATCATGGCACACCTGGACAGTGACGACCGTGTCCTGCTGGATGCCCGCAGTCCGGACGAGTACAAGGGCTTCAAGAAATTCGCGGAACGCGCCGGCCACATACCGGGCGCGGTGAATTTCGAATGGACCGATGCCATGGACCAGGGGCGCAACCTGCGACTGAAGCCCGCGGAAGAACTCACACAGCTGCTCGCGGAGCGCGGCATCACCCCGGACAAGGAGGTGATTGCCTACTGCCAGACCCACCACCGTTCCGCACATACCTGTCTGGCGCTGCAATGTCTGGGCTTCGAACGCGTCAAGGGCTATGCCGGTTCGTGGTCTGACTGGGGCAACAACCCGGACCTGCCCCTGGAAGTTTGACAGCACCCCGGCATAGCGACGGAAAAGGCGGCGACAAGCGCGCCGCGTTAATGATTACGGGTAGCTGGCCTGCCCCGTCAGAATCCGCTCGACCACCACCAGATCGCCCGGTGTCAGCCGGCCATCCGGTGACGGAACTCCGGCATTGACCGGCGCGATGTCGACGCGCGCCTTCTGGTCGTCGGCCAGCACGACCAGTCCGAGCACGGCACGGGTCAGCAGCAGCACGTCAGCGGCATTGACGACGCCACTGCCGTCGGCATCTCCCCAGAGCGGTGCGTCGCCCGCAAACAGCGGATCATGTCCGGCGGCCAGTTCCATCCCGTCCAGGAAACCGTCACCGTCCGTATCCGGATTCAGCGGATCGGTATCCTGCCCGGCAGAATAGGTGTCCGGCGGAGTCGCAACATAGTTGACTTCATCGCCGTCACTCAGTCCGTCGTCGTCCGAGTCCGGATCCAGCGGGTCGGTCCCGATACCGGGTGAGGCTTCAACACTGTCGGCCAGTCCGTCGTTATCATCGTCGTCATCGACACTGTCCGGCAGGCCATCGAGATCGGTGTCGATAATACTGAGCGCACCATAGAGGTTGAGTCGCCCGTACTGGCTCCAGGCGAGCATGTTCTGGGTCGCTGCGCCTGTAGCATCGGCACCATATTCGAGGTGTCGACGCACAACCTCGTTGCATGGCACGCCGCTCGGACTGACACAGGACGACGGTGACTGTCCGGGGAACAGGTGAGCCCAGACCAGTGCCGCGGTCCCTGCGACATGCGGGCTGGCCATCGAGGTCCCGGAATGCCAGGTGAGACATGCCTCCGTTATCGGGTCAAAGGGATAGTAGAATAACTCTGCAAAAAAAATACAATCTGCAACAGGATTGGTGGACAGGATGTCTTCCCCTGGCGCCATCAGCGACACCCAGTCATCTCCGGGTAAAGAGTAAGTCGAAAAGGATGCCCGGTCGTCAATATGGTTAGTGGCAGCCACCGCGATGATATCTGTATTGGCTGCCGGGTAGATACGAGCAGTATTGTTGTCATTGCCCGCAGCGGCGACCAGCACCACGCCGTGGCTCCAGGCATAGCTAATCGCAGCGGTTTCCGTATTCGGTTGTGCAGGCTGCCCGACGGGTTCTCCATTACCATCGACCTCATCGCTGCCATAGCTCATGTTGATGACGTGATAGCCGTTGTCTGCCGCATAAATGATGGCTTCCGCGGAGGCCGACACCGGACAGACGCCGGTGTAGATATAGTAATCGGGCAGCAGCACGGGATACGGATAATATGCATAACCGAAGCATGACTTCAGGTTGCCCAGTGAAGAATTCCAGCCAACCCCGGAGACACCGATGCCATTATCGGTATGCACTGCGGCAATGCCGGCCACATGGGTCCCGTGTCCCACATAGTCTCCAGGATCATCGAGGTAGCTGCTGAAATCCCCGACAAAACTGACTTCCTCGACACACTTTCCGGCATGCTCGACGCTGCTGCAGTCGATGCCGGTGTCGAGGATGGCGATCTTGACCGCTGCATCGCCTGTCGTGATATCCCATCCCTCGGGTGCATCGATGTCGGCATCTGCCACACCGGCCACCTGGATCGGGTTACCGAGTAGATCAAAGGAAGTATGCAACTGTCCGGTGTTGCTCAGCCCCCACTGCTCATCAAAATATTCCCTGCCGGCGATGATCCCGCCCGCATCCGGCCCCGGATCATTACCTTCATCCGGAACAATCAGCACCCGGTAGAAATCGGGTTCCGCGTATTCGACATTCGGGTTGGCCCGGTAGCTGGCGATTTTCTGCTGAACACTCCCGGCGGGCACCTGCACGATATGCACACCGATACCGGGGATTTCCCGCAACTTGCGGCCTCCGGCCTGACGATGTGCCTTGCCGGTCTCGCTGGCCGCAGTACCGGGCTTGAAACTGACGAGGACACGGTCAGGTGCATACCGGGGCACCTGTGCAAGAATCTCCTGTTTGCGGGAATGCGACTGGGCGGACGGGGTGGGATCCGGATTTCGGGCAGTCGCTGCAGGTTCGACAGGTGGTGCAGCCTGGAGGCTGGCCTGGCTGAAAATCAGTACCGCGACAAGGAATCCCGCTGTCACCCCGCGACAGCGGGAATGTCTTGCAACCATGCGGCTTTCCTCTTGATAGCGGAACCTTGAAGTTTGTGGGTCTAGTGACTAGAGCATAAAAACGGCCAGACAGTCGATTTATTGACGCGCCTGGCGTCACATAAACGCCAATACCTTGCAGGTCGCGTCTGCCGCCCCCCCTGCAGGCGGGCACGGCAAAGGCGGAAGCCGGTCCGGGATATCCAGGGATTCAGGCGCGAAACAGCTGCTCCCGGTAGTATTGCAGTTCGCGGATGGAATCCCGGGTGTCGTCCAGCGCCAGGTGGCTGCCGCCCTTGGTAAAACCGGGCAGGATATTCGGCGACCAGCGCTTCGCCAGTTCCTTCAGGGTACTGACATCGAGGTTGCGGTAATGGAAATAGCGCTCCAGTTCCGGCATGCAGCGCGCCAGGAAGCGCCGGTCCTGGCAGATGCTGTTGCCGCACATGGGGGAAGCATTCGGAGGGACATACTGCGCCAGGAACTCGAGGGTCTGCGCTTCCGCCAACTGCTCGTTGAGGGTGCTCTTGCGCACCCGCTCGGTCAGACCGGAACCGGCATGCTGGCGGGTATTCCAGGCATCCATGGCATTCAGCACCGCATCTGGCTGGTGGATCGCAAGGACCGGGCCTTCCGCCAGAATATTGAGCTGGCTGTCTGTGACGATGGTCGCGATCTCGATGATGGCGTCCGCTGTCGTATCCAGTCCCGTCATTTCCAGGTCGATCCATATCAGGTTATTGGCATCTTGCGGCATAGATCTGTTCTTCCTTCAGAAAACTGTGGTTGAGTCGCATTGTAGCAGAGGCTAATCTGCTACCCATTGCCAAACGGACATGATTACTGCATGAATAACTTCAGCTTTATTTTTCTCGCGGCACTGGCCTGCTCACTGCTGCTGCGCTACTGGCTTGCCGCCCGCCACCTCGCCCACGTGCGCGCCCATCGCGCCGCGGTCCCGGCCTCCTTCGCCGAACGCATTCCGCTGGCGGATCACCAGAAGGCCGCCGACTACACCATCACCAATACCCGCTTCGGGATGCTGGCCCTGGCCTGGGACAGCCTGCTGCTGCTGGGCTGGACACTGGGCGGCGGACTCGAACTGCTGGACAGTGCCTGGCGGGACAGCGGCCTCGGCCCGATACCCGGCGGCACCGGCCTGCTGCTCAGCGCCATGATCATCATGACCCTGCTGGACATGCCGTTCACGCTCTACCATACCTTTGTGATCGAACAGCGCTTCGGCTTTAACCGCTCCACGGCCGGCGTCTTCATCGCCGACCTGCTCAAGCAGGCCGTGCTGCTGTTCGTCATCGGCGGCCCGCTGCTGGCGCTGGCCCTGTGGATCATGGAATCCACTGGCGGACTCTGGTGGCTGTATGTCTGGCTGGTCTGGATGACATTCACCCTGGTCATGTTCTGGGCCTACCCCGCTGTCATCGCACCCCTGTTCAACAAATTCACACCACTGGAAAATGAAACGCTGAAACAGCGCATCCAGGCACTGATGGACAAGTGCGGTTTCCAGAGCAAGGGGATCTTCGTCATGGATGGTTCCAAACGCTCGGGACACGGCAACGCCTATTTCACCGGCTTTGGCAGCAACAAGCGCATCGTCTTCTTCGACACCCTGCTGGAGTCGCTGGAACCGCAGGAAATCGAGGCCGTCCTCGCACACGAACTCGGGCATTTCCGGCTCAGGCACATCCAGAAACGCCTGCTGTCGACCATGCTTCTCAGCTTCGCCGCGCTGGCCCTCCTCGGCTGGCTGGCCGGCGAGACCTGGTTCTACACCGGCCTCGGCGTCAGTCAGCCCTCCCCCGGCATGGCGCTGCTGCTGTTCATGCTGGTCCTGCCGGTATTCAGCGTTTTCCTGCAACCACTGCTGTCGCGCCTGTCACGCAAGCACGAATTCGAGGCCGATGCCTATGCCGTGCAGCAATCCAGCGGGAAAGACCTGATCCATGCCCTGGTCAAGATGTACCGCGAGAACGCCAGCACGCTGACTCCCGACCCGCTGTACTCGTCCTTTCACGACTCACATCCGCCGGCACCGGTGCGCATCTCGCACATATCCGGTAACATGGGTGTCTCATCTGCCGGAGGTTGAATATGCACAAGCGACTCCTGATCCTCACCACGACCTGCCTGCTGGCCGCGGGCGCCCCGCTGACGAGCGCCTACGCTGACAACGGCGCGGACCTGCATGCGGCAAACTGCACAAGCTGCCACGATGACTCCGTCTACACCCGCAAGGACCACCGTGTGACCAGCCTGGCGGGGCTCAAGAAGCAGGTGCAGCGCTGTGAACTGTCGCAGGGACTGAAGTGGTTTGACGAAGATGTCGATGACGTTGTGAATTACCTGAACACGACCTACTACAAGTTCAAGTAACGCCATGACCGCCAGCGACCTGTCCCGCAAACACTGCCAGCCTGTCGCCGGCGACACCCCTCCCCTCAGCGCGACCCGGGTGCAGGCACTGCTGCAGGAACTGCATACCGACTGGGCCAGCGACGCCGCCGGCGGGAACATCAGCCGCACCTTCAGGTTCAAGAACTATTACCAGACCATGGCCTTCGTCAATGCACTTGCCTGGATTGCCCACGCGGAAGACCATCACCCGGACATCGAGGTTGGCTACAACCGCTGTGTTGTCCGCTTCAGCACCCACAGCGTCGGCGGTCTGTCCGAGAACGATTTTATCTGCGCGGCCAGAATCGACGCCCTGCTGCCCTCGCCAGAATAAACCTCTTCCGGCATGCCCGCGCAGCCACCCCCTTCAGAACAAGCAGCCACAGCATCAGAACCCGGAACCGGCAGTATTTCCCGGCGCCATGGCGTGGTCATCGTCAACTACGGCAGACAGGTCCTGATCGAGGACAGCGCGGGCAACCTGACCCGCTGTGTCACACGCCGTGGACTGGAACAGATCGTCTGCGGTGACGAGGTTGAATGGCTGCCGACCGGCAGCCAGGCGGGCGTTGTGGAAAGCCTGGCGCCACGGCGCAGCGTCCTGAACCGCGCAGATGGCGGCAACAAAATGCGCCCGCTGGTCGCGAATATCGACCAGATGATTATCGAGGCGGCGCTGGAACCGGCACTGGACTGCTTCCTGCTCGACAAGTACACCGTCGCCGCGGAACTGGCGAATACCGGGGCACTGATTGTCATCAACAAGACCGACCTGCTCTCGGCGGATGAGCGCAGCGCCATCGAGGCACAAACCGCTGATTACACCGCCCTGGGGTACGTTGTGCTGTTTACCAGCGCACTGCGAAATACCGGCATCGAGGCATTCGCAAACTGCCTGGCCGGCAGGACCAGCATCCTCGTCGGTCAATCGGGCGTCGGCAAGTCCTCCCTGATCAAGCGCCTGCTGCCGGAACGCGATATCACTATCGGCAGGCTGTCGACAGCATCGGGACTGGGCCGGCATACCACGACCGCGACCACGCTCTACCACCTGTCCTGCGGCGGCCGCCTGATCGACTCACCCGGGGTGCGCGATTTCCGCCTCGGTGAAGTCAGCGCCGCGGATCTCGGCAGCGGTTTCCGCGAATTCCGGCCCTACCTGGGGAAATGCCGGTTCAACGACTGCCGGCACGTCGCCGAACCCGGCTGCGCCGTGCTTGCGGCGCTTGCCGCTGGCGATATCAGTGCACGCAGGATGGAAAGCTACCGGCGCCTGCTGCCATAAAATTCATCATCGCGATGACGTCATGGAGAAGGTGAGACCGGGAAGCGGTCGAGAGGCTGGCCTGGGCCATGCAGGTGACAGAACAATGCAGGAGCAATTGTCGAGCGGAATCCGGGACGGCGACACCCGCGGGGCCGCCCTTCGGACCTGCTTCCGGGCTACATCACAATATATTTTCTGCCGGGTGCTGGCCCGGTAATCAACACGTCAACCGGGCGGCCACCCCATGGAACGACCGCCCAGCAGATGCAGGTGGATGTGATAGACCGACTGTCCGGCTGCGGGATTGCAGTTCATCACCATGCGGTAGCCGGGTTCGGCAACATCCGCATCCGCGGCAATCTGCTGCGCGGCGAGATAGAGTTTGCCGATGATGCCTGCGCTTGCGTCATCCAGGTCATTGGTGGTCGCAATGTGCACCTTGGGGATGACCAGCACATGCAGGGGCGCCTGCGGGTTCACGTCCCGAAACGCCAGCACCTCGTCATCCTCGTACACCACATCCGGCTGTATCTCGCCGGCCACCATCCTGCAAAACAGACAGTCAGACATTTGCCTCTCCCCCTTACCGAAACCAGCGCGCCGCCCCGGACGACACGGCACACAAACCTGCGTTGACGGACCCGCTGTCAGACCTCCAGGCGCCCTGCAAAGGCATGCGACAGGGTCCCGCCATCGATATACTCAAGCTCGCCGCCCATCGGCACACCGTGCGCAATCCGCGTGGTGCGGATGCCGTGGACACGCGCCATTTCACTGATGAAATGCGCCGTGGCCTCGCCTTCCACCGTGGGGTTGGTCGCAAGGATCAGTTCCTTTACCTCGCCCGCGGCAAGCCGCGACTCCAGCAAATCCAGCCCCAGCGCTGCGGGGCCGATGCCGTCCAGCGGCGACAGGTGACCCATCAGCACGAAATACAGCCCCTGGTAGCCGGTTGCCTGCTCCAGCGCCTGCACGTCGGCAGGAGTCTCGACAACACAGAGCAGGCTCCGGTCGCGCCGGGCGCTGGCGCACAGCGCACACACTGCATCCTCGCTCAGGGTCCTGCAGTCACTGCAGTTTCCAACCCTGTCCATGGCCTGTGCCAGGGCCGTGGCCAGCTGCCGCCCGCCCTCCCGGTTGTGTTCGAGCAGCTGGAAAGCCATGCGCTGTGCCGATTTGGGCCCTACGCCGGGGAGACATCGCAGGCTCTCGATCAACTGCCCGATCAGGCGGGACGTTGCCATCTGCTCAGAATGGCAGCTTCATGCCGGGCGGCAGGTTGATGCCGCTGGTCAGACCTGCCATGCGTTCCTGGGTGGTGGATTCCACCTTGTGCGCAGCGTCGTTGATGGCTGCCGCAACCAGATCCTCCAGCATGTCCTTGTCATCCGTCAGCAGGCTGTCGTCGATCGCCACCCGGCGCACCTCGTGCTTGCCGGTCATGGTGATCTTTACCAGGCCGCCGCCGGACTGTCCGGTGACTTCCATACTGGCCAGTTCTTCCTGGGCCTTCTGCATATCGGCCTGCATCTGCTGGGCCTGTTTCATCAGGTTACCTAGTCCACCTTTCATGTCAGCTACCTCGACTCATCAAAATCTGCATTGTAATCACTTATCCCGCGGCCGGATTGAATCCGTACTGACAGCGCCGCCGAAGGCCTCTGTAATCGCCTTGATATTGGCATCATCCTCGATCGAGGCAACCGCCTGCTGCTGGCGCTCGTCCTGCTCGCGGGTGCGCCTCAGTGCCGGTGTCTCATGCGCCAGCGGGCCCTCGGTTGCGATCTTCAGCTGCACCGGGCGCTGGTAGTATTGGGCCAGCGTCTGCTCCAGCTGGCTGGCGCGCGCCGGACTCATGAGATGCTTGTGCGCGGGATCGATGGTAAGACTGATGACATCGTCCTGGATGCCATGCCAGGCGCAGTTCAGCGCCATTTCCCGAAGCATTCCCTTGACGGGCAAGGCCTCCACGATACCGGACCAGGATCCCGCATCGCCACTGGCGGGTGTTGCTGGAGGGGCTGCCGGCGCGGCCGCCGCGGCCTTCACGGCCGGCCGGCCGGAGGAGCCGGTGCGCACCGCCGGAGCCGGTTCTGTTGCAGCGTTTCCGGCTGTTGCGGCCTGACTGCCGGCCGCCGGGCGAAACGCCAGCATGCGCAGCAGGACCATTTCAAAACCGCCGCGGGGTTCCGGCGACAGCGGCAGATCACGCCGCCCGATCAGGGCGATCTGGTAATACAGCTGCACGTCCTCGGCGGGGAGCTTGCCGGCCAGCGCCAGCACTGCCTCACGGTCGCCATAGGTGTCATCGATGGCATCGGGCAGTGTCTGCGCCAGTGCAATGCGCTGCAGGACAGACACCGTGTCAGCCAGCAGCGTGGCATAGTCCGGAGCAAACTCGTCCGCCGCCCGGATCTCGGCAAGCACCCGCGCGGCATCAGCTTCGGCCAGCGCACCCAGCAGTCGATAGACCACGTCGCGATCGATGGTCCCGAGCATGCTGCGCACCTCGGACTCCAGCAGCTTGCCGCCACCGAAGGCTATGGCCTGGTCGAGCAGGCTGAGCGCATCACGCATGCTGCCGCTGGCGGCGAAGGCAAGCTGGCGCACCGCGCCCGGCTCCGCCTCGATTGCCTCCTGCAGCAAAATCTTTTCCAGCTGGCCGATGATCTGCGGCACGCTCAGACTCTTGAGATTGAACTGCAGGCAGCGCGACAGGACGGTCACGGGCAGCTTCTGCGGGTCCGTGGTCGCCAGCAGGAACTTGACGTGCGGCGGCGGTTCCTCGAGGGTCTTGAGCAGGGCGTTGAAGCTGTGCCCCGAAAGCATGTGCACCTCGTCGATCAGGTACACCTTGTAGCGGCCGCGGGTGGGCGCGTACTGCACGTTCTCCAGCAGTTCCCGGGTATCCTCGACCTTGGTTCGCGAGGCCGCATCCACCTCCAGCAGGTCAATGAAGCGGCCGCTGTTGATTTCCTCGCAGGCGCTGCACTTGCCGCAGGGCGTGGACGTGACCCCGGTTTCACAGTTCAGCGACTTGGCCAGGATGCGTGCAATGGTGGTCTTGCCGACGCCGCGGGTGCCGGTGAACAGGTAGGCGTGGTGCAGACGATCGTTATCGAGTGCATTGACCAGCGCTCGCTGCACATGCTCCTGCCCGACGAGTTCGGTGAAATCGCGGGGTCGCCACTTGCGCGCCAGGACCTGATAACTCATTTGGATAAACGATGCCTTGTTATATATCGGTGTATCTTGCTGTGCGCAGGCAGGGAATGGAGGTGACCTGCACCAGCCACACCCCGGCGCCCGAGTCCACTGTTGCCGCTGCTCCCTTCCGGGCCTGACGGGGTTCACAGCTTATCGTCGCGGGGGGACCGGTACAAGCCACCATAAACGGGTCTGAAACGAGCTGCGTATTATAGGCCGTGTCGAGCTGATTTATAAAGGATATCTTCCGGCACACCGCGACATGCAATTTAATCTGGACAAAACGCGAAACCTGAATAAAATTCGGAAAATGCCGCTATTCCGGTGTGTTAGTTCGAGGTAATTCTGAACCCGTTCATTCAGGTATCGAGAGATCATGGCTAGAACCGCAAAGAAAAGCTCCCCGGTTTGGTACGGTTTCCTCCAGGCAGGCGACCGCAGCAGCCCGGTCATTCGTGACGACAGGCTGGATACCGGCAACCGCAAGACGGTGTACCTGTTCAACCTCTCCCGCAACTCAATCCTGGAATATTCACGGGAAGTGGTGGAACCCAAGCTGCGCGATCTCAAGCCGGAAGAGTCCGCCACCATTTCCGAACTCGACTCCGCCTATAAAAAAGCCCGCCGCAGCTTCAAGGACCGTGGCGCCGGCGTTCGCAGCATCTTCAGCCGCAGCAGCAGCACGCCCGCCTCCAACCAGGATGTCTACAAGGAGATCCCGGCTGAGGAAGACAGTGATGATGCCTGGTCCGAGGATGACGATGACTAGCCCGGGCTTCTCCATCGCCACGCAACCCACGGAAAAGCCTGTGAATCCGCGCCGGCTCAAGCCGGCCGTTGCGGGTTACAGCCAGGCACCTGAGCCATAAGCCATTCGGCCGACGGGCACGCCCCAGCCGCGGCAACTGGGCACACACTCCTGCCTTTGCCGCCCTGACTCCCGGCGCCCCGAACCTGGTTCCCGACCCGTCTCCGGTCCCGCCTTCCCCATGCGGTCATGACGTTCACCGTGCGGGAGAAGCAATCGTTGTTCAGCTGTCGCG
>Ga0210124_1001261_pt1 | contig 11193 bp, 11 predicted proteins | sample Muzzi_PWC_D2_FD_185554 | JGI IMG/M metagenome (GOLD analysis project Ga0210124, IMG submission 185554) | Wetland microbial communities from San Francisco Bay, California, USA, that impact long-term carbon sequestration - Muzzi_PWC_D2 (SPAdes) | ecosystem: Environmental > Aquatic > Marine >...
GCGACCTTGGCCACGGTCTCCGTGAGCACCCCGCGGTCGACCAGGCCAAGGACCTCCTGCACCGTCGCCACCGTGAGATCACCGAAGGCGCTGGCCTGATCGAACAGGCTCTGGGCGTCGCGCATCGAGCCGTCGGCGGCCACCGCGATCTCCCACAACGCCTCCTCCTCCGCGGTCATTCCATAGACGGTGGCCACCCTTTGTAGCTGGGCGACCATGTCGTGCTCGCGGATGCGCTGGAACTCGTAGCGCTGGCAGCGGGAGACGATGGTCGCCGGCACCTTGTGCAGCTCAGTGGTGGCGAAGATGAAGACCACATGGGGCGGCGGCTCCTCCAGGGTCTTCAACAGCGCGTTGAAGGCCGGTCCGGAGAGCATGTGGACCTCGTCGATCAGGTAGACCTTGTATTGCCCGACCGCGGGAAGATATTGGACCTGCTCCCGCAGGTTGCGGATGTGCTCCACGCCGTTGTTGCTGGCGCCGTCGATCTCGATCACGTCGACGAACCGTCCCTCGGCTACCTGGCGGCAATTGTCGCAGGCGTTGCACGGCTGGCCGTCCTCCGGCGCCAGGCAGTTGAGTCCCTTGGCCAGGAGTCGAGCGGTGGTGGTCTTGCCGACGCCGCGCGGGCCGGAGAACAGGAAGCCGTGGGCGAGCCGCCCGCTGCGCAGGGCGTTGCGCAGGGTGCGGGCGATCGTCGCCTGGCCGACGAGCTCGTCGAAGGTCTGGGGCCGGAACTTACGAGCGGTGACCTGGTGGTCCAAGGGAGGGGTCCGTGCGGGAGGCGCCAGGGGTCAGGGACTAGGGGCCAGGGGGTGGATGGCCGCTCGCGGCCAGCAGTTCTTTCTCGGGAGAGCGTCCACTCCGTCTCCATTCGGCCCACCGGGCCGTCCTTGAGCCCTCGATGACCCCGTGCCTCCCGGTCTGGCCAGGCGACCGCACCCGAGGCGATCCGCTTAGGGCTGCTTCCGTCAGGACCTGACCCGGTTCACAGGGCCCCGCCGCGGTGCCTGACCAGGCCGGGAGGCACGGGAGGGGAGTATAACCCGGATCGGCGGGTGGGATACCACTGCCCCGGACGCGGGGCCAGACGCGCCGTGCGCACCATCGCCCGTGGCGCTTCTCGGGTCTGGTCCCCAGCCCCTGGTCCGTGAATCCCATCGCCCACAGGCGGTTCTATGGGTAAGACTTCCCTACTGGCCATCTTTCGTGAGGTATTCGATGCGCGTTTCGCCGCCCTCTCTGCGTTCCTCCCTGCTCGTCGCGGCGCTTGTCGCGCTGATCGCCGCTTGTTCCGGCGGCCGCGTCTCGGCGACCCATGACATCGACGTGCGAGAGGCGCTGGCGCGGCAGCAGGCGGGGGGGGTATTGCTGGACGTGCGGACCGTCGGCGAGTACCAGGCCGGTCACGCCGTGGGTGCCCACCTGGTGCCATGGGTCGACGGGCGTGGTCGGATGAATCCCGACTTCCTCGCCCAGGTCGGCACGCTGGTCTCTCCCGACCAGGAGGTCCTGGTGATCTGCCAGTCCGGGAGCCGCTCGGTGCCGGCGGCGCGCGCCTTGCGCGAGCGCGGCTACCACGGGGCGGTCAACGTCCTGGGAGGTTCGATGGCGTGGCACCGCAGCGGGTTGCCGTGGGAGACCGGGCGATAACCAGGCGCGACGTCACCGCCAGGGGCGACGCCGGAGTGGGCAGTCGGCCGGGAATGTAGGCGGCACACTCGGCCCGCCTCTCGTCGCAGGATCGGCGCCTGCGGGCCTCTTCGGCCCGCGCCAACGCGGCGTGGCCCGTGGGATCGAGCTCCTGCACGCAGCGGGCGCCACGGCCGTGGCGGAGCAACTCCACGGTGTGGGTGAGCGCCGCGTGTTGGTAGGGGTGGAGTCCCATCGGCGTGATGCCCCACGGGTCGCGCGCCGCGACCCGGTCTACGACGCGACGCCATCGGCGCCGGCAGACTACGCGCATCATGCCGTGGAAGAGGTGGCGGTTGACCCGATGAGAGAAGAGGGTGGGGACGAGGCCGTCGGCCATGAGCCGCTCACTGTGTCGATGGTCGCCCGCGCGAATTTCCGCGAGCCGCTGCCAGTACGGCTCGGGGATGAGTGCGTCGGCGCGAATCTCCCAGTAGGCGTGGGCCATGGCCCGTTTGTCGGCATGCGCCACCAGGTGGTGCGGCACGAAGTAGTTGTGGGCCACCGTGTCCGCCGCCAGATGGCACAGGTAGCCCCACATGAAGGCGCGCTGGGGATCGTCCTCGGCGGCGTCGAGCAGGCCGAAGGCGACCGACCAGTTGTGGCAATGGGTCTCCTCGTCGGCGAAGGACTTGCCGATCGTCATGTCGGCGGCGACGCTCCCGAACAGGAAGCTCGTGCGGAAGCGGACCAAGACCTCCGCCAGCGGAATGCCGAGCGCGGCGAGGGTGTCGAGGGCCTGGCTGGCAAAATAGACGTGGCTAGCCGGTCCCCAGGCAAAGGCGCTCTCCGGCAGCAGCAAGAGCGCCAGGAAACAAAGTGCGGCCATAGACAACGCTCCGTGGCCCCTCCTGACGGCTTTTCGGTGGACCCCAGGACGCCCTCAAGGGCCGCCGGGCTTGGGCTTCCGGACCGCCCCTGCTGGCGCGCGCGGGGACCGCAGCAGACATCGGGCGCGAGGTGCGACGGACGGCCGCTTGCGACCTAACGGGGCTCTCCGGCAAGCTCCCCCCCTTCGCGACGATCCCCCGGGCCCCTCCGGATGGCGGCTCGTCCCACGTGTCGACCCTGCTACGAAAGGCATTCCTAATGCGTACCCACGGTTTTCTCTTCGGCTTGGCCCTCGTTGCCGTGGTCACCGGTTTCGCCCCGCGCGCCATGGCCGAGGATCGTGTGCTCGCTACGGTCAACGATCACCCGATCACCGAGAGCGACGTCGAGAGCAAGCTGGCCACTCTTCCGCCGCAGGTGCGGGCGCAGCTCGACAGCCCTGCCCAGCGCAAACAGCTTCTGGAGCAGATGGCGCTGGGCTACCTGATGGCGGAGGAGGCGCGCCGCGAGGGGATGGACCGCTCCGACGAGTACAAGAGGGGGTTGGCGGAGGCGCAGGAGCGGCTGCTCAGCACTCTCTACGTGCGCAAGCACATCGGCGAGCCCCAGCGGCCCAGCGACGAGGAGGTGCGCAAGGAGTACGACGCGCGGTTGTCGGAGCTGACCCCGCCGCCGAAGATCCACGCCCGCCACATCCTGGTGAAGACCGAGGAGGAGGCGAAAGCGGCGCGCAAGCGGGTTGTCGACGGAGGGGAGGACTTCGCGGCGGTGGCCAAAGAGGTCTCCACCGGGCCGAGTGCACCGCAGGGGGGTGACCTCGGCGTCTTCGGCAAGGGGCGGATGGTACCGCCGTTCGAGGAGGCCGCATTCGCCCTCAAGGAGGGCGAGGTATCCCAGCCGGTCCAAACCCAGTTCGGCTGGCACATCATTCAGGTCACGGAGATCCAGGGCGGCAAGGCCCCGACCTTCGAGGAGATCAAGGACCGCCTCGCCCAGCGCATGATGCAGGAGCGGCTGCGCAGCGAGCTGACCCAGATGAGTGAGCGGCTGAAGGCGAAGGCCAGGATCGAGATCAAGGAATAACCGAGCTCCATCCGCGGGGCCGCCGGTCCTCATCCGTCGCACCGCCTGCGGTGCGGCCGCCGCGGTCCGCGGCGCGAGAGCGACTCTTCTGCTATGGTGTGGAAAGGAGAGTCCTGGTCGAAGGACCCTCCGTATCCCGAGGAAAGGAGGTGGCCGGTAGAGCCGATCTGCGAAATGACATGAGTGGGAGGGGCCCTTGAGCCGCCCGCACGCGATCGTGGTGCGGGGGGCAACCGCCGGAGCTAGTTAGGCGGCGAAGAAGCGTCAAAAAGACAGGCTTCCGCTGCATAGAGTCTTCTCCAAGGCAGGTGGCAAGGGCCCCGACCGAAGAAAAGAGAGCCATCTCTTTGACCCCGCGGAGAACCCTCCGCGGGGTTTTTTTTGGTCTGCGGTGGGCAACGGTCGCCGGCAGGCCCGCGCTGCGGGCTGACGCGTATCTCTCACCGCGGATCTGGCGCCTGCGCGAGAGGCAAGGTCGCCGTGCCCCAGGGCCGGATTCATCCGGCCGACACCATGTCCCGTACCTCCCGGCGTCGTGCGAAGGAACTCGCACCTACGGGACGAGGTTCCATCGGATCGCGACCCACCAGCGTGGCGTTGGTGGGAACCGTGGGCGAGCCCGCAGTTCTCACCATGAATCTGCCGCACCCGCGCCACTGCCTGCATCTCCTGGCCGTGTCCTCGTCCGAGTCCTCGACAGGCTGCGGGCTCGGACTTGCGGGCCAGCCAGGATCTACGGCCATTGACACGGGCTCGCGACGATCCCTGGTGAGAACCGTGGGCTACCGGCGCCGGCGGGATCGCTCCGGGTCGCGCACCCGGCCGGTGCGGGCGCAGCGTGGACACTGGGCCTGCCGGCCGCCAGGGACTTCCTGCCAGCCTTCGGTGCGACGGTACGCGAGGGTGGTGGCGTGACCACAGCGGTCGCACTCGGCCAGGACGATGTGGTTTCCGCGAAAGAGCACGGGGAACCTCCCCCGGCGGCGTGCCGGTCTCCCGTCCGATCGGAGGGGCGGGGCGGAAGATTTACCCCTACTCCGAGTTGCCTTTTCCGCCGCGCCCTGGGTCAGGCGGCCCATTCGGGCCGAGGCGCGGAAGCTCGGCGAACCACGGCCAGTCACGGAAGACGCCTGGGTCAAGCCATAGGGTCAGATCGTATAGGTCGCCCATGGGTGTCACGCGCAGGAGCGGGACGGCCGGCACTGTCACCAACGGCGCGAGCGGGTAGTATGTCGGCGCCGGGGTACGATAGGTGCGGTAGCGTACCCCCTCCCCCTCCTGCCAGCCGCCAGGACCGGCCGAAGCCACGGAGACGGCAAACAACAGCAACGCCAAGAGGCCCAAGAGGGTCAGGATGAGGTGGGTGTGCTCCGCGCGGATCATGTACCCATTTTAGCGCGAGTCCCGTGCCGCGATCGGCGGTCCGGACGACTCCTCGCCGATGTCCTGCATCGCACCGGGGAGCGGTCGCGGTGATCACTACGGGCCGCTTCGCCCCGTCACCGACGGGTCCCCTCCACCTGGGCTCCCTCGTGGCGGCCGTGGGCAGCTATCTTGCGGCCCGCGCCGCCGGTGGCCGGTGGTTGGTGCGCATCGATGACCTGGACCCGCCACGCACCGTGCTCGGCGCTGCCGACGCCCAGCTCCGCGCCCTGGAGGCGTATGGACTGCACTGGGACGGTGTCGTGGTCTACCAGTCCCAACGCACGGCCGCGTACCAGGCCGCCCTCGATCGACTAGCTGGGGCAGGCCACACCTTTCCGTGTGGATGCTCCCGAACCGACGTGGAGGCGGTGAGCAGCGATGGCATCTACCCGGGAACCTGCCGCCCGGGGCTGCCACCGGGAAGACCCGCCCGGAGCATCCGGGTGAGGGTGCCCGCGGAGCCGGTATCCTTCGTCGACCGCCTGCTGGGGGAGCAATGCCACGATCTCAAGAAGGCCTGCGGCGACTTTGTGGTACGCCGGGCCGACGGCCTGTGCGCCTACCAGCTCGCGGTGGTGGTCGATGATCTGGCGGGCGGCGTCACCGAGGTGGTGCGGGGAGCCGATCTGCTCGCGTCGACCGGCAGGCAAGTCCACCTCTACCGCTGCCTGGGCGCGACCCCACCGGACTACGCGCACCTCCCCGTGGTGGTGAGCGCCGCCGGCGAGAAGCTCAGCAAGGCGTGTGGAGCGGCGCCGATCCCGACGTCCAGCCCGGCGCGCGAGGCCACCTTGCACCGCCTGCTCACCGCCCTGGGCCAGGCGCCGGATGGGCTCGGGCCGGCGGCACCGGTGGTGGAGCAGCTCACGGCGGCGGTCGCCGGATTCGACCCGGCGCGGGTGCCCGGCGGGCCCATCTGCTTCGAACGCCAGATGCTCACACCGGGACGCGCATCTATGGTTGGAAGAGGAGAGTACATATGAGCGACATGGATACCCGCCTGCAGGCGACCTTCGAGACCTTCACCGATGCCGAACTGGTGGACATGGTCCTCGATCATTCCGGTACCAAGAGCCCGAAGTCGCAACGTATTGCGCAGATGGTCCTCGACCAGCGGGGCATCGGGCCGATCGAGTACCCGCGGATCATCGAGGCGGCGCAGGTCAGCGGGGAGATCGGGCGGACGGCGCTGCGTCCGGCTGCCATGCCGCGTTCCTTGCGCTACGCAAGCTGGGGCGCGGCGGCCGTCGGGGCAGCGACGGGTTACCTCGTCTATCGAGAACTGGTGCTCGCCGGGTTTATCGGTGCGATGGCCGGGTTCGCGGTGGCCACCGTCGGACGCACGGTGCGCAAACGGTATCTGCAGAGAAAGGGGTTGGGCCACGCGTTGAAGGCCTAACCCGCATTTCTCACCATGCATCGGCTGCGAGCGCGCATCCGCCCGCATCTCCTGGCCGAGTGCTCGACAGGCCGCAAGCCTGCCTGCGGGCTCGGACGTGTGAGCCAGCCAGGATCTACGGACGTTTGCACGCTCTCGCAACGATCCGTGGTGAGAAATGCGGGCTAAACGTCTTCGGCAACGGCCGCGATCGGTTCATAATGCGTGGCAACGTCCCGTTACCCGAGGTGTAGCCATGGCAACCGATTATGCCCTTCTCACCGTGAGCGGACCCGATCGTCCGGGGATCGTCGCCGGGATCGCCGAGGCGCTGTTCGCCGCCGAGTGTAATCTCGAGGACTCCTCGATGACCCAGCTGCGGGGCGAGTTCGCCATCCTGCTCATTGTCCGTCTTCCGCCTGGTGGCGACGCGGACAAGCTGGAACGACACCTCGCCCAAGTGGCTGTTGATATGGGTCTCACCTTCTCGTTGCGTCGCCTCACGGAGGAGGAGGTGCGCTTCCCCGACGTCGCCAACCTCACGCCGTGTCTGATCACCGTCTTCGGGGCCGACCACCCGGGGATCGTCGCGGCGGTCGCCCGCACCCTCGCCGATCAAGGCGTGAACGTCACCGACCTATCCACCCAGGTGGTGGGGAAGCGGGACAAGCCGGTCTACGCCATGGTCATCGAAGCGGATAGCCCGATCGGCGTCGACGCGCTGCGCGAGGAGCTGGCGCGCCAGGCCAAGGCACTGGCGTGCGACATCGCGGTGAAGGAGCTCGAGGAGTACTCGCTCTAATCGGGATGGGGATTGGGGGCTGAGGGATGGGGGGAAGGAAGGCCCGTGCGGGCCTGCATCAGATGCCGATCGAGAGTTGGACGCAGCCTGATTGTTGGCCGCCGCGAGGCGGCCACCGGGTCCCCCACCCCGCGTTTCCCATCCCCCACCCCGCGAGCATGCCGAGCCGATGGCCATCCTTCCCATCCTTACCTACCCGGACCCGCGTCTGAAACGGATCGCCGAGCCGGTGACCGAGTTCGATCCGGGGCTGCACGCCTTCCTCGCCGATCTGAAGGAGACCATGGAGGCGGGGCCCGGCGGGGTCGGGATTGCCGCGCCGCAGGTCGACCGGCTACAGAGCATCGCCCTGGTGGACTGCTCCCGGAGCCGGAAGCCCTGCGCCAACCACGGCTATCTGGAGCTCATCAATCCCCAGATCCTCGAATGGGAGGGGATGGCCGTGGGCCGCGAGGGATGCATGTCGCTCCCCGACTTTACCGCCAACGTGATGCGTGCCACTACCGTCGTGTGTCAGTACGACGACCGCCACGGCGCCCGGCAGGTGGTGCGTGCGGAGGGGTTCGAGGCGCGCGCCATCCAACACGAGATGGATCATCTCGAAGGGATGCTGTTTATCGACCGGGTGGTGTCGCGCAAGACCGACGTCTTCCCGCGCAAGCGGTACCGGTAGCGGCCGCTCGCTGTCGGGTTACGCCAAGGAATCGATCGCCTTTTGCAGCATGGCCTTCACCTCCGATGCCCGCGGCGCGAGGGTCGGGTTGTCGACGATGGACAGCATGCGCTCCGGGTCGACGGCGGAGACCACGGTCGCGTTGCTCTCTGGGTCTTGGTAGACGATCACGTTGCACGGCAGGAGCAGGCCGATCTCCAGCTCCTCCTGCAAGGTGGCGTGGGCCAGCTTCGGGTTGCAGGCTCCGAGGATGATGTATTTCGTGAAGTCGACGTCGATCTTGGTCTTCAGGGTGGCGGCGACGTCGATCTCGGTGAGGACGCCGAACCCTTGTTGTTTGAGGGCCTCGACCACCCGGGGAATGGTGTCTTCGTAGGAGGTGGGGACGACGGTACGGATGCCGTAGGAGGCGATGGCGGCCATGGGGAAACCTCAGGGGTTAGTGGATTGCTGGAAAAAGCACCGGTAGGAGCCGAATCCTTTCGGCGAGTCACGCCCGCCAGGGCGTGGGACGCCGAACGCTCCGGGTCCACGGTGGAGGACACTGTATGCTGTGAAGCCGGGTCTGGAGAAATCAAGAGGCGCGGTAAGACAGACGCGCTGCCGCAACGTATCATCCGCCTGCGTCGCTCGTGGCACGTCCTCACGGACGTGATTCGCCGGTGAAACCGGCTCCTACCGGCGCCTTCCCAGGGCTCCGCTGACCGCTACCCATGCGCTCCTTCCGCACCCGCATCGTCCTGGCGTTTGTCGGGGTCAACCTCGCCATCGTTCTCGTGTTTGGCCTGGTCCTCTCCCTGTCACTGTCGAAGAAGGTCCGCTCCCACCTCGATGACGATCTCCTGAACAGTGCCCGCGCCCAGATCGACGGCGACACGACGATTTCGGCCCACGGCGGCCTGCACACGCCGATCGACCTGCCGCGCACGGTGCAGCCGCAGGTCGGGCGAGTGATCGCCATCATCGACGCGGCAGGGGAGGTGGTCGACCGCGCCGGCCCCTACGCGGATCTTCCCCTGCCCATCTTCGCAACCACCCTGGAATTCGTTACCGAGGCCCACCCGGCCTTTCGCACGGCGCGCTTCGGCGACCACTGGTTCCGCTTTCTCACCTATCCGATCCCCGGCCCGATGGGGTTGGGTGGGGTGATCTTGGTGGGTGCGTCGCAGGAGGAGCTCGGTGACCTCTTGCCGCGAGTCTTCCAGCTCACCCTCGGGCTAGGGCTCGCATCGATCGGCCTCACCGGCCTGATCGGCTGGCTGTTGGCGCGCTGGGTCCTCTCGCCGATCGAGGAGATCGCGGTCACGGCTCGCCAGATCGGGGAGCACAATCTGACGGCGCGCATCCCCGATCTGGGCCGTGGCGACGAGCTGGCCGCCCTCACCACCAGCCTCAACGCGATGCTCGACCGACTGGCCGAGAGCCTGGCCGCCCAGCGGCAATTCCTCTCGGATGCCTCGCACGAAATCCGCACCCCCCTCACTATCTTGAAGGGCCACCTGGAGGTGACCCTGCGTCGGCCGCGTCAGGCCGACGAGTACCGCGAGTGTCTGGAGACCCTGTCGGGGGAGGTGAGCCACCTCGAGGGGCTGGTGCGTGACCTGCTGTGGATCGCCCGCAGCCAGTCGGCGGGAGTGGAGTTGGACCTCGCCGAGGCGGAGATCGATCCGTGGTTGGCGGCGGTGGCGGAGCGCCATCGCAAGCGCGTGGAGGAGCATGGCGGCCGCCTGGTCCTCGACCTCGCCAGCCACGCGCGTCGGGCGATCGACGGCGACCGCCTGCGCCAGGTCGTGGACAACCTCCTGTCGAATGCGATTCGCTTCACCCCGAAGGGTGGTGAGCTGCGGGTGTTGAGTCGCGCTAACGGCGTCCTGACCATCGCCGTGGAAGACGACGGCCCGGGGGTGGCGCCGGCGGAGCGTGAGGCGATCTTTGCGCGCTTCTACCGGGTCGACGACGCGCGCAACCGTGCCAGCGGCGGCGCCGGCCTCGGCCTGGCGATCGCCCGTGACATCGCCCGTGCCCACGGGGGAGACCTGTCCGTGGAGGAGGCCGCCGGCGGTGGTGCCCGGTTCGTGTTGCGGTTGTAGCGAGCTGCCAATCCCGCAACACTGAGCGCCGACCGCTCCCTCCCCCTCCGGGGGAGGGCTGGGGTGGGGGCGCCTGGGTCCATCTCGGCGATCGCTATGACAGCCGCCAAGCCGTGAGGACCGAACGCCCTCCCCCTGGCCCCCTCCCGGGGGGAGGGGGAATCCAGCGCCGACCCCCTTGCCCTCCCATGGATCTCCTCCTCGCCACCCTGTGGATCTACTGGCGCTGTGCGGCGCGCAGCGCCGAGCTGCTGCGCCACAACTGGGTGGTCGGGCTGTCGTTGCTCGCCTATACGGCCATTCTGGGGGTAGCGCGGATGGTGGCCATGCCGTTGGGCATGGTGGGGGGGATGCTCCTCGCGCTCGCATCGAGCGCCTGCCTCTCCTCCTTCCTCTATCTGATCGAGCAAGTGCTGCGGATCGGCCGCGCCAACCTCGCCGACTTCCAGCGTGGCTTCGGCGTCTACTTCTTCGAGGTGGTGCGGATCTCGTTTCTCTTCTGGGTCGCCGCGACCCTCCTGCGCCTGGCGCTCGCGGGCCAGCCCAACGCCGGCCTCATCCAGCTCTGTGTCACGGTGGTGGCATACATCTTGTGCAACGTGGTTCCGGAGCTGATCTACCAATCCCACGAATCCGGCCCAGGGCTGGTCGCCGCCAGCTACCGGTTCATCGCCGCGAACTGGATCGAGTGGTTTCCCCCCAATCTGGCCGCCGCTGCCGGGATCGTCTGGGTGCTGCGGCTAGTGGCGCGGTTGCCCCTCGCTGGGCCGCTCGGGGTGATGGTCGAGACCTTCGTCGCGGGCCTGTTGGTGGTGCTGTTGATGGTCTTTCGCGGCCTGCTGTTTGCGGAGCTGCACGGCTCCACGACCCGCAGCCGCGCCTTCCGATACCGAGCACGCAAGTAGGCGACAGCGGATGAATCCGTATTTCTCACCATGAATCTGCTGCGTGCGCGCAACCGTCCGCATCTCCTGACCGTGTCCTCGTCCGAGCCCTCGACGTACTGCCAGTACGCCTGCGGGCTCGGGCTTGCGGGCCGGCCAGGATCTACGGCCGTTTGCACGCCCTCGCCACGATCCCTGGGGAGAAATACGGATTAGAGAAAGTTAATCTCCGTTTAATCCTGCCCTAATCGCGGGGGTGGTAGGGTTGCACCCATAGCTTCCTCCTTGGGTGTCCCGAGGGGGGTCTTAGAAGAGCGATGCTCGACCCGGCGGCG
>Ga0210124_1001262_pt1 | contig 11188 bp, 9 predicted proteins | sample Muzzi_PWC_D2_FD_185554 | JGI IMG/M metagenome (GOLD analysis project Ga0210124, IMG submission 185554) | Wetland microbial communities from San Francisco Bay, California, USA, that impact long-term carbon sequestration - Muzzi_PWC_D2 (SPAdes) | ecosystem: Environmental > Aquatic > Marine >...
CGACAGCAGCGACTTCGACGACTTCATCCAGGCCGAGTCCGGCATCCGCAACGACCTCGGCAATCAGGTCGTTAATTGCCTCGCGAACGACCGCGGTCAACTGAACTTCGCCGCCCTCATTCATCATGATGTAGGAAACACGGCTCATCAGGTCTTCACCGAACCTGATCTGCGGGTTCATCCTGCCGGCACTTGTCAGGACTTCGCCGCTCGCAAGATTGCAGAGATGCGCAGCGATTGTCGTCGAGCCAACGTCGATTGCGACGCCATACAGCTTCGTCACGAGCCCGGGCCAGACGGCAATAATTTCACCATCGCTCCGAACTGCGGCCGTAACCTGCCAGTCGTTCTTGCGCAATGCAGACTGCAGATCCCGCAGCGCTGGCAGCGACATACGGAGGTCGGTGAGATCCCACTCGCGTCGAAGCGCCACCTTCAGTCGCTCGAGATCGCCGCTCGGATCGTGCATATCAGGTTGGTCGACTTCGACGAAATAAGCATGCGTTGCCGGGTTGATTCGGATGTCGTGTGCTTCGTGGGGCTTCCTGACAACCTGTTTGTGCACCTGGCTCGATTGCGGAACATCGATGGCAATATCGCCGAGCAGCATCGCCTGGCAGCCGAGGCGGCGGTTTTCGGGGAGGTTTCTGCGTTCGGCATAACGCAATTCCGTCTCTCCGCGCGGCGAAAGGTTTTCCAGCCGAGACTCGATGCCATGCTTTGACAAATCTCCTTCGGTGACAGTCACCTGGCAGCGCCCGCAAAGCGCGCGGCCGCCGCATACCGAATCCAGGTCTACGCCGAGGCTTCGTGCCGCCTGCAAGACCGCTGTCCCTGGCGGGAAACGTCCGCGTTTCCCGGACGGGGTGAATACGATGAATGGTTCCTTTCGATCAGGCATTTGAATAAGCGCTACTCGGCGCGGCGTCGCCGGCCACCGCGTCGCCCACGCTGTGGCCCGGTACTCGACCCGGGATCGCGGTAAGAATGGATCCATGCTGCGCATTCGGCATCGTGACCCATGATGACATTGGCGCCGCGAACCGCCTGCATCAGGTCGCCATGCAATGGGTTGGTGATTGCGGATGTCATGCCGCTCGCTATCGCCATGCTGATGAAAGCTGAATTCAGGCCGTTGCGATTGGGCAAGCCGAAACTCAGGTTCGACGCGCCGCAGGTTGTATTGACTTTCAATTCCTCACGCAAGCGCTTGACGAGCGCCATCACCTGTCGTCCGGCGCTATTGATCGCACCGATGGGCATCACCAGTGGGTCGACGACCACGTCGCTCGCCGGGATGCCGTAGTCCATCGCGCGTTCAACGATCTTCTTCGCGACATCGAAGCGGACGTTGATGTCTTCCGAAATGCCGGAATCGTCGTTGGAGATCGCTACCACCGCGCAGCCGTATTTCTTTACCAGCGGCAGGACGCGTTCCAGCCGCTCGTCCTCGCCGGTAACGGAATTGAGGAGCGGTTTGCCGTCGTAGGCATCCAGCCCGGCTTCAAGTGCTTCGACGACCGACGAATCGATGCAAAGCGGCGTGTCGGTGATTGATTGAATCAGGCGGATGGACTCTGCAAGTATCGCCGGTTCATCGGCGAGCGGTATGCCGGCATTGACGTCCAGGATCTGGGCGCCGGCTTCAACCTGGGCAATTGCATCGGCCTGCACGCGGCTGTAATCGCCGGCTTTCATTTCTGCGGCGAGTATCTTCCGGCCTGTCGGGTTGATGCGCTCACCGATCACGACAAAGGGCTGGTCAAAGCCGATGATGACTTCCTTGCTTGCCGAACTGATTATCGTCTTCGTCATATTCTCGTCTTAAGTTCTCGCCAATTTGGCTTTCGTCGCTGACCGATCCGAACGCCATTGATCAATTCGCGCCGGTCAATACCCTGCCCAGCACATTGTGGCCGATTGGACAAGCCGTGTTTGCATTGCTTCGAGCGGTGCTTTATCCATTTCTCAATCCGCCTGCCTTCACTACGGTTTCCAGCAGCGCATCATCGAACTCTTCTTCAAGTTTAGCCACCCGGGCTTTGACCAGGTCAGCAATGTCGCCTTCGACCATTTCCGTACTGCGGCGCCAATCTTCGAGGTACGCGTCACTTGAACCGCGGCCGGCACGCATGGCGGCACGGTCGATCGCCTTCGCAAACCGCGGAGACAGTTCCTTCTTGTAATTCGTTCGACCCTGGCGACCGACGACCTGCGCCGGAATGTCCCGCCAGTAAATGCTGATCAGTTTCGCCATCTGACAACCTGCTCCCCGATGATGTTTTCGAAGGGTTTCAGCCCGGTACGGTGCTCCGCATACTGCAGGCCGAGAAAATCCGCATGCTTTCGCGCGAGTGCCGATAGTTCATCGGCTCCGGACTGAGCGAGGAACAGCAACTTTCTGTAGTTGCCGAAATACTGCTCTTTCAGTTCCGGGTGGCGATCGATTCCAAGTCCCTTGATGACCAGTCGATCGAAATGCCGCGTTAGAAAATCGGTCAGATAATACGTGCCAGGCTCGGCTTCGGCGAAGTCGTTGAACGCTTTCGTGCCGGCAAAGAATTCGTAACAATGGGCGCCCGGGATTCTCTCGACATTGTATTTCTCCACGACCCTGTCCAGCCGGCCCCCGGTTCCACAGTCCGCGTAGGCGATGAAAATATGCTCATATTCGTCGCGATATTTTTCGATCGCGGCGGCGACGGCATCGGCTATTCGTTCCGGCCGGTTGTGCAGGTTGGCCGGCAGGCACTGGATGCGAATGTGCTCCCATTCATTGCGCCGCTGGAGTTCCACGAGTTCGTGAGCAAGTGCGCCACACGCAATGAGCAGTGCACTGCTGGCCATTCGGACCGCTACAGCGCGCGTCGCTGAGTTACCAAATCCTTGGCGACTTCAACAGCGGTTGCTGCGTCCCGGCAGTAGGCATCTGCACCGATGGCCGCACCGAATTCCTCGTTGAGCGGCGCGCCGCCAACCATGACGATGTAGTCATCCCGAATGCCCTGATCTTTCATCGTGTCGATAACTACTTTCATGTACGGCATGGTCGTTGTCAGCAACGCGCTCATGCCGAGTATGTCCGGCTGCTCTTTCGCCAGGGCGGCGATATAGGTATCGGCGTCGGTATTGATACCGAGGTCGATCACCTCGAACCCGGCACCTTCCATCATCATGCCGACGAGATTCTTGCCGATATCGTGAATATCTCCCTTGACCGTTCCAATGACCATCTTGCCGACCGGTTTTGCCCCTGTTTCGGCGAGCAGCGGACGAAGTATCGCCATACCGGCTTTCATCGCATTTGCGGCGAGCAATACCTCCGGCACAAACAGGATGCCGTCGCGAAAATCCTCGCCAACGATATTCATGCCCCCAACCAGCGCGTCGTCCAGGACCTTGCTCGCATCCCAGCCGCGTTCCAGGAGGATATTCGTGCCCTCGCGAATTTCGTCAGCCAGGCCGTCGTAAAGGTCATCGAACATTTGCTCGACGAGTTCCTCGTTGGAGAGATTCGCCAATACGATATCGTCGTCGGCTACATCATGATCTGCCATATGCATTTCCAATTTGTACGTTTTTTCGGTTGTCCACAGTGTCAGCTGATGCCGTCGGGACGTTTGTTTTTCCTACCATCGCCCATTGTTGGCCTGCATGTCTTTTCGCTCCAGACGAATCGGGAAGTGCGTGCGAATTCTTGCGTCAGCCTTCGGATCAATGTACTCAGGGTAATAGTCGGCCATCATCTCCCTGACCCTGAGATTCGCTTTTTCATAAAGTGTATGCCGACCCATTTCCTCCCATGCACCGGGTGTCAGCCTGTCTGCAACCTCCGGGTACAGGTATTCAGTCTGCATACGTTCCAGCGTCTGCGGGTGCCCGAGGTAATGACCCGCGCCAAATACCGTTTCCCTGATTACTTCGTATGACAGGGTTTCGTCTGTGACCTCGATGCCGCGCAGTATGCGTTGTACATTTCCGATCATGTCATTGTCGATCAGCATGCCCTCGAATGACTGGCCGATCAGGCTGCCGACGATTCCCGGATAGGCGGCAACCAGGTTGCCACCGGCCAGCGCCGTGGTAACGATAGTCAATGCCTTCTCGTAGCCCGCCTGAACATCGATGGTCTTCGCGTCCGTCATCCCCGCACCAATGCTCGTGATAAAGCCGAAGTGGTTGCATATCTGAACTGTTGCCGCGGAAATCAATGCTTCTTCACCGCTTCCACCCGTGAAGGCGCCGGTTCGAAGGTCAGAAATAAACGGCCACATGCCAAAATTGATGACACTGCCGGGTCGCACCAGGTTCATTACGCAAAGACAGGCCAGTGTCTCTGCCAGGCACTGCGCCAGCGTCCCTGCCAGTGCCGCCGGTGCCGTCGCACCCGCCTGTGGCGCAACGGCGACGTCACCGGTGAGTCCGAGTTCTGCCATTTTCACCAGGACCTCGGCATTGTCCTTGCCGAAACGTAACGGCGAAACGATCGGGCATCCGCCGAACGTACAGAATGGCCGTTTCAAGAATCCACCTTCTTCGCCCAGGAAGGCGTCAAATAACGCGATCAACGGATCGATGTGCTCGACATTTGCGATTCCCAGCGCAAAGGATTTGTCTGTTCCGGCAAGCTCCGCGTAGGCGATGTTGACGTCGTGGACGAACAGGTCGTGACTGTATTCCGCGGCGATGAACGGTTGTCCGAAGCTGTGAATATGTTCGAGTTGATCAGCGAGGCGCGCCGCGTCATACAAATCGACCAGTTTCGTTGGTCTGAAACTTTGTTTCTCGAAGTCGAAAATTGTAACGGCCTCGCCAGACGTGCAAAACAGGACTTCGGCCGCACGCACTTCGAGATCATTCTCGGGATTCGGTGCGTAAAGCGTGTAGCCGCTTGCTGATTTGTCAATCAGGTCTTCGACCAGGGCCCGCGGGAACCGCAGCCGGTTATCGTCGTCCAGTGTGCAGCCACCCGGCAGGGCGTAGTGGAGAATTTCCGGGATCGGATCACCGATGCCGATATTTTCCAGCACGTCCAGCGCAGTGTCATAGATTCTCCGGATGTCATCATCGCTGAGCGGCCGATACTGGCCCCCCGGCATACCCGGATGGACAACCTTGCCCGCGACACCCGCAGCCCTGATTTTTCGTCGCGCTTCTGCACCACCGGCCCGCTTTGCGCGTCTTCCGGTACTGCGGGATCGACGAGAAGGGTTCTTCGTCACGGGTTGCTCCACGATGAGTGAGTTGCGGCAGGCTAGGCAACTGATTAAACGGGAATTCTAGCGAATGCGGGCCTTGGGAACCTAAACACCATCCCACAATGTAGAACGGCGGCTCAGGATATGAAACTGATCAGGCGTCACAGTCCGGCTCCGGCCCCCGGTGACTAGCGGCGACGAGTGTACTTGACGATCTGCCGCGGCCCGACTTCTGCCCCGTAAATATTGCCGTCCTGATCAACAGCAACACCTTCGGCAGCCGTCGTGCCCGCATCATCGGGGTTCGGATTCGGATCCGGGATATGCATGCTTACCCAACCGTCGAACGCGCTGCCGATGGAGATGCCGCGCGCATAGCCGCGATTCATTCCCCAGGTCGTGTTGGATTCCGAGTCCGCTGCGTAGAGTACGTCGTTCTGATCGATGAACAGGCCGCTCGGTCGCCCGAACTGGGTCCAGGTCTCGAGATGGTTGCCGTCCTGATCGAAAATCTGAATTCGATTGTTGGCGCGGTCGCCGACAAACAGCCGGCCGGTCGAGTCCATCGCCAGCGCATGTGGGTCGCGGAATTCACCGTATTCCCTGCCTGTAGAGCCCCAGGTCTTGACGAACTCACCATCGGCATTGAATTTCATGACCCGATTGTTGCCCTCGGCACCATGACCGTCGACGACGAAAACACTGCCGTCGGGGGCCACGAGCACATCCGATGGCTGGTTGAACTCATCCAGGCCGGCACCGGCAACGCCGGCCTTGCCCAGGCTCATCAACAATTCACCATCCGGACTGAACTTGTGTACCTGGTGGCCTTTGCCCTCATGACCCCGTGCGTCGGTCACCCAGACATTGCCATCGAAATCAACGTGAATGCCATGCGGCCAGACGATCATTCCGGCACCAAAACTGTTCAGCAAATTGCCGTCAGAATCGAAATGAAAAATGCTGTCGAGATCGTCGTGGCCGACACAGGTATTCTCGCCACAGCGTTCAGCCACCCAGACTGTCCCATCAGGCGAGGTATAGACGGCGCTCGTCGATCCCCATTCGCGACCAATATCTCCCCAACCGGGCGTTCCCGCATACGGGTTCGCGGCAGCAAAAACGGCCGCCGCCAGAGCCATCGACAAACCACCCGCAATAATTCGGCCTGATTTCATATCAACTTCCCCCATCGTTATTCCTGAACAGCGATCCGCACGTGAAAATTGCCTGCGACCGGGTCACCTCTTTCCGCGCCCGTAACAATATCATTGCGCTGCAGGGGATGACCCGGCTTTTGACTTCAATCAGCGAAGCCAGTAGCGTCCCCCGAAGTCCGTCTCCGACCTGACGCTGGATGATTCGAACAATCAACAAGCACATCCGATCAGTAATCCTGCTTCCATCCATCCTGTTCTTCGTCGCCTGCGCGGAGCGGGGACCGCAAGTCGTGCCCGGCGTTTCCCTCGAACTGGCACGACATCGTGCCGCAACGATAGGAGACATCGACTATGAGCTCCACTTTTCCGTTCCCGGGAACCAAGCCGCCGACATTCCGGGGTCGGCTACGATCTCATTTTCTCTTAGCGAAAACCAGGCGCCTCTGCAGCTCGATTTTCGGGAAAACGCCGGCAACATCATCAAGATCACCAGCAACGGCTCGAAATCGGAGTATCGATTCGAGGCCGAACACATTGTCATTCCCGCTCGCGAACTGGCCGTGGGAAACAACCGGATCGAGATCGAGTTCGTAGCGGGGTCGACATCGCTAAACCGGAACCCGGACTTCCTGTACACGCTGTTCGTGCCAGACAGGGCGCGTACCGCCTTTCCACTTTTCGATCAGCCGGACCTGAAAGCAACCTACAGTCTGACGCTGACCGTGCCAATGGGCTGGACCGCAATGTCCAATGCACCCGCGCTATCGGTAACCGAGAAGGATGGCCAGAGCGAATTTCGCTTTGCCAGGTCGGACCTGATCAGTTCCTACCTGTTTTCATTCGTCGCCGGCAAATTCGAGACGGTCGAGCGTGAAATAAGGGGACGGCACCTGACCATGCTGCATCGCGAAACGGACGAAGAGAAAGTGGCGAGGAACATCGACGCCATCTTCGAGCTTCACGCGGCGGCGCTTGACTGGCTCGAAGACTACACAGGCATAGCTTACCCGTATCAGAAATTCGGATTCGCGGCGATCCCTGCCTTCCAGTACGGCGGCATGGAACACGTTGGCGCAATTCAGTACCGGGCGTCGGGACTGTTTCTCGATGAATCCCCTTCTGACACCGAGCTGCTTGGCCGCGCATCACTCATATCACATGAGACAGCGCACATGTGGTTCGGAGACCTCGTGACAATGGAGTGGTTCAACGACGTCTGGACAAAGGAAGTGTTCGCAAACTTCATGGCAGCCAAAATAGTGAACCCGGGTTTCCCGGACATCAATCATGACCTGAACTTTCTCGTCCGCCATTACCCGAGTGCCTATTCTGTCGATCGAACGAGTGGCGCGAACCCGATTCGACAGTTCCTGCCGAACCTTAACGAAGCCGGCCAGATGTACGGCGCGATCATCTACAACAAAGCACCGATCATGATGCGCCAGCTGGAGCTGTTGACGGGAGTGGAGCTGTTTCGCGACGGCATGCGCGAATACCTTGCGAAATACGCTTTCGGCAATGCAACGTGGCCGGCGCTCGTCGAGATTCTCGACAGAAAATCGGACGACGATCTGCAGGCCTGGAGCGAAGTGTGGGTGAATACACCGGGACGACCCGAATTCGGGATCGGCCACGACCCGACCGACGCGAGCAAACGTACTCTGGAACAGCACGACCCGCAAGGCAGAGGCCGGGTCTGGCCACAGCATTTCAGCGTTGCGTACCTGGCCGGGGAGGACAGCCATGGATCGATTCCTGTCGCATCGGCGGCTGGAGCGGTGCCGTTCGACGTGTCCGCTGTCCCGGACGGAGCAGAGTTCGTTTTCAATTCCGATGGCAAGGGATATGGTGTATTCCCGACAACTTTCGGCGTATTGCGACACTGGGACCGGCTCGATGACGTCGAGAAAGGATCAGCACTCATTGATCTTTATGAGGATCTTCTCGACGGCCGAAACGTGCAGGTCGGTGCGTATTTTGACGCATTGCGTGACATTGTTGCCGTAGAACGGAATCAGTTGCTACTGGACCTGGCCCTGGGTCAGCTGCGGCGAATTTACTGGACTTTTTTGCCGGAGCGAACCAGGCAACAACGCGCGCCTGAGATCGAAAATATCCTGTGGAAAACCATGCTGCAGCAAGCGGAGAGTAGCAGGAAGAAGATCTTCTTCGACGCGTTCGCGGAAATCGCCGCATCGCGTGACGCGATCGGGAGAATCTACGATGTTTGGTCAGGTTCGTTGGTTGTAGATGCCTTGCCGCTGTCCGAAGATGATCACATCGGGCTCGCGCAGTCTCTTGCGATCAAGCTACCTGCCAGGGCAGACGAGATCGTCGCCACGCAGCTCGCGAACACGAAGAATCCCGATAACCGGAGAAAGCTCGTTTTCGTCGCGCCGTCGCTGTCTGCCGATCAGGCCGTCAGGGATCAGTTTTTCGCCTCGCTGGCGAATGAAAAGAATCGCGCCGTCGAATCCTGGGTGCTGGACGCCCTCGGGAATATTCATCATCCCTTGCGGACCGGAGAGTCAGAGCAGTACATTCTCCCCAGCCTGGAGCTTCTGCAGGAAATTCAGGTGACTGGCGATATATTTTTCCCCAAGCGCTGGCTGGATGTGACACTGGGCAATTACCGGACTGGTACAGCGGTGCACACGGTAAAAACATTTCTTGATGAGCGGCCGGACTATAACCAACAACTCAAGATGAAGATTCTCCAGTCCGCGGACACGATGATGCGCGCCAACGTCCTTGTCGCTGCTGACCAGGCACCATAGCCCGGGCTATTTATGCATGCGCTCGCGCCCCGTATCGCCCCCCAACCATGATTGATTTCCTGTTACTCGTAATCGGCCTTGCCGGCCTGTGGCTGGGGTCCGAAACACTGATTCGTGGCGCGATGTCCCTGGCAGATCGATATCGATTGTCGGACGCGCTGTTCGGTATGCTGGTGCTCGCTATTGGCACGGACCTGCCGGAACTGTTCGTCGCATTCGATGCCTCCGTTCGCAGTCTTGCTGGCGAAGATCTCTCCGGAATCGTGATAGGCAGTGCGATAGGCAGCACGATAGGGCAGTTCGCTCTCGTCTTTGGTGTCGCAGGCTTTCTCTGGTTCCCGCCAATGCAGCGAAAATACCTGCCGCGCAACGCCATCTTCCTGGTGGGCGGCGCCATTGCCGTGTTTGTCTTTTCCCTCGATGGACTGATCACCCGTGCAGAGGGGTTGCTGCTGACGATTTACTATGCCGCGTACCTGATGGTGTTGATCTTCCGTCGTGCAGAACTGCCGGACGAGGGCGGAGGTTCGGCGCATATCGAAGCCTGGAAGGCCTGGCTTATCCTGTTGGTCGGACTAGGCTTGTTGCTGGTTGCAGCGGAGCTGACCGTCAGGTCCGCCGCGAGCTTTGCGGAGGAAGTGGGGTTAAGCAATATCGCTGTGTCCGCGATCGTCATTGGCATGGGCAGCAGTCTGCCCGAACTGTCTGTTTCGTTTGTCGCGCTGTTGCGGAAGCGCAGCGGGCTGTCGGTGGGCAACCTCGTTGGCAGCAACGTGCTCGACACACTGCTTGTGCCCGGCCTGGCCGCAATGATATCGCCGCTTTCGGTTCCAGCAGCCGTGTTATCGGTTGACCTGCCGGTGCTCCTTGTTACGACAATTCTCGTGCTCGGTTTTCTTTACGTGTCCAGGCGGGGAATCAGGACGACTGAAGCGATCATTCTCCTGACGATCTATTTTGGCTATGCGGCTGTCAGGCTGATCGGACCGGGTTCCTGACGGCAATCAGATACGGAGCTTTTGCCGCAACACTTCCCGCAACCGGGGCATGCTTTCCGGATCCAGTACATTCAGCGCGAGCACGCCGGAGAGTTTGTAGACAAGATCAATCGCTGCCGAAGTACACGACGCGAGACCGGTGACCAGGTCCGGTTTCAGGCCGAATGCTTTCTCCACACCAACGACCGCATAGGGGTCGGATGCGCACAGGATGGTACACCGGATGTTGTTGTTGAGTTCGTCGATGGCTGCCGCGCCATTGTATGGCTCCAGAGGTGATGCCCCCGCCTCCGCGACGAGAAAATCCGGCTTCAGGCTGTCGATGTGATACAGGAGCGGGCGAATCGCATCGCGGAAGGCCTGCTCCGGTTCAACTGTCGATGGCAATCCCGCATCGACGAAATCGAAAATCTGGTCTGCACCTGCGTCAGCGAAACTCAGAATGTCCCGGTATCGGCCAGCACCGGTGAGTTTGGCACCGATAACATTCTTCCCCATTTTTTCGAGTTCGTGGATGACGAAACGCCCGGTCGTCGTCTTTCCGGCATTCATCGAGGTTCCAACGAGCATTATTGTCGGCACGTTGAACGAATCACCGGATGACTTGATTGCAAAGTCGGACATACGTACCTTCCTGCCGTTCCTGACAACATGCCCGAGATACGACAGATTCAATGTTGGCGGTAACAACCTGGACATCGACGTCACGGCGCCGAACAGCCCGGCGCTGGTCATCGCATTCATCTCGAAGCCCTGTATGTCGGACCAGCTGCCGACGCCTTCGAGTGTGGCTGATCGATTGCCGAACGCGCCGATCACACAATCCCCCGGCAGCGCCCTGACCATTCGCCCGGATGCCAGCTCGATGCGGTAGACACGATGTGGTGCGCCGGTGATTTCGCCGGCGACGTAGTCGCCGCTCGCCCAATGGCTCCTGTCGATGCGGGCGATTTCATACGGATTTGCGGCCAGGTCGGAGATTCGGGTCAGAGACGCCATCGAGATGACAGTCATGATAATTCTCCGGCGGCCGCCGGCGCTGACACGAGCAGCGC
>Ga0210124_1001263_pt1 | contig 11185 bp, 10 predicted proteins | sample Muzzi_PWC_D2_FD_185554 | JGI IMG/M metagenome (GOLD analysis project Ga0210124, IMG submission 185554) | Wetland microbial communities from San Francisco Bay, California, USA, that impact long-term carbon sequestration - Muzzi_PWC_D2 (SPAdes) | ecosystem: Environmental > Aquatic > Marine >...
CAGCAGGTGGCAATACTCAATAGTTGTCCAGAAGCGGCCATGATTTATGGACGCACCCAAATTTGGCATAGTTGGACAGGGAAACCGGAAGATGTTGACCAGGACTATTTCTATGAATTGGGGGTCCAGCCGAATAATTTGATTAAACCTCCAACTCTTTTTATTAGCTTATTGCAGAACAAGCACCAGAGTCCAACCACTTGCAATGCTTTGGTACGTCGGGAGGTGTTTGATAATATCGGCCAATTTGAAGAATCGTTCCGAACCATGTACGAAGATCAAGTGTTTTTTGCTAAGGTGCTACTTAAAGTGCCGGTTTATGTAGCCAACGAGTGTTGGGCTAAATATCGGCAACACCCAGAGAGTTGTAGCTCCGAAGCCGAGACACAACAATACTTCGTGGCAAGGTTACCCTTCTTAAGTTGGCTGGGGAACTATTTATCGGAACAAAAGGTGCAAGAGACAATAGTCTGGAAGACTTTCAAATGGGAGCTATGGCAATGCCGTCATCCGAATATGGCTCATCTGGTGAATCAAATTTACTATCGTTTGGATCAAATAAAACAAATCCTACCTCAAAACTGACAGTTCGTTCATTTTTGGTCTTGGAATAAATAACATGTCAACCCACATTAAATCATCCAAATTAATCCTTTACATATTTGTTCCAATGTTGGTGGCTCTCGTTGTATCAGCGATGGTTAACCTTCAGCTATTTCAAGATGGAAGTTCATATCTGTTTGAGCTTCTTGTGACTCGGTCGGCTATTCGCCATCACAGACAAAGTGTTTTATTAATTCAGATGCCCACCATATTGGCCGACAAATCGCTTACCCGCTTGCAAGTCGATTCCAGTTATATTCTTCAAGTTTCAAGACTGCTTTTTAGCCTGAGTTACGCGCTGATACCATTTATTTCGCTTCTTCTATCCTGGCTTGTCATTCGGAGAAAAAATGAGGGTTTATTTATCTGGGCCGCTTTAATAATACTATTTGTCAATCTCGTCAATTTTTCTTGGGTATCGGAACTATTAATTTCGTTGCAGCTTTCGCTTCCCCTCATGTTGGCTTCCTTTCTCATGCCAAGAAGTAAACGTTTCTGGGCATTGACTATAGTCCTGTTGCCCATCATTTTCTTTTTACACCCTCTAGTTGTACTGCCTCTGGTTACTACAGCTCTAGGGGCGGCATACGTGGGTTATAAGAAAGTAGAAATCAGAAGAACAGCCTGGTTAAGTGCGATAATTTTTCTAACAGTGGCTGTTCTGAGAGGAATATTCAGTCTCTATATAATGAGTTCCTATGAAACCAGTTTTTTGGAATCATCGGCAATGAACAGCTATTTATTTGTAACAAGCCCAGAAAATAAGCTCTTCCTCTTTATATCTCTCACAATTGGCCTAATTTCTTTAATGGCAAAATCAATTGCAAATTCCAGAAGCGGGATGGCAATTATTTTGCCTATTATTATTTCTATCCAAGCTTTAGGCGTTCTCTTATTTCTAATCAATCTAACCTTCCTGCCGGCCTTGATTCTGATTTTAACCGTAATAATTTCTATAGGGTTTATAATAATCCTCCCCTATCGATATTATTCACACAATTCCCTACCCAGTAATTTTACATTGGTTTATATTTCCTGCATGGGGTTGGCGGCAACCGCCGGGGGGGTGTTGATATCACAATATTTTTCCGGCTCTGGAGAATTCCCCTTAAAAACGGGGCTGGCCTTATTTACTTCCATGTTAATCATGGGTATGGCATCCTATGATAGCACAAGAGATATGTCTCATCTCGAAATTAATCAGCGTTTTAGATTGGTAACAGCTTTGTCTATTATTTTCTCGCTGGTTATTATCTCAAAGTCATTAATATGGCAGTCTTCGATACATAAATTAGAGCAATCACTGGTGATGACCACCGAGCAATGCATCGAAGTTGTGCCTGAAGATTTTCCCTGGTTAGAAAGAAATCCATACAACATCATTAATAATTGGTCTTTACCATCACTAGCTCTGGTAGTGCAAGACAATCTTCCTCGGAAACTTCTCCTAGAAAAGAATGATTGCAAACTTTACTACGAGTCGGGTATGGTACAGATTGATCCTTGGACTAATCTTCCGGAAAAATCAATTGTTCCGCCTATAAACTAAACCGTACGCTCGTTTAAATTTATCTTGAACCCTCTCCTGTAAAATATATTGGGGCTTTCGATGGTAGGTCTACATCTAGTCAAGAAGCAAATTTACAAAACAGATAAAGTTTTAGCCATAGCACTTATCGTCAGCTTTATTTTCTGCCTACATGGCATAACCGGGAGTTTTGGGCATCCAGATGATATGGCATTCCTTCCGATTTTTAACGAAGGAAAATTACCGTTTAATCCAGCCTGGTTTGAGAAACCACCATTTCATACCTATTTCAACTATTTTTTGTCAGATTTGCCTATTTCCATGGCCAGTAAAGTCCTGAACTTACCGCCAGACTCATTAGACTTTCCCAAAACAGTATGGTCGAGATTATTAACCGCTTTTTTGTTCTTAAGCTCAATCGTAATAGTCTTTCATATTAGCAGAAAATCATTCGGCCTTTTTTCGGCTCGGATTGCTACGCTAATTTTGTCTACAAGCGCCGGATTCATCGCTTACAGCCATTTTCTAACAGCCGATATCCCGGTTACATTTTGGATGTTGATGGCTTTCTATTTTAGCCACAATATCTTATTTGATAGAAAGCTATCCAACTATATCTTGGCTGGCTTTTTTACGGGGATTGCTACCGCGACTAAATACAATGGTTTAGCCATTGGAATTACCATAGTTGCCGCTCACATGCTTTCTGTTTTTTACATTTCGCGGAAGTCTATCACCTTGAAGCAGATACTTTTTAACAAGAACCTTATCCTGGGGATATCGATGGTCGCTGTTGGCTTTGTGGTGGGGAATCCATTCTCGATACTTGATTATCGCACCTTCTTTTACGATTTCATGCACAATTATCTTGTGGCCCCTGTATACGAAGGGCAAACCGGCCATAGTTATGGGAGCTTCTTCTTAGCCATGGTAGAGATAATTGGACTTCCCTCATTCGTGATTTTATCGATTGCCTTCATATCCAGTTTATTTTTGATCTCATCAAATAAAATACAACGTATCCAGCAAGCAACTATATTATTATGCCTCTCGGCTTTTTTGCTTTACTATGCTAAATTTGCGCCATTTCCTAGACTGGAAATGCGCTTTGTTTTACCAATAATGCCCTTATGGCTGTTTATGTCGGGTTCATTTTGGTTTATACTAAAGCCGCATAAAGTTGCATTATCAGCGCTGCTTGTCTGTCTATTGAGCTATAACTTGATCTCCAGTTTTTATGTGGGAGAACGCTTTCTAGAAGACCCACGTATACAGGCTGAAGCTTGGGTCAAGGAAAATATTCCTAAAAATAGTTCCATAGAATCTGATATTTATTCTCCGGCGTGGAGCCAAGGCTCAGAGGTACAATTTGTAGAAACATTAACGCCATTTGTCACGGGAAGAGAAAGGCTATTTGAACAACTCTTTAAGGGTAATCGGTTTGTGGTTGGCGATGAAGAATATATGAGAAAAGTTAATGAAAACGTTAGATGGTATTCTTTAGAGGAACTAATGATACGAAACCCTGACTATATTGCAATAGATTCCCTGTATTACCAGAGATTTACAGAGCCGGGTATCCGTGCTGAATTGTATCCATCGATGCAAGAATTTTTTCAGGGTCTATTGCATGAACAATATCCCTATGAAATTGTATTTGATAAAGAGACAAAGGCTGTGCCTAGCTGGATTTATCCGCGTGACATAGATTTTCGTCACAATAGAATAACCATTTTTGCCAGAAAGCAACTCATAACTGGAAATTAAAATTTTTTCGTCATAAATCATGTACTTCCAAATTAAATGATAAAGCCAATGAATTTGAAATTGAATGAAATAATGACAGGGTCGGATGGCGAAATCTATCGCGTTGAGCTACCGACATCCAATCAAAAAGACCTTGTTGTTGATGGGATCCCGCCTGACAAATGAAAGAGCAAGCTAATTATCAAAAACCTATCGTGTCTATTATCACCCCTTTTTTGGATGCACAGGATTTTCTGCAAGAAGCAATTGAGAGCGTTATCGCCCAAACTTACGAACATTGGGAACTGCTGCTGGTTGATGATGGCTCAACCGATAAGAGTACAACCATTGCCCAGGAGTATGCTGCACAATATCCAAACAAGATTCGCTATCTAGACCACGAAAATCACCAGAATCGTGGCAAGAGTACCTCACGCAATTTGGGGATTCAACAGGCAAAGGGCAGTTATATTACCTTTCTGGATGCCGATGATGTTTTCTTGCCGCAAAAACTTGAACGCCAGGTAGCTATCCTGGAGGCTCATGCCCAAGCCGTGATGGTATATGGACGTACCCTATACTGGTTCAGCTGGACCGGAGAACCGAACGACCTCAAACAAGATTATCTCGGCAAACTTGGCGTGACCCCAAACAGCATGTATAACCCACCAAAACTACTTCAGGATTTTCTTAATGATGGGGGGATGGTGCCTTGTATTTGTGGCTTGCTCGTACGACGTGAAATTGTTTTGCAAGTGGGAGCCTTTGAAGAAACTATACAGCACATGTACGAAGACCAAGTTCTTTTGGCTAAACTCTGCCTGGCCGGGCCTGTTTTTGTTGAAGACGGCTGCGGCGAACGGTACCGGCAGCACCAAAACTCAAGCTCGTTTCAGGCTATGCACAGCGGCGAGTACCACCCCTGGCGACTTAACCCATCTCAATTGGCTTATTTGAAATGGTTACAAGATTACCTTACTCAACTTGATATACAGAATGCAACTCTCCACCAAGCTTTGCAGAAAAATCTGTGGGGCTATCACCACCCAAAGCTGTATCGCCTGATCGCTCCCTTTCAGTATGGTCTGAAGTATACCAAAAGTTATGTATCGCGGCGATTAAATTGGCATCAAAGAAACAATTAATTCAGGAGACAGTCAATGAAACAAGAAGATACTCCCCCAACATCTCAACCGTCGATAAACTTCGGCCACTTGAGTCGGGTGACACCCATCAGCCCGTCATTTGGTTATGAACGCGGCATACCCATTGATCGCTATTATATCGAAAGTTTCTTAGCGGAATATGCAGTTGATATTCGCGGAAGAGTATTAGAAATTGGTGATGACTCCTACACCCGGCAGTTTGGCGAGAATCGGGTCGCGATTCGGGATGTTCTACATGTGAAAGAGGGAAATCCCGTGGCGACTTTTGTAGGAGACCTGACCCAGGCAGATCATATTCCCTCAGATACATTTGATTGCTTTATTTGCACACAGACCCTTCATCTCATTTATGATATGCGTACTGCACTCGAGACTATATACCGTATCCTTAAACCCGGTGGTGTACTCCTGGCTACTTTTCCCGGCATTAGCCAGCGCAGCAACGATCAGTGGGCTGAGGGTTGGTACTGGAGCTTCACCACCCATTCCGCCAAGCGACTTTTCTCCGAACTCTTTCCAGCATCGCACCTGACAATCAAAACTTACGGCAATGTCTTAACCACAATCGCTTTTTTACAGGGTCTTGCGCTCCGTGAGCTTACTCGTGATGAGCTGGATTATCACGACAGTCGCTATGAGCAGCTTATCTCAGTCAGAGTCAAAAAACCGGAGACACAATAATAGACATGAGCGTATCGCACTTCCTAAACCGTACGGTTCAGTGGTTACAAAAGAGAGTCTCACCCAAAAGCATCATCTTAATGTACCATCGGGTGGCTGATGTTGATCTGGATCCCTGGTCACTGGCCGTAACGCCAGAGCATTTTGCCGAGCACTTAGCTGTACTGCAAAAATCAAGCCAGCCCATTTCTTTGCCAGAATTAAGGCAGAGACATCAAGCCGGTTCAGTTCCAGATCGGGGGGTAATCATCACCTTCGACGATGGATACGTCGATAATCTCCAAAATGCTCAACCACTGTTGGAGCAGTATCACATACCGGCCACAATTTTTATTGTCAGTGGGAATATTGGTTGTAAGCACGGGTTTTGGTGGGATGAACTGACCAAAGCATTATTACGACCCGGCAATCTACCGCCGACTCTTCGATTACAGATCAACGGCAAGCCTCACGAGTGGCAATTGGGTGATGCAGTGGGATATAGCAAGGCTCAGTTTCTACATGACCGCAAACATATGGCGTGGGAAGGCACACCCGGTTCACGGTTGGCATTCTATTATTCAATATGGCAATTATTAAGGCCATTACCGGCGACCACCCAACGGGCAGCGCTCGACAAGCTTAGCGCTTGGGCAGGTGTGGAGACAGAGGCCCATCCGAATGACCGGCCATTGACAGTAAAAGAAATCCACGAGCTTGACCGCGCCCCAGGCATAGAGCTTGGCGCGCATACGGTCACTCATGCATCTCTGGCAATGCAAAAACCGGATGTTCAGCAAAATGAAATCGAGCAAAGCAAAGCTGATTTAGAACAGATGCTAGGACACCCGGTCAATAGTTTTTCATATCCATACGGAGACTATACACCACAAACCGTTACTTTGGTTCAGGCAGCAGGTTTTACGAGTGCCTGTACTGTGCAAGCAGAAACTGTCTGGCGAAAAACTCATCCTCTTCTATTACCTAGATTCGAGGTACAGAATTGGCCTGGTACCGCCTTCGAAAAACGGTTGAAGCAGTGGCTGATGATCTCGGAATAAAGGATGTATTTATACCACTTACTCAATCTCTGGAACTTGCTCGTTGGACTGAACGGTCTGAAATGTTGAATTCGTGGTGCCAGTTCTGGGCTTTTTGAGACCCAAAACTGACCGCAGCAAAGGTCTAAGCAAACCTATTTGCGGAAATACTAAACCAATCGCAAAGCCAAATAGCAGTAGGGAAGAGCTATAGTTCTCAGTAAAGGTTACGATGCGAATTATCCCCCAAATTATCAAGGCTGCTGATACCAATTGAGGGAGCACCCACAAAGGGTTCACACCAGCACCTGAATCTTTAGGGGTAGGCCGGAAAGACAGAGGTAGACGTAAAACGGCCATAATCCAGGCCAGTGTGTAGACCGGCCAGGTAGCATAAATGAGCGTGACGGCCCGCCACATGGAACCACCCAAGATAGATGGGTGACGCCACCGGCGCAGGGCTAACTGGCGGATTAACATATCTGCCACCACCAAAGGGGTGAGATAAAGGAAATATTGCTGGAGACCGGCCCGAGCCGTAACATCACCGCCAAGCAATACGCCAATCGTCACGGCAAGATGGACGAAAATGAAGGGGCCGATCCAATATTTGGTGGTGCGGACGGCGTAAGAAATTCGTTGCCCCCAAGATAAACGGATGAAAGAGCGAGGATAGGTTGTTAATAAGACCTCAAATACCCCGCGTGCCCACTTAAACTGCTGGATAAACCAAGATGAAAGATCAAGGGGAGCAAGACCAGGGGCAAGTGGCTCTGCAACGTACCGAGAGTGCCAACCGGCTGCATGTAGGGAAATGGAGGTCGCCAAATCCTCCGCTAGGCCGGGTTGATAGCCACCAATCGAGTCAAGGGCTTTACGCCTGATTAAAGCATTACTGCCCATTTTAGTTACACTGTTGAAACCGTCCATACCTATGGAGGTGGGGTTGTAAAAATCTAAACTTGTTTCATTGGCCGCACGAGCCACCCAACTTTGGGCATTATTAGAGAATGTGGGCATTACCTGAATAAAACCTACGGTGGGATCGGCAAAGTCTTGCAGAGTCCGCTGCAGAAAGTCTGGTTGTGGGATGTGGTCGATATCAAAAATCACAATAACATCCCCATTGGTACGGGCCAAAGCAGCATTCACATTACCAGCTTTGGCATCCTTCCGGCCCTCACGCGTTAAATAGCCTGCGCCAAGTCTCGCCGCCAGCCGAGCCAGAGCCGGGTCTCTACCATCGTCTAACAGCCAGGTTTTATGTGACCCTTTCATAGCACAGGCGGCTGCCAGACATTTCTCAATTAGTGAGTATTCCTCACCACAGGCCGTAACAAAAACATCAACCGTCAAGTCCACAGATAGTTTGGACGGGGCTACTGGCCGGTGATGAGTCCAGAGATATACCAACCAATTGGTTAGCATTTGAAATACACCATAAAATATAGCACCTAAAAGACCAAGAACGAGCCATGGTGAGGTCAAGCGCCCTGCCTGGAACCACCAGCTATAATAGAACCCCAAGGCGGCAACCCCCAATATCACCAATGCAATCCCTCTAACTTCGCTGAATGATGTTCTACTTAATTTTGCAGGTCTCCCTATCATCTCAATGCTTCCTTTTTAATGCTTCTTTGTTAGTTATGGGTATATACTTCGCTATTTCACAAAGTCTAAAAACTTGACTTGCTCGAAATATTCGTACAATATAAATTTACCAAAACTCAATATCAAGGGAATAAAAAAATTGTTAGAAAAAAGTTAGAATAATTAAGGTAATAAGCGGAATTTGTTTGCAACCATACTTCTCAGGGATTTTTCGTCGTCGCAGATGCCCTTAGGGTGCAAAGCTCCTCAAAATGACATGAACTGTGTAATAACTCCTAATCAAATAGCTTTATCTATTAAGATAATTAAGCTATAATTAGGAGTATGGATACCCTGGCTAGAAGAATTGGCAAAGCTATCAAAGCAGCCCGACTCTCGGCTGGCTTGACTCAGGAGGAGGTGGCTGTCCCCTTGGGTATTGGTCGGGCCGCTTACTCCAATATTGAAAATGGACATAGTAATATTACCATCGACCATTTGCTCAAACTTCCTTATATCCTTCATAAGCCGGTTACATATTATTTGGGCATCGGTACCGAGAATCTAACGGATGAAGAAATGGAGTGGTTAGAGCTTTACCGCATTTTACCCTCAGAGGTGAAGGCGGTGGTGGTGACGTTTGCCAAGGTTGCGGCTCAACAAGCCAGAGAGTAGGAGAATTGGATGGGTTAATGAGTTTGGTGAGTTAAAGGCGTTCAAATACTTGCCAGTGGTAATTACTCGCCAAACTGATTATGACGACTCCTTTTTCAACTTACTCAGAAGGCGTTTGGCTTGATAGAGTGCCTCTTCGAGGAGAGGAATCCAAAAGGTCTCTAAGGTGTTAATGATTTGCTCCTTGCTTTGTTGAGGATCGAATTCCGGATTCCAGAGAAATTCCTTCTTCTTTTTTCGTGCCACTACATTTGCTCCCAAAGCTAACTGACGCTGTATCCCACAGTATAGCACAATTAGAACAAATGGTCTATACGAGTTGGTTTTAACATTCTTATAATTTCCAGACCTAGTGGGGTTAGCAATAGAAGAATATCTCTATTAGCGGATTTCAACATCGATAAAAGTCAAATCAGCATCATGATATCCATTGCTGCCTGAATTTTCGACCAAATGCCACCAAAACACCGTGATAACCGTAGTCTCGGCCTGGGCAACTGTTTGAAGGCTTAACGAAATGCTCTGCCCAGCCGCTATCCGCTCTTCTGGACAATCATTGGGATGCTGGCAGGGCGCCCACTCAATCAGGGCAAGCTCCTCTTGGGGAAATACTGCGTAGTATATATCAGCCGGAGTATTATTGGCGATGCCTAAGGCATCGGCGGTGATAGTAACCGATACCGGCTCGTCTGGCGCATCGGGCGTTGATGATACGGTTGGCAAAGCCGCACGTGCGGGCGGTGGCGAAGTTACCGCTGGGGATAATGGTGTTTGTTCATCCGTACTGACTGCAGTTAGACTGGCTTGAGAGCCGGTAGTACATGCTGCTGAGACCAAACTGGGCAAAACTAACATTGCAACTAGCAGACCTCTAAATGATCGTTTTTTCTCCAAAGTAACCTCTAACCAAATCTCTTATATCTCCATGACGTGGTAACGAGGTTAAAGGTTCCTGAATTAAGGAAGCGGATCATCAATTATCATTTGAATGGTTTTCATCGCTATTCCCCAGTATAATGTAGATAATTATGGGCATAATAACGTCTACAACCACACCCAGAAAGCCAGACAGGAGAGGGAGAAGATTATGGGACCACAAGAATTTACCGCATTGCAAGTAATGGTCGTGATTAGAACGCACCAAGGAGGCGGGGCAGAAGTTCGAGAATTTTTCGACTCCACACCCTTTCAGTATCAATTTCAAGATGCCCTGGGCAAATTGATGAAAAAGCAGTTGGAGGAAGCCAGGGTGGAATTCAATGAAGTCATCATCAGCTTTGATGCCCCCGCCCAAAAAGCAAAAAAAGTACAGAAGAAAGCCTCTTTTATGGGCCGACTCTTCGGTGGGGATTAGGAATGTAGTGGTGCCTCCTGCGGTCGCGTAACGTGAGGTAAGCACAAGGCATCGCCCCATGTTTCGATAAATTAAAAAAGTCCCTCAGCCGAGGGACTTTTTTATTAGAGATTTATACGCATTTAGTTGTCTGTCGATGGCCGAACGCCAAGGGTGACTTCAACTTGCTCGTGCTGTCCATCGGCTCGGATGATATCCAAGGTTACTACATCGTCGGGTTCTGTATCTTCAACCAGATAAGTGATTAAGTCACCCATATCGTGAACCGGCTTACCATTGATGGCGGTAATGATATCACCGCCAAAGCGAAATTCGTCACTGTTGGTGTCTAAGCTTTCATCAAGACCCTTTAAGCCTGCCTGCTCAGCCGGGCCACCTTCGGCCAGAGCAAGAACGACTGCCCCCTTAGTGTCGGCATCGAGCTTTCTGAAATCGACGGCCTCAGTTGTCAATGTATTGCCACTAATACCCAGCCAGGGGTATTCATAGGTATCGCCCGCGATGAGAGTGGGCACAACTCGCTTAACAATGTTGATTGGGACGGCAAAGCCAATCCCTGAGCTGGCCCCAGTATTGCTTAGGATTTGAGTATTAATCCCGATAATTTCACCATTGCGGGTCAATAAGGGGCCGCCGGAGTTGCCGGGGTTAATCGGAGCATCAGTTTGAATAACCTCAGGAATAGAGAAGCCACTATTACCACTGCGAATGGTTCGGCCTACCCCACTGATTATACCGCTGGTCATAGTGAAATCTTGACCAAAAGGATTGCCGATAGCAATCGAAAGTTGTCCAATCTGCAAGGCGTCGCTGTCACCTAACT
>Ga0210124_1001267_pt1 | contig 11173 bp, 12 predicted proteins | sample Muzzi_PWC_D2_FD_185554 | JGI IMG/M metagenome (GOLD analysis project Ga0210124, IMG submission 185554) | Wetland microbial communities from San Francisco Bay, California, USA, that impact long-term carbon sequestration - Muzzi_PWC_D2 (SPAdes) | ecosystem: Environmental > Aquatic > Marine >...
TGTCTTTGGCCGTGTGCTCGCTTGAGCGTTTTGTCGCTGGCGTGGGCGAGCACCTGGAGGCTGAATTTCTGGCTCTGGAGTTGCGTGAGGCCATCGCTTCACTGGGAGAAGTTTCCGGTGATTCGGTAACCGAAGAGGTTTTGGAGCAGATCTTTTCGAAATTTTGCATTGGTAAATAAGCCAATGTTTCACGTGGAACATTTTCCACAAGATGTTGTGTTTTGGAAGATGATTGCACGATATCCTGTGGTGGCCAGGTTTTGATTGGTTGTTGGGATGGCCGAGATGACATACGGAAAAGCTTACGCCGTAATTGTGGTCGGGGCGGGACATGCCGGCTGTGAGGCAGCCCTGGCCGCCGCGCGCATGGGCTGTCGGACGCTGTTGCTGAACCTCAGCCTCGACGCAGTCGCGGAGATGTCCTGCAATCCGGCGATCGGCGGTCTGGCCAAGGGACATCTGGTCAGGGAGATTGATGCGCTCGGTGGCGAGATGGCTCGGGTGATCGATGCGACGGGGATCCAGTTTCGCACCTTGAATACCAAGAAGGGGCCTGCGGTTCGGGCGTCGCGGGCCCAGGCCGATCGTTACCGCTATGCCCGGCGGATGCGTCGGGCGCTTGAGGAGACCCCCAACCTGGATCTCAAGCAGGGTGCGGTAAGTCGTCTTCTGCTGGAAGGGGGCCGCCTGGTTGGGGTGGAGACCCGGGACGGCTTGCGCTTTGCTGGCGAAACCGTGGTCTTGACCACCGGGACCTTTATGCGGGGCCTGATCCATGTCGGCCTGAATCATTACCCGGGCGGACGCGCCGGCGAACCGCCGTCGGTCGGACTGTCCGACTCGCTACGTGAGCTCGGCTTCGAGGTCGGACGTCTCAAGACCGGGACCCCGGCCCGCCTGTCCCGGCAGAGTATCGATTTCTCCGCACTGGTCCCGCAACCGGGAGATGAGCCACCCCAGCCCTTCTCTTTTCTGACCCGCAACTTTGCCCCACAGCAGGTGCCCTGCTATATCACCTATACCAGCCAGACGACCCACGACATCATCCGTTCCGGCCTCGCTCGCTCGCCGCTCTACAGCGGGGTGATCGAGGGGGTTGGACCGCGCTACTGCCCGTCGATCGAAGACAAGGTGGTGCGCTTTCCGGAAAAACACCAGCACCAGATATTTCTCGAACCGGAGGGTCTTGAGAGCAGCGAAATCTACCCGAATGGGGTATCGACCTCGTTGCCGGCCGATATTCAGTTGGCCTTTCTGCGCACCATCCCCGGTCTCGAGCGGGTTGAAATCATGCGCCCCGGCTACGCGATCGAGTATGACTACGTCAACCCGATCCAGTTACAGCCGACCCTCGAAACCAGGCTGGTTCCGGGGCTTTACCATGCCGGCCAGGTCAATGGTACTTCCGGTTACGAGGAGGCCGCCGCGCAAGGCCTGCTGGCAGGAATCAACGCGGCGCTCAAGGTCCGGGGTCGAGAGCCGTTGGTGTTAGGAAGAGACCAGGGCTATATCGGGGTGCTGCTCGATGATCTGGTCAATCTCGGTGCCCAGGAGCCTTACCGGATGTTTACCTCGCGGGCTGAATACCGTCTGCTGTTGCGAGAAGACAACGCCGACCAGCGCCTGACCCCGGTCGGTCGGGAGATCGGCTTGGTCTCCGATGAGCGCTGGCAGGTTTTCCAGGAGAAGTTGCGGGCGATCACCGACGGGATTGATTTGTTAAGAGCCACCCGGATTTCCCCGGCTGAGCCGGCCGTGTTGGAGACGCTGGGGTTGAGTGGCGTCAAAAACGGGCTCTCCCTCGAAGACGTCCTGCGGCGGCCCGAGGTGACGATGGAACAGCTTCGCCAGATCAACGCCGGACTGGCCGCCATGCCGATTGCGGTCAGCCAACAGTTGGAAATCGAAACCAAGTATGCTGGCTACATCAGGCGGCAGCAGGAAGAGGTTGAACGCTTCCGGCGCACTGAAGCGGTGACGATCCCGGCAGATTTCGATTTTCAGGCCGTTCATGGCCTGTCGGCCGAGGTGGTGGAGAAGCTGACCCGGATCAGGCCGGTGACGCTCGGTCAGGCGTCGCGGATTCCCGGAGTCACGCCGGCGGCCATCGCCATCCTCTCGGTGTTGCTGCGCAGAGGCTGAGATGGGGCTGCCGTTGTTGAAGCAGGGTCTGGCCGCGCTCGGCCTGACCGAAATTAGCGATGCGGCCTGTGCTGACCTGTTATGGTACCTTGAGGAGCTGCGCCGTTGGAACCGCCATCATAACCTGACCGCCATCGACGACCTTGCTGCCGGGATCGAAAAGCACCTGCTCGATTCCCTGACCCTGCTGCCGTTTCTCTCCGGCAGTGAGCGGCTGCTCGATATCGGCTCAGGGGCCGGGCTGCCGGGTCTGATAGTGAAGATTGCCCGACCCGAGCTCGATCTGCTGTCGATTGACGGGGTCGCCAAGAAGATCCGTTTTCAACGCCACGTAATCCGGCAACTCGGTCTGCACAAGGCCCAGGCGAGTGCGCTACGGATCGAGGCCCTGGTCACCGATCCGGTCTATAGCGGAAGCTTCGACGTGATCGTCTTTCGTGCCCTCGGCAGTCTGGAACGGTTCGTGCCGTTGGCCCTCCCCTGCCTGGCGCCGCCGGGCCGATTTCTGTTGATGAAGGGCCCGGAAGGAGTGGCCGAACTGGCGGCAGCTGAAGACCGTCTGACCGAGTGCGGGTTACGCTGTCTCCGCCAACAGGAACTGACCCTGCCGGGGTCGGGGGCGCGGCGCTTGATACTCGAATTGGGCCGCCCTTCTGACTAGATGTGGTGATCGACCATTTCGAAACCACAATATCTGTGGAGGTCGTCGCGAGGGCATCTTTTGTCCGGCCTTTTTCCTTTAAACCTCTCCTGCGGTTATGCTAATCTTGGCGCCCTGAACAACTGACCGGGAGACAGGCGACTGATGGCTGAAATTATTGCAATTGCGAATCAAAAAGGAGGGGTCGGTAAAACGACCACCGCGGTCAATCTGGCCGCATCTCTGGCGGCCGCCGAAAAGCGTACCCTGCTGGTTGACATGGACCCCCAGGGGAATGCCAGCAGCGGTTTTGGTGTTGATAAAAACTCCCTGAATTCAACAGTTTATGAGTTGCTCTTGGGTACAAGCAGCCTTGATGAAGTGTTGCTGCAAAGCGAACTCCCCTGCCTGCATGTGCTGCCGTCAACCCCGGACCTGATCGGAGCCGAAGTCGAGCTGGTGAATGCCGAAGAGCGGGAGCGACGACTGCAGGAAGCGTTGCGTGGTGTGATCCAGGAATATGATTATATCCTGATCGATTGTCCTCCGTCGCTCGGCCTGTTAACCGTCAATTCATTGACGGCCGCTGACTCGGTGTTGATCCCCCTCCAGTGTGAGTACTACGCCATGGAAGGTCTGTCGCAGCTGATGGCAACGATCAATCTGATTCGCGAAGAACTGAACCCGTCCCTGTCGCTGCGCAATATCCTGTTGACCATGTTCGATGGTCGCAACAACCTGTCCCATCAGGTTGGCGACGAAATACGCAGTCACTTCGGTTCGCAGGTCTTCAAGACGGTTATACCCCGAAATGTCCGGTTGTCTGAGGCCCCGAGTTTCGGCCAGCCAGTGCTGATGTACGATATCAGTTCATCCGGCTCGGTTGCCTACCTGGAGCTGGCCAAAGAAATCATAGAAACAGGTAACTAAGCTATGGCAAAAAGACCTGCACTCGGTAAGGGAATCGGAGCCCTGATCAACTCGGCCAGCCGCTCGGCGTCAGGAGCCAAGGATGAGGTTGAAGGGCGCAAGTATTTTCTCTGTCCCATCGAGGAACTCAAACCGCATGGCATGCAGCCGCGCAAAGCCTTCGATGACGCCAAGCTGGCGGAACTGGCCGCTTCGATCAAGGAAAAAGGGGTGATCCAGCCACTGGTGGTGCGCAAACTGGAAGACCACTACCAGATTATCGCCGGTGAGAGACGCTGGCGCGCGGCCCAGAAAGCCGGGCTCAAGGATGTTCCGGTGGTGATCCAGGATGTCTCCGAGGACTGGGCTCTGGAGATGGCACTGATCGAGAACATTCAGCGTGAGGACCTCAATCCGATTGAAGAGGCGGAGGCCTACCGCAACCTGATGGACAGTTTCGACCTGTCGCAGGAAGAGGTCGCCAAGCGGGTCGGACGCGAACGTTCCACGGTCGCCAACATGTTGCGGCTGCTGCGGCTGCCGGGTGGGGTCCGCAAGGACGTCATCTCTGGGCAGTTGTCGATGGGGCATGCCCGGGCGCTGCTGGCGTTGGAGCATGACGAGGATATCCTCGAGGCCCGTGAAGAGGTGCTGAAAAAGCAGCTGTCGGTCCGCGACTGTGAGGCGCTGGTCAAGAAAATCAAGAGTTTCGGCAAGGTGATCAAGGCTCCGGCCAAGCCGGAACCCGATCCCAACCTGGTCCATCTCGAAGCGGCCCTGAAGCAGGTGCTCGGAACCCAGGCAAAAATCGTCCCCAAGGGCCAGGGCGGCAAGATAGAGATCAGTTACTACTCGAATGAGGAGCTTGACCGGGTTCTTGAGCTGCTCGGGGCCATTTAAACCCCTTTAAGCTCAGCGAACGCTCAGGGAGATTCACCGCAATGCGCAAAGACAACCAGATAGAAAAAGGCGATATCAAGGCATTTCTCGGTCCCGGCAGCCAGTTTGAGGGAAAACTGCTGTTTCACGAGATCGTCCGGCTCGATGGGGAGTTCAAGGGGGAAATCATCTCCAACGACACCCTGATTGTCGGTGATGGTGCCCGGGTCGAAGCCGAAATAAGCGTCGGAACGTTGATTCTGAGCGGTTTCTTCAAGGGCAACATAAAGGCGGCCGTCAAGGTTGACTTGCGGGCGCCGGCGCAGGTTGAGGGGAACATTGCCACTCCGGCACTGGTGGTCGAGGAGGGGGTGGTCTTGAACAGCACCTTGAATATGGCGGCCAGCGAGAGCGTCAACAGCGACGAGAAAGCGGCAAGCTGAGAGGGTGGCAGTCGCAGGCGGTAATTCGCCAAAATGGCGAAAAAAGGCAACAAGCGTCTTGACAGCGGCCGCCCGGATATGATAGCTATCTCCTGCTTTGCCGCCCTGCCGGCAATATTTTTTATACCGCAATCGTTTGTATACAGTATACCACCCACTGACGAGATCATTACAGAAGAGGTTTTACGGTGATCAATATTGATGTAACAATCCTCATTCAGTTCGTGAACTTCCTGATTCTGATGGCGGTTCTGAACTATCTCCTGTTCCGGCCACTCAGGGCTGTCCTGCAGAAGCGCAAGGAGACCATTGAGGGCTCCTACCAGACCGCCAAGGACCTGGAAGGGGCAATCGAAGAGAAGATGACCCGCTACCATGAGCAGCTCCAGGAAGCCAAGCTCAAGGGGGGACAGGAGCGTGCGGCCATGCGTCAGGCCGCTGGTGAGGAGGAAGCCAGAATTCTTGGCGACGCCCGCAGCGCAGCAGCGACCCATGTCCAGAGTATTCGCGACCGGGTCAGTGTCGAGGCCAAGGCCGCCAGCGATCAGCTCAAGGGCGAGACTGAAGCGATCGCCAACGAGATTGCCACCAAGGTTTTGGGGAGGGCTCTGTAATGAAACGTATCTCTCTGAAATTGCTGGCGTCTGCTGCGGTTGTTCTGCTATTTTCCGGAGCCGTTTATGCTTCCGGGGGTGGCCACCATGAAGTCGACAGTGGCGTGCTGTTGAAGGACTTTCTTTACCGCTGTTTCAATTTCGCCATCACGGTCGGGATTCTCGCCTACTTTGTGACCAAGCCGGTCCGCAAGGGTTTGGCCGGGCGCAGCGAAGGCGTCGCCGAGTCCCTGGCGGCCGCTGAAAAAACCAAGGCCGAAGCCGAAGCCAAGTTCGCCGAGTACGATCAGAAGCTGGCCAAAGCGTCCGCCGAGATCGAATCGATCTACGAGGATATTCGCCGTGAGGGCGAGCTCGAGAAAGCCCGGATCCTGGAGAGTGCCAAGGAGATGGCGGCCAAGATTACCCAGGACGCGGAAAAAACCGCCAGCAACGAGGTTAACAAGGCCCGCGTCGAGCTGCGCCAGGAAGCAACCCGCATGGCGATCGAGATTGCCGGCGAGCTGCTGAAAAAGAATTTCACCAAAGATGATCAGTCCCGTCTGGTGGACGAATACATGCAGAAAGTAGGAGATTTACATTGAGTGTCAGTGCAATTTCCAAACGGTATGCCAGAGCGCTGGTCGGAATAGGTGCAGAACAACAGACTGTGGAGCTCTATGGCGAGGAACTCGGCAAGGTCAAGGCTGCGTTCTCGGCTGAGAAGGTTCTACGTCTGTTGCTGGAAAGTCCGACCTTCCCGATGGAGAAGAAAAGTGCCATTCTGGGGGATCTGAGCGGTTATCTGCAGCTCTCGGATGGCATGAAGGACTTTCTCGGCCTGTTGCTGGAGAAGGATCGTCTCCAGTACTTGACCCAGATCGACAACGATTTTCGCAAGCTCGCAGACGAGATGTCTGGTGTTCTGCGGGCAACGGTCCATTCTGCCACCGAGTTGGCTAAGGGCCAGCTGGATGCAATCCGGCAAGGTCTGGAAAAGCAGACCGGAAAAAAAGTCGAGCTCACGTTTGATCTCAAACCGGAGCTAATCGGCGGGATTCAGGTCGAAATTGGTGGCAAGCTGTTTGACGGCAGCCTGACGACACAACTGCAACGCATTGAAGATACCTTAAAAAAGGGGTGACACGGTCTTATGGAAATCAGAGCAGAAGAAATCAGCGCGATTATCAAAAAGCAGATTAAAAACTTCGGTCGCGAGGTTGAAGTCAGCGAAACAGGAACCATCATCTCCGTTGGTGACGGTATTGCCCGCATCCATGGCCTGGACAAGGCGATGGCTGGCGAGCTGCTGAAATTCCCGGGCAACGTTATGGGAATGGTTCTGAACCTCGAGGAAGATAATGTCGGTGCCGCAATCCTTGGTGAAGCACACCACATCAAGGAAGGTGATATCGTTGAGCGGACCGAGCAGATCGTTCAGGTCCCGGTCGGCGAAGCCCTGCTGGGCCGCGTTGTTGACGGTATCGGGATTCCGATCGATGGCCAGGGCGAAATCAAGACGGACGATTATCGTCAGGTTGAGATCAAGGCTCCGGGGATCGTGGCCCGTAAGTCGGTTCATGAGCCGATGCAGACCGGCCTCAAGGCGATCGACTCCATGGTCCCGATCGGTCGTGGCCAGCGTGAGCTGATCATCGGCGACCGTCAGACCGGCAAGACTGCAGTCGCTATCGACACCATCATCAACCAGAAGGGGAACGGCGTCGTCTGTATCTATGTCGCCATCGGCCAGAAGCGTTCTACGGTCGCCCAGGTGGTTGACAAGCTCAAGCAGCATGGCGCCATGGACTACACCATCGTTGTTGCCGCGACCGCGTCCGACCCGGCTCCGCTGCAGTTCATCTCTCCCTACACCGGGGTGACCATGGGTGAGTTTTTCCGCGACAGCGGCAAGCATGCCCTGATTATTTATGATGATCTTTCCAAGCAGGCGGTTGCCTATCGTCAGCTCTCCCTGCTGCTGCGTCGTCCGCCGGGTCGCGAAGCCTACCCTGGCGACGTCTTCTATCTCCACAGCCGGTTGCTCGAGCGTGCCGCCAAGCTGAACGATTCCCTCGGGGCCGGGTCCCTGACCGCGCTGCCGATCATCGAAACCCAGGCTGGCGACGTTTCGGCCTACATTCCGACCAACGTTATCTCGATCACCGACGGTCAGATCTTCCTCGAAACCGACCTCTTCTACTCGGGTGTCCGTCCGGCGATCAACGTCGGTCTGTCGGTTTCGCGTGTTGGTGGTTCAGCTCAGGTCAAGGCGATGAAGCAGGTTGCCGGGACCCTGCGCCTGGCTCTCGCCCAGTTCCGTGAGATGGCGGCTTTTGCCCAGTTCGGGTCCGATCTTGACGCCGCTACCCAGCGCCAGTTGAACCGCGGCGCCCGCCTGGTTGAGATTCTCAAGCAGGGCCAATACCAGCCGTTACCGGTTGAGCGCCAGGTTATCGCCATCTATGCCGCCAACAACGGTTATGTTGATGACTACGAGACGACCGCCGTGCAGCGCTATGAGAGTGAAATGCTGACTTTCATGGAAAGTAAACATGCCGGGATTCTCAGCGACCTGGCCGAGAAAAAGGCGATCGATGAAGAGCTCGAAGGGCGACTCAAGGCGGCCCTCGAAGAATTCAAGGGACAATTTGCGGCTTAACCTGCTGACAAGTCAAAGGTCACGATAGATGGCAAATCTGAAGGATATTAAAAAACGCATCAGCTCGGTTAAAAATACCGGGCAGATTACCAAGGCCATGAAAATGGTCTCGGCGGCGAAGCTGAGACGTGCTCAGGATGCGGTGGTTGCCGCCCGACCCTACGCGGACAAGCTGATGTACGTCCTGTCGAGCCTGGCGCTGCGCGAAGATGCCGATGCCCATCCTCTGCTCGAGGAGCGCGGCAAGGGCAAGGCCTTGGTGCTGTTGATGACAGCTGATCGTGGCCTGTGTGGCGGCTTCAATGCCTCTATCTCAAAAACGGCCGAGCGCTTTATTCGCGAAAAAACCGACGGCTTCGAAGACTACGAGCTGATGATTGTCGGTCGTAAAGGCAAAGAGTACCTGCGCAGCCGCATGGGGGATAAAATCGGCAAGGTTCACGAGAACCTCACCGGCAGTATCAACTACCAGACCGCAGCGCTGATCGGCCAGGAGATAGTCGAAGCCTACCAGGCTGAAAGTTACGACGCGGTCTATCTGGTCTACAATGCCTTCGTCAGTGCGATTTCTCAGGAACCGACCATCACCAAGCTGTTGCCGGTCGAACCGCAACAGGTTGAAGAGAACGAGCACATTGCCCAGTACCTTTATGAGCCGAGTCGCGGTGAAGTCCTCGCGCAGATTCTACCGAAGCATGTCGAGGTCCAGGTCTTCCGCGGCCTGCTCGAGTCGGTTGCTTCGGAACATGGCGCCAGAATGAGTGCCATGGATAGCGCCAGCAAGAATGCTACGGAGATGATCGGCAAGCTGACGCTGCAGTACAACCGGGCCCGTCAGGCCGCGATCACCACCGAGCTGATGGAAATCATCTCCGGTGCAGAATCCATCAAATAAATACTCAACAGAAAAGAATCCACAGGTTAAGGATTATAAAAGGAGGAACGGTTCATCATGAATAAAGGGAAGATCACTCAGGTCATCGGTCCCGTCGTCGACGTCGAGTTTGAAGCGGGGAAACTCCCTGAGATCTACAATGCTATCAAGCTGACGAACCCGGCTCTGGGCGAAGGTGAATGGAACCTGGTCTGCGAAGTTGCCCAGCATCTGGGTGAAAATACCGTTCGGACCATCGCGATGGACTCCACCGAAGGTCTGGTTCGCGGCCAGGATGCACTTGATACCGGCGACCAGATTCTGATGCCGGTCGGACCCAAGACCCTCGGTCGGATCATGAACGTCGTCGGCGAGCCGGTCGACGAGGCCGGTCCGGTTGAAAATGACAAGGCGTGGCCAATTCACCGTGCGGCTCCGGAATTTGTCAGCCAGTCGACCAAGGTTGAATCCTTCGAAACCGGGATCAAGGTCGTTGACCTGCTCGCTCCTTACTCCCGTGGTGGTAAAATCGGTCTGTTCGGTGGTGCCGGGGTCGGCAAGACCGTTCTGATCATGGAGCTGATCAACAACGTTGCCCAGCAGCACGGCGGTTACTCGGTTTTCGCCGGTGTCGGTGAGCGGACCCGTGAGGGGAATGACCTCTGGCACGAGATGAAGGATTCAGGCGTTCTCGATAAAGCCGCCCTGATCTACGGCCAGATGAACGAGCCTCCGGGGGCTCGTGCCCGGGTTGCCTTGTCGGCGCTGACCTGCGCTGAGTATTTCCGTGACGAGGAAGGCCAGGACGTGCTGCTGTTCGTCGACAATATCTTCCGTTTCACCCAGGCCGGTTCCGAGGTTTCGGCGCTGCTGGGCCGGATCCCTTCAGCGGTCGGTTACCAGCCGACCCTGTCGACCGAAATGGGCGAGCTGCAGGAGCGGATCACCACCACCGACAAGGGTTCGATTACCTCGGTTCAGGCGATCTACGTCCCTGCCGACGACCTGACCGACCCGGCTCCGGCCACCGCGTTTGCCCACCTCGACGCCACCACCGTTCTTTCGCGGCAGATTGCCGAGCTCGGCATCTACCCGGCGGTTGACCCGCTCGACTCGACCAGCCGGATTCTTGACCCGCAGGTCGTCGGCGAGGAGCATTACAAGGTCGCCCGTGACGTGCAGTTCGTATTGCAGCGCTACAAGGACCTGCAGGACATCATCGCCATCCTCGGTATGGACGAGCTCTCCGAAGAGGACCGCCTGGTGGTTTTCCGCGCCCGCAAGATTCAGCGTTTCCTCTCGCAGCCGTTCCACGTCGCCGAGGTCTTCACCGGTTCTCCGGGCAAGTACGTTGAATTGAAAGACACCATCAAGGGCTTCCAGGAGATCGTTGCCGGAAAGCATGATGATTTGCCTGAGCAGGCCTTCTATCTTGTCGGCACCATCGAAGAGGCTATTGAAAAAGCCAAGCAGCTGGCGGCCTAAAACAACCTCTGGCGTTTTAAGGAACTTAGTTCATGGCAGATAAATTGAAACTGCAGCTGGTGACCCCCTATAAGAAGGTTCTGTCCCAGGAGGTCGATGAAGTGACCGCACCCGGCGCCATGGGTGAACTCGGGGTCCTTCCCGGGCATACACCGCTGTTGACGACATTGAAAATCGGTGAGCTCAGCTACCGGGACGGTAATGAAACTTTCCATGTGGCGGTGAACTGGGGCTACCTGGAGATCGAGGAAGAGAAGGTCAACGTCCTGGTTGAAACTGCCGAACCAGCAGACGATATTGATTTGGCCCGGGCCAAGGCCGCGCTCGGTCGGGCCGAAGAGGCGCTGAAAAAGCTCTCTCCGGAAGATAAAAACTACAAGATCATGGAGGCGGCGCTCGAACGAGCCATGATCCGGATTCAGGTTGCCGGCCGCAAGGGACGCTAGTCGTCCAGTCTACAAACGCAAAGGCGGGTCCGAATGGGCCCGCCTTTTTTTATGCTAAATCAGTTGTCGGCGGCCGCAAAGCGAGCCGGCGGTTTGGGGT
>Ga0210124_1001270_pt1 | contig 11143 bp, 11 predicted proteins | sample Muzzi_PWC_D2_FD_185554 | JGI IMG/M metagenome (GOLD analysis project Ga0210124, IMG submission 185554) | Wetland microbial communities from San Francisco Bay, California, USA, that impact long-term carbon sequestration - Muzzi_PWC_D2 (SPAdes) | ecosystem: Environmental > Aquatic > Marine >...
GGCCGGATGCGACGGCCCGATCCGGCCGCTGATACGGCATATCGAGACGCCCGCCGCGGCTGCCGCCCTGGGCGCGCCCCTGGCCGGCAGTCCATACTACCTGCACCGCTTCGCGCACGAACGCACGTTATCCATCGACACCACCGCGTCGGGCGGCAACGCCTCGCTTCTTTCGCTCGGCGAGGAGACGCGCTAAGGGCTGCGGCGCTCGCCTCGTGCAACCGAGTCGGGCACCGGCAGGGCGCCGGCGGCCGGCAGCATTTGGGGCAAGGGTTCGGCGGTGGGACGCGGCGCCCGTTCCAGCACGATGAAGGCGACGCCACCGATCACCACGAGACCGCCGATCACGGTCTGCAGACTGAGGCTCTCGCCCAGCACCGTGACGCTGCCGATCACCGAAAAGACCGGCATGAGCAGCAGGAAGGGTGCGACGCGGTTGACCGGATAGCGGCTGACCAGAGTGTACCAAATGCCGTAGCCGAGTGCGGTCATGATCAGTCCGAGATATATCACCGTGCCCCAGACCACCCAATCGGCCGAACGGATGACGGCCAGATGGTCCTGCTCCAGGACCAGCGAGAAGACCAACAGCTGCGGCGTGGCGAAGACCGACATCCAGGCGATCAGCGTGAAGCCGCCGACTTGGCCGAGCTGCCGTACCATGATCTGGCCGATCGCCCAGGCGAAGGGCCCGGCGATCAGCAGGATAATCGCGGTGTTGGCATTCTGCAGGCGCGGCTCGCCGCTGATGATGGCAACGCCGACGAAGGCCGCGGCGATGCCGAGCCACTTGCGCAGGCCCGGCTTCTCCTTGAGAAACACGGCACCGAGCAGCACCAGGAAAGGTACCTCGAGCTGCACGACGAGCACCGCGACCGAGGCCTCGACGCGTTGCAGACCGTTGAAGGTCAGGCTGTACTGAATGGCGCCGGAGATCAGCGCGATCAGGAAGATGCGCCCGAACAGCGCCACCGGCGGGCGCACGAACCAAACCAGCACCAGCGCGGTCACGGCGAAGCGGAAGGTCATCAGCAGGATCGGCGGAAAATGGGCGATAGCCGCCTTGGCGAAGACGATGCCCATGCCCCAGATCAGGGCGACCGCGACGCCGCCGAGAATGTCTTGAAAGCGCAGAGTCAAGGAGGGTGCCTCGGGGTCCGCTCGGGGGTCCGCTCGGGGCCCCGGACCGCCCGGCGCCGCCATCGCCGGACGCTAGCCCAAGCGCCCCTGGGCTGCCATGGCAAAGTGGCGATCCGTGCTAGAGTACCTTTCATGAGCGAAGGAAGGGACCTCGACCGCGCGGCGATCCGGCGAGCGCTGGAGCAGGAGCGCGCCGAGATCCTCGCGATCAGCGCCGACACCTCCGAGTCGCGCCGGCCGGTCGAGCTCGACCAGCAGAGCGTCGGGCGTCTGTCGCGCATGGATGCGCTGCAGGTGCAGGCCATGGCACAGGCCGTGGATGCCCGCCGCCAGGGGCGCCTCAAGCGTATTGAGGCCGCGCTCAAGCGCCTCGCCGAGGGCGACTACGGCTATTGCCTGGATTGCGGTGAGGAGATCCCCGCCAAGCGGTTGGCGATCGACGCCGTCATCGAACGCTGCGTCGATTGCGCGGCGGATGCGAGTGACCGGTCATAATGTCGCGCAACACTTGCCGTGGCCGTGGGCCCGGTCACAGCTTGACCGCACGATGTCCGGCCCGCCATTCTAGCGACGAAATCAAAGCGGCAACGGTTCCGCCGCCCAAAGAAGCTTTGTATGGGGGGAGCAATGGCCGATCCGGCAAAACCCGATCGCTCGCAACGCGTCAAGATCGATGGCTACGAAGTCGTGACCTATGAGTACGGTCAAGGCGACGACGTTCTTTTCCTGCTCAATGGCGGCCCCGGTCTGCCGTGCAATTATCTGCGCGATCCTCTCGCGCGGATGGTTGGGGAGGGTTACCGGGTCGTGACCTACGACCAGCTCGGTTGCGGCGTATCCGATAAGCCCAAGGACAAGTCCCTGTGGACCATTGCGCGCTACGTCGAGGAAGTCGAGACGCTGCGCAAGACTCTCGACCTCGGGAAAATCCACCTGCTGGGCCATTCCTGGGGCGGCTGGCTCTCCATCGAGTACGCCTTGACCTATCTCGGATCGATCAAGAGCCTGATTCTGTGCAATACCTGCGGCGATATGCCGCATCTCGCCAGCGAGTTGGACCGCCATCGCGCGGCCCTGGGCCCCGAAACGGTCGCCATGATGCAGCGGCACGAAGCCGACGGCACCTTGGAGCACGATGAATATAAGGCGGCCATCACGCTGCTGAATTACCGGCATGTGCTGCGACTGCAGGATTGGCCGGATTCGGTACATGCTTCACTGGACGACTGGAACATGGACGTCTACGGCACCATGCAGGGGCCCAATGAGTTCCTCTATACCGGCAATCTGAAAGATTGGAACCGGATTCCGGACATGCCGCGGATCGCCGTGCCGACCTTGATCGTGGTCGGCCAGCACGACGAACTGACGCCGGCCTGCGCGATGCGCATGCACCTCGCGTTGCCGAATTCCGAGATCAAGGTCTTCCCGAACAGCTCGCACATGCCGCTGTACGAAGAGCCCGAGGCCTTCTTTGCCACGCTGGGCGGTTTTCTTGCGAAGCATCGCGGGTGAGCCGGCTTCGTCGTGGAGCGTTTCGCTTTCGTCCTTTATCGGCCGCTACAACTGGTCCCGGTGCTCTTCGGTGTCAGCGCCGTCAGTTTTCTCCTGGTGCACTCGATCCCGGGCGATCCCGTCCGCATCCTGCTCGGCACCCGCGCCACCGCGGAGGTTCTGGCCAAGGTCCGCGCGCAGTACGGCCTCGATGAGCCTCTGATCGTCCAGTACTTCTTTTTCCTCAAGAACCTGGCGGCCGGAGAATTCGGGCGATCGATCATCTTCAAGACGCCGGTCATGGACCTGGTCGCGACCCGGATCTCCCCGACCCTCTTTCTGCTGAGCTATGCCGTTCTCTTGTCGGTTCTGCTGGCTGTCGCCTTGGCCACCTGGGCGGCACTGCGGCGCGGCCGCTTTGCCGACCAGGTCATCCGCCTGTATTCGACGGCCGGCCTCGGGCTGCCCGCGTTCTGGCTCGGCATCGTTCTCATCATCCTGTTCAGCATTCGGCTCGGCTGGTTCCCGGTGTCCGGGTATGGAGCGCATTTTTTCGGCCATCTGCACCATCTCTTCCTGCCGGCCTTCACCATCGCCTTGGCCCTGTCGCCGGTGCTCATCCGGAATCTCAGATCCAGTCTGCTGCACGAGATGGAAAGCGACTACGTCGTAACCGCACGTTCGCGCGGGTTGCCCGGAAGCTGGATATTTCTTCGCCACGTGTTCCGCAATTCCCTCATCCCGACGATCACCCTGCTCGGTATCAACGTCGGCTGGTTGATCGGCGGCACGGTCGTCGTCGAGCAGGTGTTTTCCGTGCCCGGGCTGGGTTCCTTGATGGTCGGTTCGATTTTCGCGCGCGACTACCTGGTCGTTCAGGCCGTCACTTTGATATTCGCCTGCGCCGTCATCCTGACCAATTTCCTGGTCGATATCGTCACCGTCGCGCTCGACCCGAGGATCCGGCTATGAGCGCCCTCACCCTGCCAGCCCGTTTGCTCTCGCGCCGCTTCGGCGCGCCACGCGCATTGCAGGTTGGCGCCGCGATCGTCTTTCTATGGCTTTCTCTGGCTGCGGTCCCCGCGGTTTTCGCGCCCTACGACCCGATTGTGCAGGACCTGGGTGCGACTCTCATCGCACCGAGCCTGGCGCACCCGCTTGGTACCGACAACTTCGGGCGCGACGTGTTGTCGCGCATCATTTGGGGCACGCGGCTCGATCTTGCGATGGGTGTCTTCGGCGTGCTCGCACCCTTCGTGATCGGCTGCGTGGTGGGTTTGGTCTCCGGGTACTTCGGACGCGTCGTCGACGCCCTGCTCATGCGGCTGCTCGACGTTACCATCTCGTTCCCCTATTTCGTGCTGGTCATCGCGATCATCTCGGTGCTCGGCCCCGGCCTGCAGAGTTTCTTCATCTCCGTCGCCCTGGTCGGCTGGGTTTCCTACGCCAGATTGATTCGGGCGCAGACCCTCGTGCTCAAAGAGAGCGAGTTCATTCTGGCAGCGCGGTCTCTGGGCTATTCGAAGGCGCGCATCATGTTCCGGCACATACTGCCCAACGCGGTCCTGCCGGCGGCGGTCTTTTCGATGTCCGACATCGTGATCGTCATATTGCTCGGCTCGGCGCTCAGCTACCTCGGCCTCGGCGCGCAACCGCCGGCGGCCGAGTGGGGCGTCATGATCGCCGAAGGGCAGGTGTTCATGGCGACAGCCTGGTGGATCAGCTTCTTCCCCGGCCTCGCCATCGTCTTGCTGGCGCTTGGCTTCAGTCTGGTGGCGGACGGGCTGGCGGAGCGCTTCGGCGTGCGGGAATGACGGCCGTGCCCCTGCTCGCCGTCAAGGATTTGTCGGTCGTCTTCCGGCGACGCGGTGCGGATCTGGAGGCGGTCCGCGGGGTTTCCTTTGCACTCGACGCCAGCGAGATTCTGGGTTTGGTCGGAGAGAGCGGTTCGGGCAAGACCGTCACCTGCCGGGCGCTCCTCAAGCTGCTGCCCGGCCAAAACGCGCGTATCACCGGCGGAACGGTTCGACTCGAAGATCAGGATCTCATGCCCCTGCGCGAGGCGGAGATGCGCAGGATCCGAGGGCCGAAGATGGCGATGATCTTCCAGAACCCCTCGAGCCACCTCGACCCGGTGATGACGATCGGCCGGCAGATCGCGGAGGCGATCGTCTTTCACGAGCGCGCCAGCGAGAAGCAGGCGAGGAGCCGGGCCCTGGAGCTCCTGCGCCAAGTCGGCATCCCGGACGCGGAACGACAGCTGGATGCCTATCCGCACCAATTGAGCGGTGGAATGCGCCAGCGCGCCATGATTGCCATCGCCCTGAGCTGCCGACCGAGGCTGCTGATTGCGGACGAACCGACGACCGCCCTCGATGTGACTGTGCAGGCGCAAATTCTTCGGCTTCTCCTGCGCCTGAGGGACGAGACCGGTCTCGCCATCGTTCTCATCACGCACGATCTCGGCGTGGTCGCCCAGACCTGCGACCGCGTTGCCGTCATGTATGCCGGGCGGATCGTCGAGCAGGGGAGCAAGCCGACCGTGCTGACGTGCCCGCTGCACCCCTATACCGAGGGCCTCATCCAGTCGCAGCCCGAGGCGGCGCCGGCCAGCGAGCGGCTGTCCTCGATCGAGGGCCAGCCGCCCTCGCTCGCGGACTTGCCTTCGGGCTGCGCTTTTCATCCGCGGTGCCGCTATGCCCAGGCTGCGTGCCGCCGGCACCCGCCGCCCCTTGCGGAAGTCGACGGCCACCAGACCGCATGTCTGCGCTGGGAGACCCTCGCCGCGACCCGCCGGATCGCGGAGCCTTCGTAATGCCAACCCTGCTGCAAACGAGGGGGCTAACGGTCCATTTCCGCCAAAGGTCTCTCATGGACCTGGTCACGGGCACGCGGCGGGACGTCCGGGCGGTCAACGGCATCGGCCTCGAATTGGCCGCCGGAGAAACCCTCGGGCTGGTCGGCGAGAGCGGCTGCGGCAAGAGCACGCTTGGACGCGCGATTCTGCGACTCGTAGAACCGACCGCCGGAAAGGTTATCTTCGACGGTGTCGACGTAACGGCCATGGACGCGCGCGCCCTGCTCGATTTTCGACGCCGCGCCCAAATGATCTTTCAGGACCCCTTTGCGTCGCTCAATCCGCGCCTGACGGTCGGGGAAACGCTGGCCGAGGTCTTTCGGGTGCATGGAATTTGTCCGAACAGCGAGATCGAACAGCGCGTCGTCGGCCTCATGGCCAAGGTCGGCCTGTCGCAGGATCTGATGCTCCGCCGTCCCGCCGCTCTGTCGGGCGGGCAGTGCCAGCGTGCCGGAATCGCCCGCGCTCTTGCCCTCTCCCCCGACCTGGTGATCGCCGACGAAGCGGTTTCGGCGCTCGACGTCTCCATTCAGGCGCAGGTCCTGAATCTTCTCTCCGATCTCCAGCGCGAGCTCGGACTCGCCATGATTTTCATTTCGCACGACCTTGGGGTCGTGCGTCACCTTTGCCGACGGATCGCCGTCATGTATTTGGGCCGCATCGTCGAGATCGGGCCGACCGAGGCGATTTTCGCGGCGCCGAAGCATCCTTATACCCAGGCCCTGATCGCAGCTATTCCACGCCTGGACCAGGCGGACGGCCTGCCCCAGGAAGGCCTTCCCGGCGAGCCGCCGAGCCCGACTCGCATCCCGGCGGGCTGCCCCTTTCATCCGCGCTGTACCAGGGTTTTCGGGCCGTGCGAGCAGGATCCCGCGCCGGCCATGCGGGATGCCGAAGGGGCGCGGGTCGCCTGCCACCTCTATCCCGCGCAACTTGAGGGTGCTTGACTCCGCGATACGACTAGAATCCCATGACGGCAAGCCGATCCGGAAAACACGGAGCCGCCGCGACTGCGGCCGTGGAAAATCGGTGTTCGAAAGGCGCTCGAACTGCGCAAGAACCAAGTCCACAGACTGGGGAGGACCAGAACCATGAAGTACCGAAACTTCCTACGCATTGCGGCGGCGCTCGTTCTCGCGGCGGGCGTTTGCGCAGCCGGGATCGGCGCAGCGCTGGCCGCCGGGACCCTCAAGGTCGCGCGCCATCAGGACAGCACGACGCTTGATCCCATTTTGACCATCCAGAACGCGGATATCTGGGTGATGAACAATATGAACGCCTTGCTCGTCCGCGTGAACCGCGAAGCGACGGACGTCGAGCCGGACCTTGCCGAAAGCTGGACCATCTCGAATGACGGCTTGGTGTACACCTTCAATTTACGCGACGGCCTCAAGTTCAGCGACGGTAGTGCGCTGACCCCAGCGGACGTCAAGTTCAGCCTCGAGCGTCTGCGCGATCGGGAAGACTCGATCATGGGCGGAATGTTTTCGGTCATTAAGAGCATCGATACGCCGGATGACCGCACGGTCGTCATTACGCTCAATCAACCCTCGGCGCCGTTCCTGGCCGGCCTCGCCATGTTCTCGGCAGCCATCCTGCCGGCGAGTGCGGTGAATGAGCGCGGCGACGAGTTCGGCAACTCCCCGGTCGGCGCAGGCGCCTTCATGCTCGACGAATGGCAGCGCGGCCAGTACCTGCGGCTCAAGAAGAACCCCAACTATTGGGAGGCCGACCGCGTGCAGCTCGATGGCGTCGAATGGGTCTACGTGCCCAACGACAACACCCGTATCCTGAAGCTGCAAGCCGGCGAGGTCGATGCCGCGATCTTCATCCCGTTCAGCCGTGTGGCCGAACTGCAGAGCAATCCGGACATCAACGTCCACCTCGACCCCTCCAGCCGAATGGACCATATCCTGGTGAACCATGCCCACAAGCCGCTCGATGATCTGAATGTCCGGCGCGCGCTTTACCACGCGCTCGACCGTCAGGCGATCGTCGATGCGGTCACCTTCGGCCACGGCAAAGTCGCCAACTCGTTCATTCCGGCCGGCGCCATGTTCTACAATCCGGATAACCCGGATTACGCCTACGACGTCGAGAAGGCGAAGGCCTTGTTGAGCGAGGCGGGAGTCGATGATCTGTCGCTGAAGTTCCTGCTCACGGCCGGCGATTCGGTGCAGGATCAGATCGGCGTCATCGTGCAGGACCAGCTTGGCAAGGTCGGCGTTAAGGTCGATCTCGTGAAACAGGAAGAAGGCCAGCAATGGGAGTCCACCGTCGCCGGCGACTACGACATCAGCGTCAACTATTGGACCAACGACATCATCGACCCCGATCAGAAGTCGACTTTCTGCGTCTACGGGGACGACGAGAACAAGTCGTATTATACGAGCTATAAGAACCCCAAGGTCACCGAACTGGTCGAGCAGGGCCGCGTGACCCTGGACCGCAACAAGCGCAAGGAGATCTATTACGACATTCAGCGGATCGCGAAGGAGGATGTCCACTGGATAGATCTCTACTACAGCCCGTTCCGCAATGCTTCCAGGGCGAACGTCCAGAATTTCTTCCAGAACCCCATGGGGCGCTTCATGCTCGAGGACACCTCGATCCAATAATCGCCGCTTGGCTGGATACCTTCGGCCAGACCCCGCATGGGGTCTGGCCGAAATTCGTTCCGGACACGCCGATTCGAGCACTCCGCGGACGGACGCGGGTACGCTCGCTCCCGTTCCACATTCGATCGTTGCGGTCGCCTGCGGTTCGCCTCGATAATTCCATCGGCGATGCCGGTGCCAGGGCATCAGGTGCCAGGGCATCAATGGTGGAGATCCGGCCATGCGAGTCCCCGCAATGCGACCCGACGCTTGTCCGTTCTTCCTGCGGCCGTTCTTCTGGAACCAGCGGCGCAAATTCGGGGCCGTCCTGCAGGCGGCGCTACTTTGGGCGCGGTCGCCGAAACTGTTCCTCGGCGTCGCGATCCTTTACGGCATGATCGATCGCAGATCGTCGCCGATCGACCCGGCCCTGCGCTCGCTGGTGACGGTGCGGGTCTCGCAGATCAACGCCTGCGCCTTCTGCGTCGATCTGAATTCGGCGACCCTCCTCAAGCGCGGCGTCGCCATGGAAAAGGTCATGGCCCTCGCGCAGTGGCAAGAGAGCCGTCTATTCGATGATCGGGAAAAGGCCGTTCTCGACTATGCGGAGACGATGACGCGAAGCGAGCGCCGCGTGTCGGACGCCACCGTCGCGGCCCTCCGACCGTATTTCGACGACGACGGCATCGTCGAGCTCACGGGCCTGATCGCATTCCAGAACATGTCGAGCAAATTCAACAGCGCGCTCGGCGTCCCGGCCCAGGGTTTCTGTCATTTCCCGACGGAGTCGTCCTCGGCGAATCTACCCGATTGAAAGGTGCGCCGGGTCCGTGCGAGGGTTGCAACCCTGGCGTGTCGACGGCCGAGGCCGCTCGAGATCCGCGATACGCTCGGGACACAGGGAGATACGATTATGGGCCGATACATTGCACTCACGAACTGGACCGACCAGGGTATCCGCAACGTGAAGGACTCGCCGGGGCGTCTCGATGCCGCGCGGAAGCTGGCCAAAAAATGCGGCTGCGACATTCGGGATTTCTACATGACGATCGGCGCCCATGACATGGTGGTGATGATCGAGGCGCCGGACGACGAAGCGATGGCCAGGTTCGCCCTCGCGCTGGGCGCTGCGGGCAACGTCCGCACGACGACGCTGAAGGCCTTTACCGAAGAGTCCTTCCGCAAGATCGTCGGCGCGCTGTAGCGTCTTTCACAGGTCCAGCTTGAGGCGTTTGGAGCGCGCGCGCGAACAGCACACGGTGATCAGCGTGTTCGCGGCGTGCTCCTCGTCGTCGAGCACCATGTCGCGGTGATCGGGCGCGCCCTCCAGCACGCCGGTGATGCAGGTGCCGCAGAGCCCGTCCTTGCAGGCGCTGTCCACCTCGATGCCGTTCTCTTCCAGCACGTCCAGGATGGACTTGTCGGCCGGCACTTCGAAGACCTCGCCGCTGCTGGCGATCTCGACCTCGAAGGCGGCGTCCGGCTCGTGCGGGGGGATCACCGATTCGTCGACCGAGAAGTACTCGAAATGCACCGTGCCGAGCGGCCAGTGGGCGCTCGCCGCGCGCACCGCTGCCATCAGGCCGGTCGGCCCGCAGCAATAGACATGATCGCCCGGGCGTGGCGTGGCCAGCAAGGCCTTGACGTCGAGCCCCTTCGCCGGGTCGCCGCCATCGTAGTGGAAGGTGGTGCGATCGCCGTAGGGCGAAGCGGAGAGCAGCGCGCGGAACGCGGTGCGCTCCGGAACGCGGGCACAGTAGTGGAGGTGCCAGTCGGCGCCGGCCTTCTGCAGCTGCCGCACCATGGCAAGCACCGGCGTGATGCCGATGCCGCCGGCGATCAGGATGACGCGACGGGCGCCCTCCCGGATCGGGAAGTTGTTCATCGGCGACGTGATGGCTAGCGTGTCGCCCGGCTCGACCTCCTCGTGCATGTAGGCGGAGCCGCCGCGGCTGTCCGGCTCGCGTTGCACGGCGATGACATAGCGTCGGCGGTCGTCCGGATCGCTGCTGATCGAATACTGCCGCACTAGGCCGTTCGGCAGATGCACGTCGATATGCGCGCCGGCGATGACGGACGGCAGCTCGCTGTCGTCGAGCGCGACCAGCTCGTACGAGCGGATCTTGTCGGCCTCGTCGCGAATGCACGCCACACGCACCTGGAAGCTTTGCCGTTCGCTCATCGCCGTTGTCTCCGCCGTCGCTGCGCGACCACCGCCCCGCGGATCGCGCCGCCCTCTTTACAGGAGCCGCTTCCTACAACCAAGGCTCACGCACCTCGTCAGGCCGTTTCGCCCTTGGCGCGCCGCCCGGGCCGCAGCAGGTGGACATGTGCGGCATCGTAGAGCCGGCTGTCGGGGAAGGCCGCCGTCTCGGCCAGCGCCGGGCCGATCAGGACGAGGGCCGTGCGGGTGATCTTCGCCGCGCGCACGCGCGCGCGGATATCGGCGAGCGTGCCGCGCAGGACGCGCTGATCGGGCCAGCTTGCGCGGTAAACGACGGCGACGGGGCAGTCGACGCCGTAACGTGGGACGAGAGTCTCCACCACGTAGCGCAGGTTGCGCACCGAAAGATGGATCGCCAGCGTGGCACCGGAAGCGGCCAGGGTGGCAAGGTCCTCGCCATCCGGCATCGGCGAGGCCTTCATCGCGGTGCGCGTCAGAATCACCGTCTGGCTGACGCCCGGCAGGGTGAGCTCCTGCCCGAGCGCGGCGGCGGCCGCGGCATAGGCCGGCACGCCGGGCGTGATGGTGTAGTCGATGCCGAGCGCGACCAGGCGGCGGATCTGCTCGGCGATCGCGCCGTAGAGCGACGGGTCGCCGGAGTGGACGCGCGCGACGTCGTGGCCGGCGGCCTGCGCGGCCTCGATCTCGGCCATGATTTCGTCGAGCGTCAGCGGTGCGGTGTCGCGCACGCGCGCGCCCGGTGCAGCGTACGCCACCACCTCCGGCGGCACCAGCGAGCCGGCGTAGAGCACCACCGGACAGCGCGCGATGAGGTCACGCCCGCGCAGGGTGATGAGGTCCGCGGCGCCCGGCCCGGCGCCGATGAAATGC
>Ga0210124_1001271_pt1 | contig 11141 bp, 13 predicted proteins | sample Muzzi_PWC_D2_FD_185554 | JGI IMG/M metagenome (GOLD analysis project Ga0210124, IMG submission 185554) | Wetland microbial communities from San Francisco Bay, California, USA, that impact long-term carbon sequestration - Muzzi_PWC_D2 (SPAdes) | ecosystem: Environmental > Aquatic > Marine >...
GGTTCATCGTGTGCGTGTCGAAGTCGCGCGGTACACCGGGTTTAACTCCAGCTTACGGTAATGTTGCTGCTTGCTGTATTTGACTGTGTGGCCAAGCGACGTCAAGTACTGCGGCTCGAGCCTCGCGTCGCGGGTCACGGACGTGACTCCGGCCGTCATTCCGGCAGCAGGCTGAAGTTGTCGATCCAACGCGATAACGGTCGCAATGCTGTCGCATGCTGGTTGTGACTGCGAGGCTATGCTATGTCGATTCATGGGATACGGACGCCGCTTACTTGGCGAAGATCCCTAAGAAGCGGTTGTAAGCCGTGAGATCGCCAATAACATCAATCAACCTGCGTCGTCTGGCATCGTTAGCGTCCAGTTTCCCGCCGGCGATCTGGTCAAATGTCTCGGTGTCCGCACGGAAGATAAAAGCCGGCTCCGCAGCTGCACCGAGCCCGGAGCTCATTTTCCCGTCGTCGATCTCAATGTGAAAAACCGTCTGATCAATGTGAAATTCATACGCCTCCCGGATGCCTTCGGCGCGAACTGCATTGAATACAGCGCGAAACGCCACGGCCAGGAGGTCCGGACGGCTGAGCTGATCTTGTGTGTCCTCGTGTAAGTATTGCAGTCCCCATCGAGCCATCGACAGAATCACTGGCTCAAGCGCCAGGCCCTTTTCTGTTAACTCGTAGACGACCAAATTATCAGTCGTACTTTCGGTTTTTCTAATCACATCGAGGTTTTGCAACTCTGCCAGTCGATCCGTCAGTCGATTGGTGCCAATGCCTGGCAGACCTTCTAGTAATTGCGTGAAACGTCTCGGACCGATCAACAGGTCGCGGACGATCAGCAGGAACCAACGCGACCCGAGTCGATCGAGGAAATGTGCGACGGAGCAGGCCTGTCCGTAGTTTCGAGTCGCCATAGCAAGGCATAACAATACGTTGACAAGAGAATGCCGGACATTATACTAGCTTAGGAGACTATATAAAATGTATAGTTATATTGATCGGCGCAACAACTGTCGTTGCCAGGGAGGATTGCTGTGAAGAACTTGTACCTCGTACTTGCCATTGTTGGGGCAGCCGTGCCACTGGCGTTTTTCTATCAGTTCTTTGGCGATGCCAGTCAGCCAGGGTTTGTATCAGCGCTCTTTGTCAATGGCGCCGCCGGCGGTTTTGCCTCGGATCTGCTGCTGTCATCTGTCGTGTTCTGGCTGTTCATGTGGGCGCGGCGCAGTGATGGGCCATCACCGTGGGGATTCGTCGCGTTGAATCTTCTCATTGGCCTGTCTTGTGCGCTGCCGGCTTATTGGTATTTCGACCGCCGGCGCGCCGAGTCGAAATCCAGCCAATAGCCGAGGCCAGGGATTCATGCATCGGGCGCAAGCGCCGATCGGCACGCCACGGTGATCGCATCCACCACGCAGACATGACAAATACACAGTTGTCGTTAGCCGAGCTTCGTGCCAGAGCTCAAGAAGTTGGCTCGGTCCTTGAACCACCGGACCCACCCGTCGGCGACGAGGATTTGCAGGCTTTGAACACGCGCTGCCTGCAAGGCTTGGCGGACGCTGGATTACTGGCCTCAGGGTTCCTGTCAGCAAAAGGCCAGGCCCCCGGCGATCTCGCGCGCACTGCGGCAGTCGCGGAGGGACTCACGTACGCCTCCGGAACTCTGGCCTCCGTGTTTACGGTCAACACGGTATTCGCCGCCGCGGTCATTGCGATGCTCGGTACCCGCAAACAGCAAGGCAGGTGGCTCACCCGCTTGGCTCGCGGGCAGGCACATTGCGCGTTCGCCTTGTCGGAGCCGGGGGCCGGATCCGATGTAGCTGGGATTCAGACGTTCGCCGTCTCCAGCGATGGGTACTTTTCGTTGACTGGCGAGAAGCTTTATACCACTGGTGCGCTGACCGCGGACTGTCGAGGCGTACGTCGTGATTGAGACCTACCGTGGCGTGGTGTATCCGCTGCACTTGGATCACATGGGCCACATGAACGTGCAGTGGTATGCCGCCCACTTCGATGAGGCAACCTGGCATCTATTTGCGCACGCTGGCATCACCAATCGATACTTGCGGGATTCCGGCACTGGCATGGCGGCCGTCCATCAGACCATCGATTACCGGCACGAGGCGCTTGCCGGCGACTTGCTGGTGATTGAGTCAGCGATTGAGCGAATCCGGGAGAAAGTCATCCACTTTCGGCATTGCATGTGCAACGCGGAGACCGGTGACGAACTGGCCGTGGCACGCCTCATCGGCGTGCATTTCAATCGTGAGACCCGTCGTTCGTGTCCGTTCCCGGCCGTGATTGTTGCGGCCGGGGAAGCACTGGCCGAGCCAGAGGCAGGGCAATGAACGATCGGCGCTCGCTGTTGTTCGGCGCCGGACTGCTGACGCGACTTGGGTCGATCGGGCGCGTCGCGGCGGCTGGTTCCCGTCTGGCCGCACGCAGGTTGCTTGGTCGGTCCGGCGAGATGGACGCACAAATCGGGGAGATCCTGGCCGGTGAGTTCGATCGCATGAAAGGAGCGGCCATGAAGCTCGGACAGGTACTGTCCTATTTCGACGGCATCCTGCCACTCGATGCTGCAATCGCGTTGCGAAGCCTGCAACTCGGTGCCACCCAACTGCCGGCGGACGAGGTCGTAGCACTGATCGAGGCAGAACTCGGCAAATCGCCGATGCAACTGTTCGACGCATTCGACATGGCACCGGTGGCGAGTGCCTCGATCGGACAAGTGCATCGCGCGCAACTGGAAGGGCGGCCGTTGGCCGTCAAGATCCAGTATCCGGGGATTGCGGAGCGGCTTCGCAACGATGTGCGGCATCTCAATCGACTTGCGTCGCTGGCAACCTTTGGCAGTATAGCCGATGGCCGAGCCATCACCGATGACCTTGGCGAACAGCTGTTGCTGGAATGCGACTACCATGCTGAAGCTGCAGCGCAAACTACATTGCGCTCGGCATTTGCTGACACACCCGCAGTGCGCACTCCCGCGGTCATTGCTAAGCGCTCGAGCGGGCGCGTGCTGACTACCGAATGGGCGGACGGTCGAGGCTACTATGAGTTTGCCAATCATGCGTCACATGCGGACAAGGCCGCGGCGGCACAGATCCTCCTGCAGGTTGCCATGCGCTCGTTCTTCGAGTTTGGCTTCGCTAATGTCGACCCCCATCCGGGAAATTACGTCTTTGCTGGCGACGGTACCGTCACGTTTCTGGATTTCGGTTGCGTACGAAAGTTCAGTCGTCAGTACGTTGAAAACGAACGTACCGTGGCCCGCTGCGTGCTCGATGATCGGCGCGAGGCCTTCGAGGCGGCCGTGATCGCCTCCGGTATTGTCGCCGATTCACAGTCGTTCGATTTCGATATGCACTGGCGTACGATCAGATTGCAGTACGCGCCATATTGTCAGGACGAATTCTGTTTCACCACAGACTACCTGACACAAATGATGACCTTGTCGGGGTTTTCGAACCGTAATCTGCGGCGGCTGAATATTCGCCCGGAGTGGATCTGGCACCAGCGGCTGGTATGGGGCCTTCATGCCGTGTTGGCTCAGATGGGCGCAGAAGGGCATTTTCAATCTCTTCTTCGCGACATCCTCAATCGACCAGGTCAAGCCATATCAATCGTCAGCACGAGCGGTCAGCAACCTGGTGCTGTCGTTGTCGCCGATACGAATCGTGTTACTGCGACCATAGAACATGAACAGATAAACCCAAGTCGGGGCCACATACATAGTAGTGCGGCATGCGCAGGATAATGGCCTTTATCGCGGCGGGTATTGTGACTGTCGTTGTTGTCGCCTTATTCGGCGGCTTTGCTTTTCAGCGGTTTGCGGCAAGATCGGAACAGACCTCGATTCCAATGCCGGGTCGTCTGGTTAGCATTGATGGTCTGTCGTTGCACCTGCAGTGTGCCGGGCAGGGTGGCCCGGTCATGGTGGTCGACGTGGGCGCCGGTAACTGGTCCGTGCATTGGGCACACATTCAGACCGCGCTCAAAGCCGACGGAAGGATCTGCCTGTACGATCGTGCGGGACTCGGTTGGAGCAGCGCGTGGTCCGGAGAAATAACCGGCGCAAACCTCACGCAGCAGTTGCACGATCTATTGGCGGCCAGTGGCGAACCAGCACCGTATCTGATTGTCGGGCATTCGCTGGGCGGTTACATCGCCAGACTCTACGAACACAAGTATCCGGATCTGGTAGCGGGCATCGCGTTTGTCGACTCGGCGCACGAAGATCAGTTCGATGAAATTGGTGAGCTCAAAGCAGCGGTGGTAGCTGCTGCAAAACCGCTGCAAATTGCCGTCTTGATGGCGCGGTTTGGGGTCTTGAGGCTAATGGATGTACCGCGAGACGTGGTGTTGCCCGATGCGGCGAGTCAGCTGGCTTTTGATGCAGCGCTAAAAGCACCAAAGCACTGGCAAGGGATGCGTGCCATTGTTCCCCAGGGAGCGGCCATTGCGGGTGAAGTGCAGCAGATCGACGGTGATCTTGGTAATTTGCCGGTACTGGTGCTATCGGCCGGTGCCAGTGCCGATAGTTACTGTGAGCAGGTGGCGCTCGACTGTAACCAGACGCAACAGACCTGGAATCGTTTGCAGAAGGACCTGTCGCGATTGTCCACTGATTCCCGCCAACTCGTCTGTGCGTCGGCAACGCACAATATCCAGATCGACGATCCTGGCTGCGTTGTCGACGCGCTACGGTCGTTTTGGAGGACTGTCCGCGGCAGTTCCGCAAATCGTGAATTCTGATGGTTTTGATCAACTATAAACCAGAGCTGGTGCAAGCAATGAAGAGGCCCGTCTAACATCGACATGAGCCGTATTGTCATCGTTGCCATCTACGCCGCGTTCAATGGCCTGCTGATTCTGGGCTTGTCGTATAACGTCGGCCACCACCGCGCCCGAACCGATTCGCTGGAACCCGGCGCGCTCGGCGACAAGATCCTGACCAGGGCGATTCGCGCTCATGCAAACGCGACTGAGTATGTGCCAATGGCGATCGTGATGCTGTTGCTGCTGGCGATGTTGTCTGCACCGTTTGGATTATTACATGCGCTCGGCGCCGGACTGACGCTTGGTCGGGTGGCGCAGGCATATGGAATGATGCGGGATAGGCACCCGAATGCCATTCGCTTCACGGGAAATCTGTTGACCGGCCTTTTCTATCTGATCGGTGCCGGCGCCTTGCTGTATCACGCGCTATGATGCTTTGGGATGCGTCTGGAGGATCAAATGATAGTTGATCGGTGTCGTGAAACCGTCCGACTGTATGTCGATCGCATCAATGCCGGCGACGTCGTCGAGATGGAGAAGCTCATCACGGAGGAGCACCGATTCATCGATTCGATGGGGACGGTTATCACGGGACGTGACAATACTCGACAGGCGTGGTCGGCGTATTTTGGCATGGTGCCGGATTACCGCGTAAACGTTGACCAATCTCTGGCCGAAGGAAGCACGGTCGTGCTTCTCGGCACCGCGCAAGGCTCGCTCTCAACGAGCGGGACATTGGACTCACGAAACTGCTGGCAGATGCCGGCAGCCTGGCGGGTGGCCGTGCGAGATGGGCGTGTTGCCGAGTGGCAAGTCTATGCCGACAACGAGGTTGTGCGGCGAATTCTTTCAGGCACCGCGGACCAGTGAACGGTCGAGATACGACAGTATCTGCCATGGCGTGTCGAACCCTTCGACTGTCTTTCTCGCGATGCGGATGCCACCTGTTCCGATGAAGTCGAGCGACAAAAACACCACGCTGGAATCCGAGCCTATCGCTGAAAAACGTCGGACTCAATCGGTTCATTGGTTGCCGCATGCGGAGGGACTGGCCCGAATTGTGCTGTCAGTAGCCGCGGCCTGGAGCCTGGCACTGGGGTTCGACGTGCTGCTCCACGCCGGCCTGCTGGCCAATCTGTATGTCGATCCGCAGCCGTTCCTTCTTGGGCCGGACGAGGCCTTCCAGCGGATACCGATCGGGTATCTGTCCTTCCTGTTGCTCACACTCGTTCTCTATTGGCTGATGAAACGCCTGGATGTTCGTGGTGTAGCTGCAGGATTTCGTTTCGGTGTAATTGCCGCTGTGTTGGCCTGGGGCACCTTCGCATTGGGTCTGTATTCGATAACCACGGTCACCCAATCCCTGTTACTTGCCTGGTGGGTTGGGCAAGTTGTCCAGTGGGGCTTGACCGGCGCGGTGCTCGGGGCCGCCTCAAAGGGGGCGCCGCTGAAAAGAATCTGGGCAATCGTCGTGGCGTGCATACTGATCTTCTTCGCGATAACCGTCGTTTTGCAGTCCACGGGGCTCGCGCCGCCGATGCGAGTGGTGTAGTGGCAGTGTCGATCGACATGCGTCGCCGCCGCTGCGCGCCGACGGCGACACATTGGTGTGTCGATACGCTGGAAGCTGTGCGGGCATTGCCGACTCGCAGCAGCTGGCAAATAAGGCGGGGTCGTTGGTCAATAAACCTTTCCGTTATAGCCAGCGTCCAAGGAATAAATCTATTGTTGGAGGGGACGTAATGAGGCGCGCAGCAATTTCCGCCGTTGGGCTATTTGTGCTATTAGCCCATCCGACCGTTTCGTTTGCTGGCACCGGCGTGTCATTGAACGTGGGTATTGTCGGTTCCAATTCATCCACAGGACTCGACGATCCCGTCACGGTCATCAAGCTGCCGGAGGTTGCCAAAGTGATGCAGGCGATCGCTGACCAGCCGCGCACTGAGCAGTTCATACGCCAATCGCTGGAAATGAGCGACGTCGGGCTGGAGGATCTGGAGCGCTTACTGCTCGTACAGCGACGAGGTGGCCTCTATTATCTTGCCTTCGCGTATTTCACGATCGAAGATCACGCGCTGATTCTCCGCACTCTGGCGCCACACGTCGACGCGCTGGTCGCCGCCTATCAATCACGCTGGCCCGAATTCGAGACAATCTTTCAGCAGTATGATATCGATAGCGTACCGGACGTGGTTCTCGCCTACGTCATTATCGGTGCGTTTTCAATGGACTGGGATGGTCTGGACATCACCGCGGCGAAAGGTCTGCGAACCGTCGCCAAGGAGCAGGCGAGCGGCGACCGTTTTCTGCTGTGGGCGCAAGAAACTGGCCCAGAGGCCAGCCTCAGGGAGATTTACTGGGGCAGCCACAACGACATCGTCAATGACGTTCGCTTTGTTACTTTTGGTGATCACGATATCGAAGACCGCTGGGGCTTCCCTGATCTGCTATGGCGCGTGAGTTCCGCGGTTATTCATATGCAAGCCGCTCCGGCAAACGTCAGTCTGGCGGCTAATCACGCCATGCTCTCTTACTATCACAACGATATGCTGGCAGATATCGGGCAACTACTTTTGTCAGCGAGAAACGGCGCTACAAGTCTTGATGACTTCCATAAGACCACAAGCATTGACCGAGATCGGATTGACCAGTTGCTTCGCCTGCTGACCGAACTGCAGTACTTCGAGGAGTCTGACGGTGTATTTCAACTGCTCGTACCGGTCCTCGGTGAGCAGGATGAGGGCATGCTTCATTCAGCCCTACAATTGAGCGAGCACATTTTGGCAGAATGGCTGGATAATCATTACGAGCCAATGAAGTCGGACCTGGCTTCGTTGACCGCGGTTCAACAAGGAATTCCGTACTGCGACCTTTACACGCAAATCTGGCACTACACTTTCGGGCTGGCCAACCGGAATTTGGCGAGAGCCGGGTACTTCGTCAATCCTTACGAGGAGGGTCGGAATTCCCCCGGTTTTGTACCGTTTGCATTCACGGTGGGAATCTACGCAGACGAAAGTGGTCTGGCTCCGTAACGGCATGCCTGACCAGACCGGTTCGGCCGGGTACGCGGCACATCATAAAAAAATGGTACGGCAACCAATTTGCGCGCGGCGCTCAACTGATCTGTTATCAAGGCTCGGCAATCTGACAGTGCGAGCAATTTGCCAACTGACAAAGTGAGTTTTCCACAATCAACTTTGCGTCATCGACGGGGAGCATTGCGAGCGTAGATATTGGCGCGAACTTCATCGCTTCATGCACGAGACGCAGGCCAAGATAGTAGCCAAAGCGCGGCGGAAGCGTGTCGGACCATTGGCCGGACCCAAACACTGACCCGTAGATCTCATCATCGGTCACATCAAAGTGACCTGATATAGCGCACACGGCTTCCTCGGCATTGGCATCCACAGCCGCGCGCAATGGGCGCGGAGCAGTGAGTAATAATTGCGCATCCGATGCATTGGGATTGAGTGACTGTGCAACGGCAACCGCGAGGCCTTCAGACCAGAGCGAGCACCATAACGCATCGCACGGGGCGAAGTACTGTGCGTGGTATACATGGAACAGTTCATGGTGGAAAAAAGGCGTTTCGTCCTCGAAGTCATGGACCCGATCCATGACGTCGATTCCGAACACAAGATAGTCCTGCCCATTGATTGATCGGACGCCCCCATCAAACTCGTTCATGCTATATAGCATGTAGATTGTGCCAATCGGACGAATATCGGGGAACGCTTTTTCGAATGACTGGAACGCCGTCCCCAGTTGCTCTGCGAAACTCGCGGCACGAGCTTCGAGCGCCGCACGCCGTTGCGGAAACTGTTTTAACGCCAGCAGAATCGAGTCATCGTACTCATCCTCAGAAAAATAGGGGATTCGTCTGGCATCGTAAAAGCCGGGGAAACGTTGAGAAAAGAAATGTTTGAACGCGCTAACGCGATCCATGCCGGACAGATTTCCGCTGCTGTCGTGAAAGTCAGCAAAGTCGTTCGTAAGATCGACAAAGACATAGGGTGGCAGGTCCTCCGGCGCACTCGTACGCATGCTGCTGCAGCCGTCAGACTGCAGGGTCAATGCGACAACTAGCAGCGTTTGTATGATGTGCGAAAAAGCGGGACACCTTTTGTATTTGTCCCGCGCGTACTTTCGAAAGCGTCGCTCGCTCCATCGCGCTACCTCAGCAATAATCGGGTCGAGACCCTGACGTTCGTCTGTTCGTACGATGTGCGTGACCTTGCTGCCAACGGGTTCCGACTTTTCCACGATCTTCAGGGCCCGAAGCAAAGTCAAACCGTTCGACAAAAGATTTGTGTCAATACACAGGGATCCTTCGAGGAAGTCCTTGAATTGTTTGGCGCCGATTAGCAGATACCTGATGATCAAAAGGGATCAACCCGCACCCAGTTGATCAAAGAAACTCGCCACGGCGCAGGTTTGACTGTAATGGCAAGTTGATTCATCAACATGCTCAAAAGTATTGAAAACGCATAATCACATCTTACAAATGCGTAGCAGCTATATAAAACGTATAGTAATAGGTTCTCGCCGTAGTCACAATCTTGGGCGTGATTATTGCGTAAGGTTGGCGGTGTGAGCCAGACGTACTATAAGGCGGACAAAGATGTTGAAGAGTCAATTTTCAATCTGCTGGCTCCGGTACGAATTTGTTACCTCGTTTTTTCAGGAGCTTATGAGAAAACCACGTCTTGGAACAATCAAATACGAGCACGTTTGCAGTGGAACATAATTGTGGCAGTACCCGGAGCGCTGGCATCGTATGTTTCGCAAATTCTTAAAGGCAACAACATCGAGCCGAACGGACAAATGAGAGTAAAAAAACACGCAGCGGCATTCCGACTTCATTTATCCGACCAAACTGCCAACTCATTTCCATCCAGATCTAGAAAATGAAATCGACGGCCGCCGGGAAACTCGTAGATCTCCTTGAGGATTCGCCCTTGGGAGTCGCGTACGTGTTCCTGTTTGTCGTCCAACTTCGCGTCGTAGAGGATGATCAACGGACCGCCGCGCCCACCGCCGATATCCTTTCGCAGTCCGCCATCAAGTCGACCATCGTTGAAACTTGCATAGTCGGGGCCGTAGTCGACGAACTCCCATCCAAACACCTCATGGTAGAAACTCTTGGCCGCCTGGATATCTGCAACCGGAATCTCGATGTAGTCGATGCGATTAGAGGTTCGTTGTTGTTCAGTCGTTATAGGCTCCGCTGGCACGTTGCCACCATGGTCGCTGATTAGGAGCCAGCGGTCGTTCTCACGAACCAAGTAGTCTGTCCAGTACGAAAGTTCCTCGGTCTTTTCCCCGGACTCCTTGATCTCAAGCACATTGCGGATTTTGTAATGCACGATTGCGGCGTTTCCGCCAGAAACGATCTGGACGGCCATTGGTTCGAGTTCGTAGCGCAGCGACTTGGTTGCACTAAAAAAGTGCCTGAGACCATTTGAACGTGCCTCATAATCGGTTGGACCATCGTCACCGTTGTGCCACCCAACGAAATCTGTATGCCAAAACCCCAGGTAAGCATTGAGATTTCTCTCATGAGATGCTTCAGTGTACGCGGCGACTATTTCCAGTATTGCTTCCTGATCCGTTGTCCAGTCCGCAGCGACAGAGCTGCCAGTCGGATAACAATACAAAATGGAAAAGAACAAAGTCCACTGCACTCGTGTCATGCCCATCTTCCTCTATTCGGCCAGAGTCCATTATTGGACAGCTGAATCAGCATGTATTGTAAAAATGCGTCGTTCGTTGGCCAGACAGGAGTAATCTTGCCATCGTCTGATCTGAGCCGAAGAACTCGGTAGGCGTTAGGCCGGTTAGCTGCTTGAAATCTCTTGTCAGGTGAGACTGGTCATAGAATCGACAGTTGACCACAATGTTTGGCCAGTCGAATTTGTCCGCTCTTTGAAGCAGCCGTAGAATCCCTTGAAGCCGAGTGATTCGGGCATAGTGTTTGGGAGAAACACCCACTTGAAGGGAGAATATTCGCTCGAGTTGACGCTTGCCCAGACCGATTTCCCGTGCAAGTTGCTCAATCGATATCAGACCGGCATTCGCGGAGATGCATTTAACGGCATTCTGCAGGTGAGGCTCAGGCTGCAATTCCTGTTTGTGCAACAGTCTAAGCAATACACGTTCCACCGATTCGATTCTTTGACGATCGTCAGACGCTGCGAGCGAATGTGGGGAAAGTTCATTTGAGAGGCTAGGCCATATCTCTTCAAGCGCCACTACGCGATCCGTCAATTCCGCCAATGGTTGCTTGAGGAAAGGAAAAATACCGTGCGCATGAAACCTCACGCCCAACATGTTCATTGTACCTACTGACTGAAA
>Ga0210124_1001274_pt1 | contig 11123 bp, 9 predicted proteins | sample Muzzi_PWC_D2_FD_185554 | JGI IMG/M metagenome (GOLD analysis project Ga0210124, IMG submission 185554) | Wetland microbial communities from San Francisco Bay, California, USA, that impact long-term carbon sequestration - Muzzi_PWC_D2 (SPAdes) | ecosystem: Environmental > Aquatic > Marine >...
CGGTGTACCCAGCCGCAGACGGACACTTCCTCGCCGATCTGGCTCTCGTTAATTTCTCCACAATAGTGGCTGCGCATCGGGTCGTGCCTGATAATTTTGGAGGCGGAATGTTACGGCCTGCAGGGATGGGCTGCAACACCGGGTGACGCCTATTTCTTTGGCTGCTCCGGCATCCTGAGCGGCAATTCGCCCAACTGGTCCTTGCGCCAGGTTGGTACCACTACGCCCAGGGAAATGATCATTTTCAGTGCCTGATCGACTTCCATATCGAGCTCGATGACCTCTTTCCTGGGCACGATAAGGATAAAGCCTGACGTCGGATTGGGGGTGGTCGGCACGAAAACGCAAATAACGTCTTCTCCGGTCCTGTCCTGCACTTCGCCAAGCTGACTGGAAGTCTGGAACGCGAAACTGTAGACGCCCAGTCGAGGATACTGGATAAGCAGTACTCTCTTGAATGAATCGGTCTTGTCCGAGAAAACGACCTCGGCAAACTTTTTCACTGCAGAATAGATGGGTCGCACGATGGGAATTCGATCCATCAGGGATTCCCATCCGGTGACGAATGCACGACCGACGATGTTTGCTGCGAACACGCCGGTCAGGATGAGCAGCAGGATTGTGAATATGACACCCAGGCCCGGAATCTCGACGCCGAAAAAGTTGTCGGGATTGAAACTGGGCGGCAACCACTCCAGGATCTTATCGAGCCAACCGTCCATTTTGTCGACGACGAATTTGAGTAATTGAAACGTTACGGCGAGCGGCAGCCATACGAGCAGGCCGGCAATAATGTATTTGCGAAGGTTCTTCATTCGTTGTCGTTCTTCGTGGCCGTTTTTGGTTTGGATTCTGTCTTCACGGTGTCTTTGGAATCTTTCGATTCCTTCGAGTCTGTCTTATCCGCCTTGCTGTCGGCTTTCGCCGTTTCAGAATCGCCTTTCGCAAGGTTGCGCTGGTTGTCCTTCTTGAAATCCGTTTCGTACCAGCCCTCGCCCTTCAAGCGAAAACGTGGCGCCGAAATCAACCGTTTCAGCTCCGGCTTGCCGCATTCGGGGCAATAGACCAGTGGATCGTCGCTCATTTTCTGCAACACATCCAGCGTGTGACGACAGCTCTTACAGGCATACTCGTATATCGGCATGCGTTATCTCCACGAATTTGCTGCGCTTCAGCCGGGTTTGACTGCAGCGCAAAACAACAGCTTGTTGGAAAAGGCTCCGGCGGCACTATACGTTGTTGAAACGATGCTCGAAATGCTCATGTATCCGCGTACACAATCCGCATTCTCGCGCCATTCCCCCTCGGACCGCACTCCCCTGACCCTTAATTCAACAGGCTGCAAGTATAAATGCTTCAGGCCGCGTTCTGGAATTCGAGATGATCTTCTGTGACGCCAACCTCGATCGTGTCGCCGGGCTTGAAGTGGCCCTGCAGGATTTCCTGCGCCAGCGGGTTTTCGATTTGCTGCTGGATGGCCCTCTTCAATGGCCTCGCGCCGTACACCGGATCGAAGCCGGATTCCGCCAGGCGGTCGCGCGCGGCATCCGACAGCGTAATCTTCATGTCTCGCCCCGCGAGCCGGTCGTGCAGGTAGCCCAGCTGAATATCGACGATCGCGCGGATGTGCTCGCGACTCAGCGGATGGAAGACCACGACGTCGTCGACGCGATTGATGAACTCGGGTCGGAAATGTTGTGAAACGATTTCCATGACCTCTGCCTTCATCTCGTCATAGTTGTGCTCGCCGGACAGCTCCTGAATGCGCTGCGAACCCAGGTTCGACGTCATCACGATCACCGTATTGCGGAAATCGACCGTTCGTCCCTGCCCGTCTGTCAGTCGACCATCGTCGAGAACCTGCAACAAAACGTTGAATACGTCCGGGTGCGCTTTCTCCACTTCATCCAGCAGGATGACGGAGTACGGACGGCGCCGAACCGCTTCGGTCAGGTAGCCGCCCTCGTCATAGCCGACATAGCCTGGCGGGGCGCCGATCAATCTTGCAACGGAATGCTTTTCCATGAACTCGGACATATCGAGGCGCACCATGGCATCGTCGGTGTCGAACAGGAAGTTCGCCAGCGCCTTGGTGAGTTCGGTCTTGCCAACCCCGGTCGGCCCGAGGAACAGGAACGAACCAATCGGTTGATTCGGATCGGAAAGGCCTGCACGAGAACGACGAATCGCGTTGGCAACCGTCGTAACCGCCTCTGCCTGACCAACGACGCGCTTTTGCACCAGCTCTTCCATCTTTAAGAGCTTGTCCTTCTCGCCTTCGAGCATTTTCGACACGGGAATGCCGGTCCACTTGGACACAATTTCGGCGACCTCTTCTTCGGTCACGTTGTTGCGCAGAAGCGTCGTTTCCTGCCCTTCCGCTTTGACGGCCTCCTCCAGCCTCTTCTCGAGTTCGGGAATCCTGCCGTACTGCAGTTCGGACATGCGCGCCAGATCGTTCGCCCGGTGGGCTGTTTCGAGATCCAGTCGAGCGCGTTCCAGTTCTTCCTTGATGTGCGCCGTACCCTGCATCGCCGCTTTCTCGGATTTCCAGACCTCTTCAAGATCGGCGAATTCCCGTTCCAGGTCTTCAAGCTGCCCTTCGAGATCTCCAAGTCGCTTGCGAGACGCATCATCCGTTTCTTTCTTCAGCGCCTCGCGCTCGATCTTGAGCTGAATCACACGGCGCTCCAGTTTGTCCATCTCTTCCGGTTTGGAGTCAATTTCGATGCGAATGCGGGACGCCGCTTCGTCGATCAGGTCGATCGCCTTGTCCGGCAATTGCCGATCCGTGATGTAACGGTGCGACAACGTTGCTGCGGCGACGATGGCCGGATCCGTAATCTCGACGCCGTGGTGAACTTCGTAGCGCTCTTTCAGTCCGCGCAAAATCGCGATCGTATCCTCCACGGTCGGCTCCTCGATAAGAACCTTTTGGAAGCGTCGCTCCAGTGCGGCATCTTTTTCGAGGTATTTCCGATATTCATCCAGTGTCGTGGCACCGACGCAATGCAACTCGCCACGCGCAAGCGCGGGCTTCAGCATGTTGCCGGCATCCATGGATCCTTCCGCCTTGCCTGCACCGACCATCGTGTGCAATTCATCGATGAACAGAATGATCTGTCCTTCCTGCTTGGCGAGATCGTGCAGAACGGCCTTCAGGCGCTCCTCGAATTCCCCACGGAACTTGGCGCCGGCGATCAACGCACCCATGTCCAGCGACAGGATTCTCTTGTTCCTCAGCCCTTCGGGAATTTCGTTATTGACGATTCTCTGTGCCAGGCCCTCGATGATCGCCGTCTTGCCCACGCCGGGTTCGCCGATGAGCACCGGGTTGTTCTTGGTACGCCTCTGCAGAATCTGGATCGTGCGACGAATCTCGTCATCGCGTCCAATGATCGGATCGAGTTTGCCCTGCTCGGCCCGCTCGGTGAGATCGATCGTGTACTTTTCGAGCGCCTGACGGGTATCTTCCGCATTCGGGTCATTGACCTGCTGCCCGCCCCGGATTTCGTCGATGGATTTCTCGATCGCGCCGCGTATTGCTCCCGCCTGCTCCAGTATCGGCGCAAGCGGTGTCTTGCCTTCGAGCGCGGCGAGCACAAACAGCTCGCTGGAGATATACTGATCGTCGCGCTTCTGCGCGAGCTTGTCTGTCAGATTCAGCAGTTTCGACAGGTCGTTGCTGATGTGCAGTTCGCCGCCGGTACCCTCGACCTTGGGCAAGCGATCGAGTGCATCGCCAAGCTGCGAGCGCAGCAGGTTGATGTTGACGCCCGATTTCGCCAGCAAGCCGCGCACGGAGCTGCCTTCCTGGTCCAGCAGCGCCACCATGAGGTGAATCGGCTCGATGAACTGGTGATCGAGACCCACGGCGAGAGATTGCGCCTCGGCCAGCGCCATCTGAAATTTGCTTGTCAGTTTGTCCATTCGCATCGCATTTGCTCTTCTGGATTTCGGCCCAGAGCCCGGCTCTGTGCCCTTATTCGGTCCGCTTTAGATAGCACCGAATTGAAGTAATTCAAGCACTTTCAGCGAGTATTGCCATAGCGGAAAACGAAACTCGCCATGCGGCCACACCTGCCGTCCCGCCGGTAGGAGAAGAAACGCGCCGAATCGCCGAATGTGCAGGCGTTGCCTCCATAGACCTGTTTAACGCCAGCGGCTGCCAGGCGCATCCTCGCAAGGCCATACAGATCGGCCTGCCAACGCCCGCGTGCATTGCCGATAAACCATTCGCGAGCCCGGTCATCCTGAGCAACGAACGCCGCCCGGACTTCGTCGCCCACTTCGAAATGATCCTGTGATATCGCCGGTCCGAGCCAGGCCAGAACACGCTCTGCCGGGGTCCTGAACGCAGCCACCGTGGCTTCGAGCACACCGCCGCACAGTCCTCGCCATCCCGCATGTGCCGCTGCAAGTTCGGCGCCGTCGCTCGATACCAGCAGGACCGGCAGGCAGTCCGCCGTCAGGACCGCGCAGACCGTATTTGCCTCGCGGGTCAGAATCGCGTCTGCGGCGTGCTCGCGCCCGGGAAGCGGATCGATGACGACGTCTGTCCCATGAACCTGCTTCAGCCACGCTGGTTCCACCGGCAAGCGGCGCTCCGTGACGAGTCGATGCCGGTTTTCTGCAACGTTTGCCGGAATGTCACCCACGTGAGCACCAAGATTGAGCGATGCGTAGGTATCCTGGCTGACGCCGCCCGCGCGCGTGGTCGTGCCGGCAATAACGCCATGCGGCGCCGGCCAGTCAGCCTCAATTGTCTCGACTGACGAGCTCATTCAATGGCCGCCGCGTCAGCTCGCAGGATATCGAGCAGGTTCCTGAAGTCGTCCGGCAAGGGCGCCTCGATCTCAATGGCCTGGCCGGAGCAGGGATGGGTGAATGAAAGCCGGTTCGCGTGCAACGCCTGGCGGCGAAACCGGCGGAGAACCTCCTTCAGCGGATCGGTGGCGCCCGCTGGAATCGCGAGGCGACCGCCATACACCGGATCTCCAAGCAGCGGGCTTCGCCGGTGAGCGAAATGCACGCGGATCTGGTGCGTGCGACCGGTATCGAGCTGTACATTGATATACGTGTGTGCCCGGAATCGCTCCCTGACGGTGAAGTGTGTGACCGCCGGTTTGCCGCTGTCCTGAACACTCATTCTCAGCCGATCGACCGGATGTCTTCCGATCGGCGCATCAATCGTGCCGCCGCCGGTCAGTACGCCACAGCACACCGCAAGATAGTGGCGGGAAATGTCGCGTTCGGCCAGGGCGCGGACCAGGGCCGTGTGCGTGGTCAGATTCTTGGCCACGAGAAGCAAGCCGCTGGTGTCTTTATCCAGGCGATGAACGATGCCTGCACGCGGCAGCTCGTCAAGCGCTGGCGCATGGTGCAGGAGCCCGTTCATCAGCGTGCCGCGGGTATTGCCCGTTCCCGGGTGGACGACCAGGCCCGCCGGTTTGTCGACGACCAGCAAATCATCGTCTTCAAAGGCGATTGTCAGGTCAATCGGTTCGGGCGCGCTGGTCACGCTGATTTCAGCCTGTGGCTGCACGACGACCCGTTCGCCGCCGGTTACCGCGTCGCGGGGACGCATTTCGCGGTCATCGACGAGAATATTGCCCTGCAGTAGCCAGCTCTTGAGCCGGCTCCTCGAGTACTCAGGAAACATCCGTGCAAGCGCCTGGTCCAAACGCTGACCGGAAAGCTCCGGGGGGACCAGTTTTACCAGGGAATCGGGCGCCATGAAGTCATTGATATCGCAGACAGAATGCTGACAAGTTTACGGTATACTTGCCGATCGCGTCGGTTTCATGCAAAGTCCTGCCGCTCGTCTGCCGGGACGCCCGTGCCGACCTTATCGTCCCGATGCACAATAAATGATGATAAATCACTTGCTTGAAAATCTGCGAATTCGAGTCAAAGCCGACCCTGCCGCACGCCGCCGTGCACAGCTGATCGCCATTGTGCTCGTAAGCGCTTTCATTGCTGCAGGTTGCGGCGGCAAAGAAGAAGAATTTGACCTCACGAAGAATATCCGTGATGCCTATGCTGATGCGCAAACGGCCGTCAACAACGGCAATTACCGCAAGGCGATCGGAATTTTTGAAGCGTTGCAGGCCCGTTTTCCGTTCAGCGAATTCAGTACACAGATTCAACTGGAACTCGCCTACGCGTATTACAAGGATGGTCGGCAGGAGCAGGCAATCGAGGCGTCCGAAACGTTTCTTCGCGAAAACCCGACCCACCCTCGGGTGGACTACGCACTTTATATCGAGGCGCTCGCCTACTTTGAACGTGGCCAGTCATTTCTGATGCGGGTTTTCAGAAAGGACATCAACAGCCGGCCACCGCGTGATGGTCAGCGTGCCTTTTCATTGCTGAGCCGCCTGGTCGATCGCTACCCCGCCAGTCCGTATGCCGAGGACGCACAACAACGCATGGTCTACCTGAAGAACAGGTTGGCCGCCTATGAGAACGTCGTTGCCCGCTTCTACCTCGAACGAGATGCCTACGTGGCGGCACTGAATCGGGCAAAAGGGGCGTTGGAGGCCTACCACGGTGCCGATAGCGGCGCAGAATCACTACGCATAATGATCGAGGCCTACGAGGGTCTCGGCATGACGGGGCTGGCGGAAGATACACGCCGCGTTTTGCAGAAGAATTTCGCGGACGAGCGCAATCCGTCTTGACGAATCGCGGCGGGACGCCGCTCCCACAGCAGCAATAGCGGCGTCCCGCCGCGATTCCTTACTCGGGAAAGGTGTAATGCGAGGTGATGGGATAACGCCAATCTCTTCCGAATGCCCTGTTTGAGATCCTTATCCCCGGCGGGGCTTGCCTTCGCTTGTATTCATTTCGTTTGACCATCTCGAGAACGCGCACAACCACTTCCTTGTCGAAACCACGCGCGACGATTTCCGCCACCGACAGGTCATTTTCGATAAACGCTTCCAGGATCGGGTCGAGTACTGCGTAATCCGGTAACGAATCCGTGTCTTTCTGGTTCGCCCGGAGTTCCGCCGAGGGCGGACGCGTGATGACACGTTCGGGTATCGCTTCACCGAGCGTGTTTCGATAACGCGCCAACCGGTAAACAAGTGTCTTGCTGCAATCCTTGATCGGAGCAAAGCCGCCCGCCATGTCGCCATACAGCGTGGCATAGCCAACGGCCATCTCGCTCTTGTTACCTGTCGTCAGGAGCATACGCCCCGTCTTGTTCGAAATAGACATCAACAACAGGCCACGACAACGCGCCTGAATATTTTCCTCGGTAACGTCAGCTTCCCTGCCCTCGAATATTTTTTTCAGCTGCCCCACGGTCGCATCGTAAATCGGCAGAATCGGGATGACGTCGTAACGAACCCCGAGCAGGGCGGCCTGAATCGCTGCATCTTCCTGGCTCATGTTACTCGTATAGCGGAATGGCATCATAACGGCGCGAACACGGTTCGCGCCCAGCGAATCGCACGCGATAGACAGGACCAGCGCCGAGTCGATGCCTCCGGACAGGCCAAGGATTACACCCGGAAAGTCGTTCTTGTTCACATAGTCACGGGTACCACAGACGATCGCCTCGTAGACGCTTTGTTCGATCGGCAGCAAGGGAGAAATGTCCGCAGGTACCGGCGCCACGCCGGCACCATCGGCTTTGAGTTCGAGTCGGTACAATTCTTCTGCGTATGGCTCCGCCCTGAAACGGACCTCACCATCGGCATCCATGGCGAATGAACCACCGTCAAAAACGAGTTCATCCTGTCCGCCGACCATATTCAGATACACAACCGGAATTCCGACTTCCTTTATTCGTTGTCGAACGACATTTTCCCGCTTGACCTGACTATCGTGCTCATACGGCGAACCATTGATCGCGATTATCACCTCCGCACCGGCGGCCCGGCTTGCTGCTGCCGGCGCACTTTTCCAAACGTCCTCACAGATATTGATGCCGACGCGAATGCCACCGAGCGAAAATACCGCTGCCTCTTTTCCTGCAGAAAAATACCGCTGCTCGTCGAACACACGATAATTTGGCAGCAGGTGCTTGCGATATTGCGCAAGCACGGCGCCATCTTTGAATACGGCGCAAGCGTTGTAGATTTCGTCACCGTCGTATTCGGGAAAGCCAAGCAGCACGGCGATATCCCTTACGGATTTGCGAATGATGTCGAGTGCCGCGTCAACCCTGCGTCGCAATCCCGAGTGAAACAGCAAATCCTCCGGCGGATACCCGCTAATACTCAGTTCAGGAAAGACAACCAGGTCCGCCCGCATTTCGTCGTGAGCACGCGCGGCGTAGTCGAGTATTTTTTGTGTATTGCCCTGGACATCGCCAACGATCAGGTCCAGCTGGGCCAGCGCGACGGTGATTTTGTCGGTCATTGCCATAGCGCCCTGTGAGGAGGCATTCGGGGAAGCATTCGACACTTACCTGTAAGGATCAAGTATCGCGCGTATCAGCTGCACTGGTACATTAATTTCAGTCTTTCAGGAGCTCCAGCATCTTGCTCCCGAGTTCGGCGGGCGATCTGACGGTAGCAACACCCGCCGAATCGAGCGCCCTGAACTTGTCATCCGCGGTGCCTTTGCCTCCCGCAATAATCGCACCGGCATGACCCATGCGTTTCCCGGGCGGCGCTGTCACGCCGGCAATATAGGCAACGACCGGCTTGGACACGTCCGACTTGATGAATTCGGCGGCCGCCTCTTCGTCGGTACCACCGATCTCGCCGACCATCACGACACCGTCGGTCTCCGCATCCGCCTCGAACAGCTCAAGGCAGTCGATGAAATTCATTCCACGCACAGGGTCGCCGCCGATGCCGATGCAGGTGCTCTGCCCGAGGCCGTTCTGTGTCGTCTGATAAACGGCTTCGTAGGTCAGCGTGCCTGACCGGGAGATCACGCCGATTCGGCCCTTCTTGTGAATAAAGCCGGGCATGATTCCGATCTTGCACTCGTCGGGTGTGATGATTCCCGGGCAGTTTGGCCCGATCAGCCGGCAGTCATAGCTTCTCAGCGCCGATTTCACTTTCACCATGTCGAGAACCGGGATGCCCTCGGTAATACAAACAATCAGCCCGACACCGGAATCGGCAGCCTCCAGGATCGCATCCGCAGCAAACGGTGCCGGGACGTAGATCATGCTGACATCGGCCTGCGTTGCCGCAACCGCCTCGCGCATCGTGTTGTAAACCGGTACGCCGAGATGTTCTTCGCCGCCGCGCCCCGGGGTCACACCGGCGACAACCTTCGTGCCGTATTCGATGCACTGTTCCGTGTGGAATGATCCCTGGTTGCCGGTGATGCCCTGGCAGACGATCTTGCTCTGTTTGTTAACCAAAATGCTCATGTGGCGGGAAGTCCTGTTACCGTTTCGATGCCGCGACAGCTTTCTGCGCGGCGTCTGTCAGATCCTGTGCTGCAATGATATTCAGGCCACTTTCTGCCAGCAGTGAACGGCCTTTCTCGACATTCGTGCCCTCCAGACGAGCCACAACGGGCACGCTGACACCAACCTCTTTCACGGCGCTGATAATGCCCTCGGCAATCAGATCGCAGCGTACGATGCCACCGAAAATATTGACGAGAATTGCAGAGACGTTCTCGTTGGACAAAATGAGCTTGAAAGCAGCGGCAACCCGCTCGCTCGTCGCGCCGCCCCCGACATCGAGAAAATTGGCTGGTTCGCCGCCATGCAACTTGATCAGGTCCATCGTCGCCATCGCCAGTCCGGCGCCGTTGACCATGCAGGCAATATTGCCATCCAGAGACACGTAGTTGAGGTCGTGTTCTGCAGCCTCGCGCTCCTTCTCGTCTTCCTGGCTCGTGTCGCGCATCGCCTCCAGCCGTGGCTGACGGAACAGGGCGTTGTCCTCGATATTGATCTTGCCGTCGAGTGCGACGATGTCACCGGCCTTCGTCACGATCAGCGGATTGATCTCGACGAGGCTGGCATCGCACTCCAGGTACAGTCGATACAGTTTCTGCATGAGGTCAGCAAATTGCCGGCTCTGCGTCTTGTCGAGATCCAGGCCAAATGCGAGTTGACGCGACTGGTAGGGCTGCAGACCGGCATCCGACGAAATGGCAACCGTAAGAATCTGTTCGGGCGTGTCGGCGGCGACCTGTTCGATGTCCATGCCACCTGCTGCCGAAGCGATAAACGAGACTTTGCTCACCTCCCGATCGACCAGCATGCTGAGATACAGCTCGCGCTCGATAGCCGATCCCTCCTCGACATAGACGACATTGACCGGCAGGCCCTCCGGGCCCGACTGATGAGTAACCAGCATGGTGCCGAGCATGTCCGACGCGAACTGACGAACGTCTTCGACGGTACGAGCCAGTTTGACCCCGCCCGCCTTGCCCCGGCCGCCGGCATGAACCTGGGCTTTGACAACCCAAAGGTCGCCTCCGAGCGTATCGGTCGCGGCAGCCGCTTCCTCGGGGCTGCGAGCGGGAACACCCTGCGGAACAGGAATGCCGTATTCAGCAAAGAGCTGTTTTGACTGGTATTCGTGAAGGTTCATTGTCGGCTTTTTTTTGGTTAGACGAGCGCAAAAGTCGGCGTATTTTGTAGGAAAGCACCCTAAGACGCAAAATTACCTGCGCGCTTGGACTACAATCTGCGCTGGCCGGGTCAGGGCCTCGACCAGAGCCCGACTACCGATACGGAGTTTATGAACCAGACGACAACAGATGCGATGTCACCGCGAAGCGAATTTCCGCTGCAACGTGCCATTGACGAATCTGATCTGACCTGGCGGGTGCTCGGCACCCTCAACCTGTTCCGTCTGCTGCTCGCCGTCGTCCTGCTCGGCGTGTTTTTTGCGGGCGGCGAGCCGCGCGTGTTCGGTGAACGCTACCCCTCACTGTTTTCAGCGATGGCAGCCGCCTACCTGGTATTTGCAATCGTCTCGGGATTGGCGATCCGGGGCCGCTGGGTGTCGGCGGGACCGCAGACGATCACGCAGGTTACCGTTGATATTGCTGCCATCGTCGTGCTGATGCATGCCAGTGGCGGCGTAAGCAGCGGTCTAGGTATGTTGTTGGTGGTTGCAATCGCCGGTGGCAGCCTGCTGATGGCCGGTCGGACGGCAAAGCTGTTTGCTGCCATTGCCACCATGGCA
>Ga0210124_1001275_pt1 | contig 11123 bp, 8 predicted proteins | sample Muzzi_PWC_D2_FD_185554 | JGI IMG/M metagenome (GOLD analysis project Ga0210124, IMG submission 185554) | Wetland microbial communities from San Francisco Bay, California, USA, that impact long-term carbon sequestration - Muzzi_PWC_D2 (SPAdes) | ecosystem: Environmental > Aquatic > Marine >...
TTGGTGGCGAGGTAGAGCGGGTGCTTAACATGGTCGATGGGGTGTTATTGCTGGTTGATGCCGCCGAAGGACCAATGCCTCAAACCCGCTTTGTGCTGAAAAAGGCGCTGGCGTTGGGACACCGGGCGGTGGTGGTCATCAACAAGGTGGATCGCCAAAACGCCGACCTTGATCGGACCCTGAATGACACCTTCGACCTCTTTATCGAGTTGGGCGCTTCCGAAGAACAGGCCGAGTTTCCGGTGGTCTACACCGTGGCGACCACTGGCCAGGCTGGACTAACCTCGGAACTCAACCCCGACCTCCAGCCGCTGTTCGAGACCATCTTGCAGCAAATTCCCTGTCCTATGGTGGATGTTGATGCCCCTTTACAAATGCTCGTGACCACGCTGGATTATGATACCTACCGGGGGCTAACCGCCATTGGCCGTATCTTTGCCGGTCGAATGGTGGCCGGTCAGGCCGTAGCGCGGCTGACTCGAGAGGGCGAAAACATCCCGGAGCGGGTGCGCTATTTGAATGTTCATCAAGGGTTGCAGCAGGTTGAAGTCGAAGCGGCGGAGGCGGGCGAAATTGTGGCAATTTCCGGCCTCGATGCCATTGCTATTGGCGAAACTCTGGCCGACCCCGAAAATCCGGTGGCCTTACCGACTATTCGGGTGGAAGAACCCACCGTGCGCATGACCTTTGGCGTGAACACCTCCCCCTTTACCGGACGTGAAGGGCAGTGGAGTACATCGCGCAGGCTGTATGGACGTCTTATGGAGGAACTCAAGCACAACATCGCCCTGCGTGTAGAGGAAACAGACAGCGCCGATACATTCATAGTTTCCGGGCGGGGCGAGTTGCATCTGGCTATTTTGATTGAAACCATGCGCCGTGAGGGGTACGAGTTTCAGGTATCCCGGCCGGAAGTAATATTCCGCGAAGGGCCGGACGGCGAGACATTGGAGCCTTACGAAGAGGTCTTCATCGAGACCAGTGCTGAGACAATTGGAGCCGTTGTCGAGATGCTCGGCAAGCGGCGGGGTGAGATGCAGCATACAGAAACTGCCACCGATGGCACGGTCCATCTAACTTACCTGGTGCCAACGCGCGGCCTGCTTGGATTCCGCTACCAGTTTCTGACCGCTACTCGCGGGTTGGGCGTAATGCACAGCATCTTCCACGGATACGGCCCGCTGGCTGGGGTGATTAATGCCCGTTCTCGTGGGTCGCTGGTGGCCTGGGAAGCTGGCCCTACCACCAGCTTTGGCCTGGAAAATGCCGAAGGGCGCGGCGTGCTCTTTGTTGGGCCAGGCATTGACGTGTATGCTGGAATGGTTGTGGGTGAACACCAACGTCCCGGTGATTTGGATGTGAACGTCTGCAAACGCAAACATCTCACCAATATGCGCAACGCCATCCGCGATATCGATGTGCGGCTAACACCTCCCCGGCAGATGAGCTTGGATGAGGCCATCGAGTATCTGACCGATGATGAACTGCTGGAAGTGACGCCAAAAAATCTACGGATTCGCAAGCGGATTTTGGACAAAAGCCAGCGCGCCCGTGAAACCAAACGGGCCAAACAGACCATCGGTGTGTGATAATGTTGCAGTTAGTTACGCTTGCCCTTTGGCATGCCACTCGCGCAGGGTACGGCGCATAACTTTTCCGGTTGTGGTCAGCGGTAGAGAATCTACAAAGGCAATATGGCGGGGATATTCGTGAGCGGCCAGGCGAACTTTGACATGCTGTTGCAGGTCTTGTATCAAATCGTCTCCCGGCTCGGTTCCTTCAGTAGGAACGATGTAGGCTTTGACCACTTCGTTGCGCTGCTCGTCAGGCACACCGATGACCGCCGCCATTTGAACCGCCGGATGTGATAACAAGCAATCCTCAATTTCTCCCGGCCCAACCCGATATCCGGCGCTGATGATGACATCGTCGTTGCGCCCCACAAAACGGATATAACCATCCTCATCCAATATTCCCATATCACCTGTAATCAGCCAATCCCCGATGAATTTATCTTTCGTAGCCTCTGGATTTTGCCAGTATTCCAGAAACATCACCGGATTGGGGCGTTTGACAGCGATATGGCCCAACTCTCCCAGTTGCACCGGCTCGCCAGCATCATTGATAATTGCCAGTTCGTGACCAGGAACCGGACGGCCCATGATGCCCGGTTTGGAGTCCATGATGTCGCTGCAGGAGGAGACTATCATATTACATTCGGTTTGACCGTAAAACTCGTTGATGGTCAGGCCAAAGGTTTTGCGGCCCCAATCCAGCAATTCTACGCCTAAGGTTTCGCCGCCGCTGGCAATAGTGCGCATCTGATAACTATAGCGTTTTTCCGGCTCTTTGACCGTGCGCATCATTTTGAGCGCGGTAGGTGGGAGGAAAGCGTTACGCACCTCAAAGTCGGCGAGCAACTGAAAAGCGTCTTCCGGGTCAAATTTGGCAAAACGGTGAGAAACAACCGTAATGCCGTGATGCCAGGCGGGCATCAACACATCGTAAAGACCGCCAATCCAGGCCCAATCTGCCGGAGTCCAGATACGGTCACCGGGTTGCGGAAAGAGATTATGCGACATCTCTACGCCGGGTAGGTGGCCTAACAGGGTGCGGTGGGCATGCAAAGCGCCTTTGGGCGGTCCGGTAGTGCCGGAGGTATAGATGATGATGGCGGGGTCATCGGCTTTTGTTTGAAGGGGTTCAAAATTGTCACTCTGTCCGGCCAGTTTCGCGTGAAAATCGAGGCTGTCTGGAAAGGGACCATCAATGGTGAAGACCTGCTTAAGATCAGGTAGATTGGCTCGAATCTGGGCGAGCTTGGCTGCACCGGTGGCATTGGTAATGACGGCTTTAGCGCCACTATTACCGAGACGATATTCCAGAGCATCCATGCCAAACAGGGTAAAGAGGGGAACGGCAATGGCTCCGATTTTGTAAATGGCAGCATGGGCATAGCCGGTTTCCGGGGCTTGCGGCAGCAGCACTCCAACCCGGTCACCTGCTTGAATGCCGTGTGCTACGAGTAAATTGGCCGTTTGATTAGAAAGTCGCTTAATATCAGCGAAAGTGAACTCCTGGACTGTCCCTTTGTTGGTCTTGTGGATGAGCGCTATACGCTCCGGTTCGGTGTTAGCCCATTTGTCACACACATCCACTCCGATGTTGTAATATTCGGGAACATCCCAGCGGAATTTCTGTTGTAATTCGGCGTAATTTCCAGCTTTTGGTAGCATTGGCTCACCTTCCTGATCTATTAACCTGAGCTCGGAATTTCAGGGGTAGGTTGGGTTGAGCCAAAATTAAAGTTATGGTCGCGCTAAATGTTGGGTTTCACTGGTCTTATTTGGCCTTCATATTGGGCGAAACCCAACAATTATGGACCTCCAATGGCTCTTTGTCTCTGTTCAACCCAACCTACGATTAATTGTCGAACTGAGGTTGTTAGAGTATATGATAGTAGTTTTTAGGGGAGATGGCAACGCCCGGCTATAATTATTTTCTTTACCCCAGGATTCTAATTCGCACTGATACCAACTTGTAAACGGTAGACTAATTCCCCACCCAGCCAGGCCGTTATCAAAACGGCAACTACACCAAAGATCATCAAACTCAGGTAACGCCAGCGATAACGTTGTAAGGCATCGGGCCAGCGGAAACGCATATACACCAACAAACCATTGATAATGATTAAAGCTACCCCAGATGTAATGTGATTGTTGACATTTGCCCGCCGGGGGTCGGTCAGTTCAAGCTGATTTTGGTCAATCAAACCTATCAGGCTGGCGACGATAGTTGCTAACCAGCTTAAGATAAAACTCCAGTAGGCAAATCGCTCGTACTCCATTTGACCGCGCCATAGATAGCCGCCTGTTAGCAACACCCCAAGCAGGTATAAGGCGATGGGGAAATGAACGGTCATCGGATGAAGGGGGAGGCCAAAGAAGGTCATTTCACATCTTTAGCCAGGGTACTGCGCTGACCCGCCAGATGCTCTTCATATCGAGCCAGGGCAAACAGAAGCGATGAAAGCCGGTTCAAATAACGAAGAACCTCAGGGTTTTCTAAGTCTCCTTCGTGAGTCAGTTTGGCAACGTGACGTTCCGCCCGCCGGACGACGGTCCGCGCTATATCTAACCAGGCTCCAATCATCGTATCACCAGGAACAACGAATTGGTTGATTGGGGGGAACTCTTGGCCCAGTTTGGTGGTTTCTTCCTCTAGCCATTGTGTGCGCTCAGCTTTGAGCCGTTCAGGGAGTTTCACTCCTGGCGCGGAGGCCAGTTCGCCCATAAGAATCCACAAGTCGCGTTGTGACTCCAGAATAAGTTCCTTAGTCCGCTCGCTGGCTGTCGGTTGAATCCTGGCTAATCCCATAAAAGCGTTGGCTTCATCGACCGTGCCATACGCTTCAGGGCGCAAGTCATATTTAGCAACGTGATTCTTGCCCAGGAGACTGGTGTAGCCTTCATCACCAGCGCCGGTGTAAAGTATAGTTTGTTTGGGCATTATTGTTAGTTCCCTTCCCTGGCAAAATGCGCTACGATTTTGTGGGTCGTCGGTTACGATTTGGTTCGACCAACAATTTTAATCATAAATCCAAAATCGCAAATCGCACAGTCCGGTGGCCTGCACCGGGTAAATCGATTAGGCCAATCGTAAGTTAGCCACAACATCCAAATCCCACTCGGCGGTGTGACCGGCTTGCAAGCGCCAGTAGGCGGCTGCACCAATCATAGCAGCATTATCAGTACATAAAAACAGTGGCGGAACCAGCACCGGCCTGTCAGCATTTGCCATCATCTTGTTTCTCAACAGAGCATTCGCCGACACCCCCCCAGCTAAGAGTATCTCGGATGCTTCATACTTTTCGGCAGCCGCTTTGGTTTTACTGACCAAAATATCAACCACCGCCATCTGGAACGAGGCGGCAATGTCGGCGGTTGGCATGGTGCGCAGGGGCAGTTGAGCTTGACCTCTGTTGCCACTGGGGGGACTATGTAACTTGTCAACCTCGGTATATTTTTGCACAACCCGCAGTACAGCGGTTTTCAACCCGGAGAAACTGAAATCAAAAGAGTCACCGAGTTTAGCTCTGGGAAATTTATGGGCTTGAGGGTTGCCGGTTTTAGCTTCCGCTTCTATGGCTGGCCCACCAGGATAACCAATGCCCATCAAGCGAGCCACTTTATCAAAGGCCTCGCCTGCCGCATCGTCGATAGTTCTGCCAATGATTTCATAGTTGCCCTGCTTGCGAATAAGCACTAACTCGGTGTGTCCACCGGAGACGATGAGACATAAGGCCGGGAATTTTTTTCGGGGTGGATGGCCTTCTCCCCTGGCATCTACCCAATTCGAGTAGATATGCCCCTCTAAATGGTTGACTCCAATCAAAGGAATGCCTTGAGCTAGGGCAATACCCTTGGCCGCATTGACACCGACCAGGAGACTTCCGGCCAGACCCGGCCCATAAGTGACTGCCACGGCATCTAACTCATTCCAGCCGGTACGGGCTTGGATCAAGGCATCTTGGATGACCGTGCCAATCGCCAAAACGTGTTGGCGCGAGGCCACTTCGGGAAAAACACCGCCATAGCGCCGGTGAATATCGATTTGTGAGGCTACCACATTCGAGCAAATACGATAACCATCTTCAATGATGGCCGCCGCAGTTTCATCGCATGAGGTTTCGATTGCCAAGATTTTGGTCATGAATATCAGCCTAACGTTTCAAATCTTCCCGGCCCGCCAGGCTGCTAAAGCCTTGATGTTTGAATCAAAGACGATATTTTCTGGTAGATCGTTCTGTCCAAAAAAGCGAACCTCCTTGGCATCATCACCAGCATGCGCCTGGCCTCCAACAACTTCGCCTTTGTACATGATAAGTACGCCGCTTCCTCTATAATCCTCGTAATAATATACATCAACCAGACCGGTAATTTCCACTTCATAGCCACTTTCTTCTTTACATTCGCGGATAGCGGCTTGCTGTGGCGTTTCCCCTATTTCTATGAAGCCGCCGGGGAAACACCAACTACCTCGCGCTGGGGACATCGCTCGCTTAACCATCAGCACCCGGCCATCTTGTTTAGCTATGACGGCTGAACTCACTTTAGGGTCGATGAATTGTACAAAGCGGCAGGCTTCGTTAGGGCATACCCGCCGTACTCGGCCATACACATCTTTATCCACCATCTCGGTACGACAGCGAGGACAATATCGAAACCCCTGCCGCAGCGAGGCGGCTTCTTCGCTGGTCAGGGTGAATTCTTCTTCGGCGGGGTCTGTCATACTTATATTGCCTCAACAACTTTTCGGGCCGCTAAGATATTGCCGGTCGGGGCAGTGATGGGCGTCACGCAGCCGGTACCCAAGATAAAACCCTTGCCTTCGGTAGCTTCAATGGCGGCCTTGGCTTCGGCCTCGACGGTTTGTGGGGTGCCGCGTAACATAGTTTCCCATTGGCGCAGGCCGCCACATAGCGCCTTATCAGTACGGCTTTTAGCCTCGCTTAGTGAAGGGGGTGTTTCGACATCATGCCAGTTAATCACCTGGATCGGGTAATTAGCGATTAGATCAAACATCACATTGACACCGTGCAGATGGATCAGATTAAACCACATGCCCTCAGTTGCCTTTAGAATTTTCAAATCGAGCTTATAACAAAAAGCCCGGTACTCATCTTCCGTTAGAAGGTCATAAGTGGCGTGCTGCAAAGCCAGGAAGATACCAGCAGCCCCTGTCGATTTTAATTCTTCAATGAAGCGAATGGTGGACTCGGTAATGACCTCTAGCCCCGCTTTCACAGCGTCGGGATGCTGGCGCATATCTGATAAGAGACGCTCCCCGGCCAAATTTTTGGCTTGGGAAAGGGGGTTAAAGATGGTTTGAATAAAGGGAACTTCTTCTCTGACCGACTCTCCGATGGCTTGATTGGCCTTAAGTGCCTCGCCCAATAACCCTTTACGCGGGTCAAGGGGTTCGAGTTTGGTCCAATCTTCGGGAGATTGGATAACCCGAGGTCCCCAGGCACGCGTCCCTTCTTGATTGCCTTCCCAAGATGTCTTGGCCCCATAATCGGCGACCGGGTAGCTGCTGCTGGGCGTGACTTTGATAAAATCAAAATCGAAAGTATGTTGAAAGACCAGCGTGGCTCGGGCCAGTTCATCGCCGCGCTGGTCATCGACAGGCCAGTGTCGCCACAAGGCTACTGCCGGACGGTCAACACTCTCACGGGCAAAGGTGGCTTCGAGGCGTTCTCGTTTGGTCATTTTTGCTGTCATGTTGTCTCCTAAATAAGAGGTAGAGTTTATTGAGTTAAATGAGTTAAGTGAGTTGAATGAGTTAAAATGTAGTCAACAAGCTATTAAATTTCACAAGCTCAAAGAACTCATAAAACTCACAAAACTCATAAACTTGGATTATCCCAGTCGCAACTCGTCTTTTACGGTTTGGTAAAGGGTATCGGCCTTCAACTCATGAAGGGTATAACACGGCCCGGCCAATTCTTCGGCCAGGGCTTGGGCCAGACCACGGTCGAAACTGGCATGTTCCATGTTGATGACCACAGAACGAATCCCCTCTTCCATAATCATTTTGGCCACTCGATGGGCCTCTTCCTGGGCTGGTAAATCAGAAACCGAAACGTTACCCGCCCCATCGGTAAGTAGAATCATCATCGGCATAATTTCCGGGTAGAGACGAATTTGCTGAAGCATGACCCGATGTGCCAATAACAGCCCGGCGGAAAGCGGTGTTTTTCCGCCGACTGGCACATCAGACAGAGCCTTTTTCGCCAATTCGACACTAGTTGTGGGGGGCAAGACTAAGCGAGCCTCTTCTTTTTGAAAGACGACCAGGCCAACCTGGTCTCGACGTTGGTAAGCGTCCAAGAGCAAACTCATGATAGCGCCTTTGGTGGCTTCCATTCGTTCGGCGGCGGCCATACTCCAACTGGCATCGACTACAAACAACACCAGGTTTGAGGCCCGACGAACCCGAACTTTATCGTGAATATCTTGTCTTTCGACAGCTAAGGCTCGCTCTGAGCGGTCTCGGCGCAATTGAAAGGGGGCCGCAGCCCGGAGTGTAGCATCAAAAGCGACATCTCTCGGTTTGCCACGGGCCGGTCGGGCTTGAATATATCGGCCCCGTTTTCGTTCCGTTTTGGTATAGCTGCGCTTACCCGCGGTGCGGCGCGTCATCTGGTCTAGCGGGGTTTGCAGGCGTCGAGGCATAAAATCATCCCCGATAGAGATGGGATTATTCGCCTGACTCTGATCTCCAGATGCTTGCTCAGAATTTTGGGGCTGAGGCGGTGTCCCCTGAGGCGGGGGCATCGAGGACTCGTCCAGGTCTACCGATTCACTATCGTTTTTTTTTCCTGTGTCGTTGTTGTTGTATCGCCAGGACTTATCTGTTGCTCTGCCAATTGATCCTCGGCTTCCTGACGAACTTGTTCCAGACGCTCGGCTAATTCTTGAAACTGAACCGATGTATCCTGAAATGGTTGTCTTTTCAGGCGATGGGGCAGGGCCAATTCAGCGCCAACCAGGATGTCCACCTTGTTGACAGTATCTCTGGCATTAAAGGCAGCATGGGCCAGGGCTGTTTTTAAGATGACAATATCGGCCCGGTGACCGTCAACCTTCATCTCGGCCATCAATTCGGCAATGGTGTACAGGTCTCGCTTCGTGTAGCCAACCTTGGGGAGATGCTCACGGGCTTGCGTAATTTTATCAGCTAATTCGGTTTCTCTCGGTTGCCATTCGGCATAGAACCCCTCAGAGTCGGACTCGAATTGGAGAGTACGCTCTAAAATCTCCATGCGCTGGGCAGAATCGGATATGCTATGAATATCCACACATAAGGCAAAGCGATCGAGTAGTTGGGGGCGAAGGTCGCCTTCTTCGGGATTCATCGTGCCGACAAACATAAAGCGGGCTGGATGAGAAAAGCTAATGCCTTCGCGCTCGACAACATTTACCCCCATCGCTGCCGAGTCGAGCAACAGATCGACCACATGGTCGTCTAACAGATTTACTTCGTCAACATAAAGCAGACCCCGGTTGGCGGCGGCCAATACCCCTGGTTCAAAATGCCGTTCGCCTTTTTTGATGGCCTGTTCAATATCCAAGGTGCCAACCACGCGGTCTTCGGTGGCGCTGACCGGCAAATCGACAAAGCGGATTCGCTGCGTGCCGGTTTTCAACTGCCCGTTTTTGGCTTCTTGCTCTTTAACCCAATCCGACCAACTGGCCTGGTCGTCGGGGTCATCGTTAAAAGGTGAGTCGATATAGACATTGATTTTGGGTAAGAGGGCAGCCAGAGCACGCGCAGCCGTAGATTTAGCCGTGCCGCGCTCGCCACGGATGAGAACCCCGCCAATTTTGGGATTGATGGCGTTTAAGGTGAGCGCCTTTTTCATCCGTTCTTGACCAACAATGGCTGTAAAAGGAAAGATTGAGGGCATGAAATTAAAAAACTCCTTCGTAGCTGGTTTCGGGTTTCGAGGTTCAGGGTTGGGTAGGAAGTATATTTGAAACGCTAAACTCGAAACTTTTTCTTATTGTTTTTACCTGATACTCAAGCATGTGTCAATTTGAGCATCAGATATGAGATAGTAATTTTATTCTTCTTCTTTTTCTCTTTGGGCTTGAGCAATAATATCTTCGGCAATGTGGCTGGGAACCGGTTCGTAGTGAGATAAGCTCATGGTATATATCCCACGCCCTTGGGTGATCGATCGTAATTCCGTAGCATACCGTTGAATCTCGGCCAGCGGAACTTGAGCCGTAATAATCGTATTGCCTCGAACCTGCTCCATACCAGACATGCGGCCTCGTTTGGTGCTGAGGTCGCCACTAACATCGCCGGTAAATTCTTCTGGAATTGTAATTCTTATGTCCATGATGGGTTCGAGCAAGATTGGGCCGGCTTTCTTGAAAGCCAATTTGAACGCTTCTCGACCGGCAATCTGAAAGGCGATGTCTTTGGAGTCAACCGGGTGTTCCTTGCCATCAAAAACTATGGCCTTTACATCAACGACCGGATAACCGGCAATTATGCCTTGATCCAAAACCTGCTTGATGCCCTTTTCGATTGAGGGTAAGAAAGGCTGAGAGATGGCTCCACCGAATACTTCGCTGGCGTATTCAAACCCACTCCCCCGCTCTAAAGGCTCAACCCGCATATGGACCTCGCCGAACTGGCCCGCACCGCCACTTTGTTTTTTATGACGGTATTGGTCGGAAGCAGTTCTGGAAACTGTCTCCATAAAAGGTACTTTGGGTGTAGCGGTGTCGACGCCAAGGCCAAACCGGTTAGCCATACGCTTGACCGCAATATCGACGTGTGTTTCCCCCAGACCTTCTAATAGCGTTTGACGAGTGGCTCTTTCGTACCGATGCTTTAAAGTTTGGTCTTCTTCGGTAATCCGGGTTAAACTGGGGCCAAGCTTGGCCGAGTCCCCTTGTGTTTTTGGTGTTAGGGCAAGGGCAAAAACAGGATTCGGGTAAGTGACAGTGGACACAGACAGCGGGTTATTTTTGGTCGCTAAAGTATCGCCTGTTTGGGTTTCATTCAACTTAACCACCCCGATAATATCACCAGCCACTCCTTCGGAAATACTGACCTGATCCTTGCCCCGTGGTGAGAAGAGGCCCCCCACCCGCTCCTCCGTATCGGCCCGGGTATTGTAGACACGGCCATCACCCTTAAATGTGCCTGACCAAACTCGTAAATAGCTGACCCGTCCATATTGATCGTTGATTGTTTTGAAGACCTGTGCCGCTAAAGGACCGTCGGCAGCGGCAGCGAGAGTTACTTCGTCGCCAGTTTTGGTGTTTTTAGCCGTGATTTTTGTATTGGTGGGTCGTGGAAATGTCTCGGCGATAGTAGTCATAAAGCTACGGATTGCTACGTTTTCCGTAGCGGAACCACAGAATACAGGTACGATTCTTCTAGAAGCCAAGCCAGCCAGAAGCCCGCGCATGATTTCCTCTTCGGTAAGGGTTTCTTCCTCAAAGTATTTCTCTATAAGCTCGTCTTCACCTTCGGCGGCAAATTCGACAAGCTCAAGGCGAAACTCGTCAATTTCATCGGCCATATCGGCGGGGGGTTCA
>Ga0210124_1001276_pt1 | contig 11108 bp, 10 predicted proteins | sample Muzzi_PWC_D2_FD_185554 | JGI IMG/M metagenome (GOLD analysis project Ga0210124, IMG submission 185554) | Wetland microbial communities from San Francisco Bay, California, USA, that impact long-term carbon sequestration - Muzzi_PWC_D2 (SPAdes) | ecosystem: Environmental > Aquatic > Marine >...
AACGATTGCCCTAGAAGCGGCTAAGAAAAATGTAAGTCTTACTGTTGGAGACCTTGGCCATGAGCTTATGCCTTCTCTTGTCGAAGATTTGAATAATTGCATTAAGAGCAATCCATATAATGGGTTGCCTTTTTACATTATCATACACGAAAAGAAAGACTTACAACTTAAAAACGTTATTTTGCGAAGGTTAATAACAACGCAAAAGCGTCCATATCCAGAGCCAAATACAGCTATTTTTTATACAGACCCAAAACAAGAATTAACACTTTTCTGTTGGTCTCTACCACATCAAACTGTTTTCAATAATTATATTTACAATCCTGATTATTATGTTAAAGAGCAAGTAGAGGACATAAAAGCTTATCTTGCTGAAGACATGGAGCATTTTGGATTTAGAAAGATAAAAACAGAAGATGGAAAAAATAACGTTGTTCCAATAGAGAATTTTAAAGACAGGCGTCTTGGAAAAGAAAAAAGTTCTCTTCATTTTAGTGTACAGTAAATTCTTATAGACTATTTTTTGTTTATATATTAAATTTCGTTTATAGATGTAACGCGGGTCATCTCCGCAATGGTGTAAAGCAGGTTCACAACTGTTAAAGGAAATTCATGGAAAATCAAGAACAAAATAGCGTAGAAGAAGAGGCCGCACCTCAAGAGCTTGATGAAAATGAATCACAAGTAGACGTCAATGAAACCGAGGCATCGGATTCTGTTGAGGAAAAAGAAGAAGATGCTCAGGAAAAAAATTGGCGAGCTATGAGACAACGTCAGAAGGAAATGGAATGGCAGCTTAAGCAAAAAGATGAAATGCTTAATAAGTTCATGGAATTGCAAAAGCAAACACAAACCCCTATTCCACAAGATCCTGAAGAGCCTGAAGTCGATGATGATGAATACATTCCGGCGGCAGGAGTTAAAGGTATAGCAAAAAGGACTGTGCAGCCTTTAGAAAAAAAGATTCAGTATCTTGAGAATAGAATTGCAGAGCAAGAACAGCAAAAGTTAATGGATTCTATTAAAGCCAAGTATTCCGATTTCGATGACATTGTCAATGTTGAAACATTAGAAATTTTAGAAAAAACAGAACCGGAATTAGCTAAAACCATTGCGGATAGTAAAGATCCTTATAAGATGTGTATTCAATCGTATAAATACATAAAAGCTTTAGGTCTTGTAGATTCTTTGCCAAAAGCCAAAAGGGAAAAAGAGATATCAAAAAAAATAGATAAGAACGCTAAAACCGTTCAATCTCCTCTAGCTTATGACAAGCGCCCTATGGCTCAAGCTTTTAAGTCTACAGCAGCAGATAAAAAGCGTCTTTATGAGGAAATGATGCATTACGCAGGTCAAGCCTCCGGTTTATAAAATCGAGGGACTATGTCAGTTAATCTTAACAACATGCCTCCTCAGATCCAGCAGAATTATACGGATAAGCTTCTTTCCACTCCGGAAAGGAACACTATCCACAATCTTTTTGCTTCGGTTATTGAGGTGGAAGATAACGATGGCTTTATCAATAGACAGTCTCGTTATGACGCTTTAGATACTTTTGAGGTGCCTCTCGACAATACCCAATTGAATCCGCCAAACCAGCAGTTAACACGTGTCGATGTAGATTGCCGTGTTAGGAACTATGCTACTTATGTTGTTATCACAAAACAAGTTAGCATGACCGTTCAAGATCCCATCTTGAATGCTGCTGCAGCTAGACTAGGTCAAGCTTTTAGAGAAACTAGTGACATTTTACAACGTGATAACCTGGAATCCGGGGCGTCTATTGTAAACTGTACTGGTGGGTCTAACGGAGATCTTCCAACAGAGATGACTCTGGAAGATTTAGACGGTATTGTTGCGGTTCTTCAAAATAACGATGGTGAGTATATCACCAACATGATCAATGCATCTGATAAAATTGGTACTTCTCCTCTTGGAGATTGCTACGCTATGATGTGTCATTCTAGAATGATTCCGGTTCTAAACGGTATTACAGGCTTCAGAAGAAAGTTTGAATATGGAACAGGATCTATTGGCACTCTTTCCAGTGAATGGGGAGGAGTCAATAACATCCGTGCATTTATCTCTTCGCAAGGATCTATTACGGCAAGTGCATCACTTCTTGGTGATGATATTGCTAATTGTTTTGTTTCTGCTCAGGAAGGATACAAAGTTGTATTCCAACGTGGAGGTACTGCAAAGTTCTTCTACACTCCTCCAGGAGGGCAAAACGACCCCGCTCACTTGAGACAAATGTGTGCATGCCAAATGTACCAGGGGCAATGTATTAACAACGATCTTTGGGTGCAAAATTTGCGCTCAACAGGAATTTAGGAGGTAAATTATGTCTGCACCGTTAAATGTTGTCGGAGGTAATTTTACCTTAACTACAGCTTTGATTTCGTCTGGTGTACAAGTGGAGTGTCCATTTGGAATACCGGACTATGTCGAGTTGCTATCTCTTGGTAAAGCATCTGATTATACGGATGGATGGGGAGAGGCAAGCGATGCTCAGGCTATTCAGTGGTGGTGGGAAAAGACACTTCCGCAGAATTATGCTAAAGGCATTTTGCAAGCATCAGAAGGATCTACTCCTCAGCTTCCGGGTATGAGTTCTTACGTCATTAGCAGCTCTGGTATTGCAGCTTATAACACGGCAAACCCTCCTACTTATACAGGTTTGGCTACTTCAGCTATTACCGGAAGTACTGCAGCGTATGTTTGTACCATGGGCGATACCGGAAGCATTCAAGTTGGTGACTATGTAAGGATTTATGGAACAACTGCAGAGCTTCAAATTGCTGGATATCCCTTTCAGGTAACTGCTGTTTCTTCTGGGGCAAGCATTACTTTGGGTTACATGGCAACAGGAGGAGTGTCTCTTGCAGCTGATGCAACTTCCGGAACAGTGGTAAAGTATATCCCTAACCGTATGTATCCAAGGGTTAGATGGATTGCAAACGTTACTCAGGCGGCTAATGCTGTGGTGTACTTCACAGAGAAGCATGATTTCACTATCGGGGAAATTGTGTCTTTCCGTGTTCCATCTTCTGAGTATGACATGACAGAGCTTGACAATGTAGAGGCAAGAGTTATTAGTGTAACTAATAGTTCTACCGAGTCGTCGATTACAGTTGATCTTGATACTTCAGGATTTACTGCTTTTGACTTCCCAACTTCTGCTGAGGCGGCTGCTGGTGTGAGCCCTGCAATCTGTGTGCCTTCATCTTCCGGTGTTGTTCCTGTTAGTGGAACTACAGCGCCGGCGATACCTGTTGGCAACGCACTTACAGACGCCTATGACAATAGAAACGTAAACCTTGTCAATTTTGGCTCAGGTTTATTTGGTGTTTCTGGTCATGCGTCAGAGAATTTAGATAGGTGGGCATATCGTATGTATAAATATTCTGGATATGACACACGTATCTTGAATTAAAACATGTAAGCCCTCATGATGACCTCATGTAAAAAGTGAGGTCGTCATGTTTATTTGTAGAATATGTAAAGAGGAAAAAGAAAAGAGTGAGTTTACCAAGAAAAAAACAAATAAAACAGGTTACAGAAAGACCTGTAAAGTTTGTGATAAAAAGAAACTTTATGAATGGAGAAAGAATAACAAAGAAAAATTAAGAGACATCGGAAAAAGATACTACGATAAAAATAAAGAAAAAATCAAATCTACTCAAAAAAAATGGAGGGAAGAAAATAAAGAAAAAATAGATGAGTATCAGGCGAAATGGAGAGACGAGAATAGAGAAAGGACACGAGCAAATTCGTTAAGATACCAAAAAGAGAATAAAGAAAAAGTTAATGAATATCGCAGAAAATGGAATGAAAAAAATAAAGATAAAACCAGAACATATCAAGAAAATAACAGAGAAAAAATAAACATTTGGCAAAGATCATACACTAAACAAGAACATGTTAAATTCAGGAAAAGAGCGAATGCCAAGTTAAATTATCATGTAAAACGTGGTAATATTTTTAAACCAGAACTCTGCTCTATATGTGGAGAAAAAAAAAGAGTTGAGAGCCATCATCATGATTATGAAAAACCATTGGATGTAATATGGGTTTGTCGAAAATGCCATGTTAGCATTCATCACAACTTAGGAGGGTAAATATATGAGAGTCATAGAGCTGAAGAAGAAAACTGTTAATCACAAGTCAAAGGCGGAAGTTGAATCTATGATTAAGGCCATGAGAAAAGAAGATGAAAAGATGGTAAAAGGACAATTTGAGTTTGTAGATGCTGAAGGAGGATTCTTTGAATTTACCTATAAATTCTTCCCGGGAGACAACATTAAGACAATTCAGCTTTTGCATGGTGAAATATGTGAGATTCCTATGGGAATTGTTAAGCATCTCAATAATACTAAACAAACGATTCGCAGGTATGCTAATGTTGGCACAAATGCATCAGTAGAGCAAAATTCTTATGGGCAGACTAAGCCGCCTAGAACTGTAGAAACTAAATCTCGAGTGAGATTTGTACCTATGGAATATATTTAATGACTGTAGGATTATTGTCAGACATTATTGAGAAAGTTAGGAATGTATCTGCTTCAGGAAATAGTGATCAAGTTTCCGATGAAAAGATCGTTAAATATCTAAATTCCTATTATTTGTATGATTTTCCTGATGATCTTAGGTTGTTGAAGTTAAAAGACACATATGTTTTCAATACGATTCAAGGGGTTGATGTCTATCCATTTGATTTTGATAGTTGGAGCACTATTGAAGGTCCGGCTTATGTATCTAAAGAACAAGTTACTATATATCAAGATGTTAAATCATATAACAACTGGACAGCATACACTCAATCAAATGAGTCTTTCGCAACAGGAGATGGTACGGAAGGACCTTATTCAGGAAATACTATTTCCTATCCAATAAGGAGAAGTGTTTGGAACAATCCTATGGTAGATACTCAAACAGCTGGTGTTGCATCATTTCCTACTGGTTATCCTCCGACATTTAATGAATCTAATATTTCAAGGATTCAGAACATTCTTATCACAAGCAATACGGCTACAAGCACTCAGAATGTGACGGATGATGGAGATGGTAATTTGATAGGTGATTGTGCTGCCGGTGGAACGATAGATTATTTTACCGGAGCTATCTCAGGTCTTACGTTTGATAATCCTGTTCCTTCTGGAAATGATATTTGGGTACAATATGTACAAACTACATTTGCAAGACCTACGTCGATCTTTTTTTATCAAAATCAGTTCATTTTAAATTCTGTTCCGGATCAAGGATACACTGTTGAAGTACAGGCTTATAGAGAGCCATCAAAGGCTTTGATGGGAACGACAAGCACTACTGCGTTTGATTTGAATGGAAGGCCCGAGGAATTTGGGTGGTGGGAGCTTTTGGCTTTTGGAACAGCTAAGAAGCTTTATCAAGATAGGCTTGATATGGATGGAGTGCAGATGATGCAAGTATTCATAGATGAGCAAGTTAGTCAGGCGAGAACAAAAACTTATGGACAACTCGCTAGTAGAAGCATAAATACTATGTTTAGAGATGCTCAGAATCAATTAAATTGGGAATAACCATGAAGAAAAGGAAAAAGTAAATAAGGAAATATAATGACGTATACCGCAGATATACCAAAGTCAGGGGAGACGCTAGGAGGAACAAGAGCAAGAATTAACACAAACTTCCAGCAGATAGATTCTGTTGAGTCTGTCAATCACGTTGCCTTCAATGAATCTGGCGAAGGTAAGCATAAGTTTCTTCAAATGCCAGAGCAGGCAGCAGCGCCTACAACGGCTGCAAATGAGGGGGCGGTTTATACTAAACAAGCTTCTGATGGAACTACGCAATTGTTTTACCGAGAAGAAAGCAATGGTGATGAAATACAGATGACGGGCGGAACTGTAGCCGCGGAAGGATCTATTACTTTGCCTGGTGGTTTAATTTTAAAATGGGGTAAAAAGACAACTGCAGGAACCAGCGGTACAATAACATTTGCAACGGCCTTTCCAACTCAAGTTTTATCAATAACACTTGGAATGATTAGAAATAATTCATCATCTACGCAAGCTATTTATGTTAATAGTGCCGCGGCGATTGGCCCTGCTAGCTTCAATTATACAAACACAAGCAGTAATACAGACTTTTTCTGGCAAGCCATAGGCAACTAATGTCAATGCAGTCGATAGTAATATCTGGGTATGAAAGTGGAGTACAGAAAGACAAGAAGCCATTTTTATTTACCGATGACGCGTTTCAGAAGCTTGAGAATGCATATGTTTGGAGAAACCAATTAAAGAAACGTCGTGGTTTAAAATTCATAGGAAGATTTAGAAGGGTTTTAACATCTCAAGTTATTTCCACAACTACTGCAGCATCTGACACGTTGACAATTTCTGATCTATTTTCCGACCTTTCAATTACAGGTGAAGCTAATGCGAATATTGAACCGGGCTCTTTGGTTATTACTGTTGCTGCCCCCGATAGTTCTACTTTTACTGATAATGGAGATGGTACGTTCGCAGTTACAGGGTTAGGAGATGCAACCGGATCATATGTTAATTATGCAACCGGAGAGATTGTATTAAACTTCACAATAGTTTTAGCTGGTGGAGCTGCAATAACTGTAGACGTTAATTACTTCCCTGGACTACCTGCAATGGGTATTTGGGTTAGGGAGCTTTCAGGTGTTAATACTGAGCAGACTATCTGGTTTGATACGAAATATTCTTATTTGCATGATGGAGCTAACTTTCAAGAGTTTCTTTCCGGAAGTGCTGTAACATGGAATGGTACAGATTCGGATTTTTTTTGGTGTACGAATTATAGAGGTTCAGACGCTGATACAAGGTTGTTTTTCGAAACTAATTTTGTAGCCTCTGCAGGATCTCCGATGAGATACACTGATGGTTCAACATGGACGGATTTTCAGCCTCTTATTTCCGGAACATCTCAGACAGATGTTTTAACTACTACTTTAGCCTTTGGTTCTGCTTCATATGGTCCGGCTCTTCTTACGGCATCTCCTATCATTCAAGGAAGCGTTAAGATCGTTGTAAGCGACAATGCAGGAGTTGAAAACGATGTAGTATTTCGAGATACTCCAAAAGATGGAACATTAGTTTCTAGTGGTTCAAATAGTGGAACGATCACTTACGGAACAGGTTCTATTACATTAAATTTTTCTCCTGTATTGCCTGGAGCCGGAAACTGGACTGTTACCGCAACATATACAACAGGAGCTACATACCTTTTCACGGCAAGGATTCTCATACCATATTATGGAAGGCTTTTAGCGTTTAACACCTATGAAGGTGCAGCTATAGGAAGTTCGGTAAACATATATAATAGATGCCGTTTTTCACAGATTGGAAGCCCTGTGCAGCAGGATGCTTGGCTTTCTGATGTGTTTGGAAAAGGTGGTTTTATTGATGCTCCTGTTAATGAGGAGATCACAAGCGCTACATTTTACAAGAATACTCTTATAGTAACGTTTGAACGTTCCACGTGGAAACTTCAATATATTGGAGAGTATGGTATTCCGTTTATTTGGGAAAGGATATCTAGCGATTTTGGTAGTGAATCCCCATTTTCTTCGGTTCTTTTTGATGATGGTGTTTTAACAGTTGGCGATAAGGCGATTGTAGGAAGTTCCGGAACAGATGTTCAAAGGATTGATTTACAAATTCCTGATACTGTTTATGATTTTAGAAACGAGGACAATGGACCTTCAAGGGTGCAAGGAGTTAGAGACTTTAAGAATGAATTAGTGTTTTGGTGTTATGTTGATCACAATATCGTTCAATCCAATCAATATTTTCCTAACAAAACTTTGGTATATAATTATAGGAATAATACTTTTTCTTTTTTTAGAAACAATGTTACTTGCTTTGGTACTTATCAATATCCTACTGGTATTACTTGGGATAGGACAGATATTTTTTGGGATGATCCGGTTTTATGGGATAGCGATGTTCAAAAATATTACCCGGTTATTGTTTGTGCTAATCAGCAAGGCTTTGCAAGTTTTTATGGTTTTCCTGATGTAGAAACAAGTGCCGATAGCACAATTGAAGCACAGGACCAAGAGACATTAGCAATAAATGATGTTGTTGTTACGACTGTGGTTACATTAACAGTGCCGAATCACAACTTATTGAATGATGAATTCATATACATTACAGGATTAATTTACGGAACATCTACAACGCTTAATGATCAAATTTATGGTGTTGTTGTTGTTGATGAGGACACGATAACGTTGAATAAGTGGGATACTTCTAGTCAAATTTTCTATGATAATTTTGATGTTACGAATGTTGGAGATTATCTTGGAGGCGGTGTTATAGCCTTGTTTCCTAAGATGGATGTAACGACTAAGGACTTTAATCCAATGAAGAATTCAGGAATGAATATTAAGACCTCATATATTGATTTCCTTTTTGACGCTTTTCCTGCCTCTTCTGTGCAGGTTAAAGTGAATATGAATACGGACACAGGAACTATTGCAAATTTGCTTTTAGGAAATACAGATATTGAGCAATCTCAAACAAAGTTTGGTAACATAACCGGTGTTACTTTAGCTAATCCTTGTGTTATCACTTCTACAAATCACGGCCTGTTATCAGGAACGAAAGTTCTATTTACTGATATTCAAGGAACTGTGGAGCTTAACGGAAATGAATATACAGCAACATTTGTTGATAAAGATAATTTTAGTGTAAATGTAGATTCTACCCTTTTCACGGCATATACACAGGGCGGTTATTGGATACAGACAAAGGAAGAGTATTACAATTTAGGTTCTAATTATTCCTGGCACAGATTTTTTGCTACCTGTTTTGGGCAATATCTATCTTTGACCTTAACGTATAGCAATGATCAGATGAGTCAGATAAAAACAAATCAGCAAGATTTTGTATTAAACGCTATGCAGATATATTATAGACCTGGTGGCAAGAACGTGTTCGGTAAATAATGTCTTTTTCAAGTGACAAATCATCTTTAGAGAACCAACTTCCTATAAGCGTAGAGTTTCCGGAAGATGAGAAAGAATTTAGAGGTCATTTTTCTGATCTATATCAGAGGATTGTATCTTCTGTGAATTCAAAAGAGGGCGGACTATATATTCCGGAGGAGAAAACTACAGGGCAGCAATATTTTGATGCTGATAATGTTCAGAAAAATAAGACTGTTTATAGAATGACAATAGATTTTGGAGTATTGCCGAATACCGGAAGTATAAGCCAGTTTCACAACATAAACTGGAAGGATAGTTTTAGACTCACAAGGTCTTATGGTGCGTCAACAAACACAAGTGAATTAACGTCTATTCCTATTCCTAATGATGGAATATATTTAGAAATAAATTCTACTAGTGTTACAGTAACGACAACATCGGATTTTAGTCAGTTTACAGACACAACAATAGTGATAGAATACACAAAAAGTTGAGGTAAAGATGGGATTATTTGATTTTTTATTTGAAAGCAAGTCAAAGCCTGGAAAGCTTGATACAATGACAAAAGAACAGCAAGGGTTATTAAGTCAAATAATGCAAATGCTTAGTCCTCAAGGTCAATTGGGACAAGGATATGGTCAATCTCTTGGCTATCAACAACAATTAATGGATCCTAATTCTGAAGCGGTTTATCAATTTTCGAAACCATATATGCAGGAATTTGAGCAACAAACGGTGCCTGGTTTAGCAGAAAGGTTTGCAGGAGCCGGATCTATGGGTGGAGGTTTATCTTCTTCCGGTTTTGGTCAGTCTCTAAGTTCTGCAGGAGGAAATTTACAGTCTCAATTAGCGCAATTAAAAGCCGGTCTTGGACAGCAAGCGGCACAAAGTTTAATGAGTCAATACGGAGGAATGTCCGGACAAGCTTTAGGCGCTCAGCCTTTTGCGTATGCAAGACCACAACAATCAGGTTTAGGTGGTTTTTTACAGTCATGGGGACAGGCAGGTTTTCCCGGTTCTTCACGAATTGGTAATTTTTTGGGGATTAAATAGATGGTACAAATTATAGATTTATCACCAACAGAATCTAACGCTAGCCTTCTTGGTAAAGCTGTTGGATCCGGATTAGCTAAAAGGATGGGAATTGGTGAGGCTGAAAATGCCTTTCAGCAAGCACAAGGAGATCCTTTTAAACTAGCTACAGCGATGGCAAAATTGATGTCTGTGTCTCCTGAGCTTGAAAGAGCTGCAGGGCCTATGTATCAAGCTATTCTAGGACAAACGCAAGCAAAAGAACTTGCTGCAGGGGCACGGGGCAGAGAGGATCCATCTCAATTTATACCTAAAGAACAAGTACAAGGTGGGCAGCCGGGACAGGCGGGAAACGCTCCTTCTGTAACAGAATATGAGCCTCAAGAGGCTACAAGAAAGCCATATATACCTAGAGAATATGGGCAGATTGTACAGGATGCTGAAAGGAAATATCCTAAACTTTTTTCTAGGGACCCTGAAAAGGCTATTAATCAAGAAAACGCTGCAGAACAACAGAATTTAGCTAGAAGCAGTGCGTTGCAAGCACAGAGACAGAAACAATCAGACATTGAGAATACTCTTAAATCAAAGTTAAAAGAAGAAATAACAACGTTAGGAATAACTCCAGGAACAGGGATAGCCGGAAATCTTTTTAGTAATATCGAAGATAAAGCAATAAATTCAGTAAAGCCAATAGCAGAAGGTGGGGAAGGATTAACTGAACAGCAGGCGGCAAAAAAATACGGGAAAGAAATCGAATCGGCCGGAAGAGATTACAATGTTATTAAGGGATGGGGAGGGACCTATACAATGGGTCCATGGAATGCAAAAAACGTAAGAAATCAAATAGAGTCAGTAAAACAAAACTTTAAAGAAAGAAATGACCTTGAGAATTTTGCCGATCTTTTAGTTGGGGAAAATGGGGTGTCTCCAATGACGTCTAGATATTTGACATATGATGTAGGTGATGTTCCGGGCTTGGCTCAAGAGATAAATAGAATACCAAACTTAAAAGATCCTAAATATCTTTCTCCTTCATCTGATGAAATTGAAAAACAAACATTGAAAATAGCTCCAAACCTTGCTAAAAAGATGGGTAAAGATGGAAGCCCATTAGCTATTGGACAGTACC
>Ga0210124_1001279_pt1 | contig 11078 bp, 9 predicted proteins | sample Muzzi_PWC_D2_FD_185554 | JGI IMG/M metagenome (GOLD analysis project Ga0210124, IMG submission 185554) | Wetland microbial communities from San Francisco Bay, California, USA, that impact long-term carbon sequestration - Muzzi_PWC_D2 (SPAdes) | ecosystem: Environmental > Aquatic > Marine >...
GGTGGCCCTCAACCGCCAGCAGGTCGAGTTTAGCCGGGCCAGTGCCTATCTCAAAATCAGCGATGGCTGCTCTGCGCCATGTGCTTTCTGTACCATTCCCAGCTTCAAAGGGCTTAATCGAAGTCGCCCTCGTGAACATATCCTGGCCGAAGCGCGACGTCTCGAAGCGGCAGGGGTTCAGGAGATTATCATTATCGCCCAGGATACCACCGCTTATGGTCGTGATTGGGGTGAATTAGATGGCCTGCCCGTACTCCTAGAAGAGCTGGTCACGGCAGCCCCAGCGATCAAGTGGTGGCGGCTGATGTATGCCTATCCCGGCCATGCCAGCAACAGGTTGGTCGATGTAATGGCGAGTCATCCTCAAATTATTCCCTACATTGATATGCCGCTGCAACACGGCCACCCCGGTACCCTCAAGCGGATGCGACGTCCGCATAATGTTGACAAGCTATTGGATTGGATGGCGTATTATCGCCAGGCCATGCCGGAGGCCGTTTTACGTACCACCTTTATCGTGGGCTATCCAGGCGAAACGGAAACCGAATTCCAGGGCTTACTCGATTTTATGAAGGCAGTGGAGTTTGACCGGGTGGGAGCCTTCACCTTTTCCCCGGAACCAGGAACACCGGCTTTTGACCTGCCCAATCCCGTGGACGATGAGATGAAACAAGAGCGTTGGGAGCGCTTGATGGCCTTTCAGCAACCCATCTCCCTTCGGCGCAACCAGCAGATGGTTGGCAAACGTTTGGAGGTTCTGGTTGACGGCTCAGGCGATGGGATGAGCATCACCCGCAGCTATCGAGATGCGCCCGAGATTGATGGTTATGTTGTGGTCGAAAAAGAGTTGGCAATTGGGCAGATGGTTCCCGTTATCGTCACCGGGGCGATGGAGTACGATTTGGTCGCAATACCCGCCGACGAGCCGATTTTGGTGATGTGAACTAAAACCTCATTTGAATAGAACAGGCAAGTAAAAGATTGATGTTTGTCGGGTACTACCCAGGCTAACTTCATCAAGATAGACAACCGTTTGGGTCAGGCCACTTTGGCTCAGGCTGTAACGAACGCCAACATCGCCGGTATAGGTTTCGGCTATACCCAGCGGTAGCCAGGCATGTTGCCAATCACCAATGGTTGAGGTACTAAAGCTATTAGTAGCTGTCAGGCCGGTACCGAGAATCTCTGCCGTAAAGATGTCGTCACCATCACCACCTTCCACTTTATACCAAAAAGAGAGGATGGGTTCATAGCTACTGGAGATAAAATCGGTTTGGGAGATGGATACGTTGCCCGATAACGCTAGGCTTTGGCTCAGCGTACGGATTTGGCTGGTATTGGTGTTTGGTGTCGTTCCGCTGACCTGCCAATGGTCGAGATTGTCTTCAAAATCGCCGTTAAGAATAATATCATCTGGCGGACGCAAAGTGATGGTGAGCGGGACCACGGTTGTTGTATTAGGAACTGTGACACTAATAGGATAAGGGATGGTCCAGCCGCTACTGTGACTGGCCGTCACGCCGAAAGAGCCGTCACCTGTAAGCAAACTGTAACTGCCATCGCTCTGGCTGGTCGTGCTAATTGCCGGTGCGCCACTGATACTAACCATGGCCCCATTTATTTGCGCTTCTCGGTTATCAAGGATGTTACCGGAGACAATTCCACCGGCAATAATCGATTCCTCTGCCCAAGGTCCGGGTACTTCATGCAAATCGCCACCATTTTGCTCGTGCCAGGTTCTGGCCCGAACAATATATTCAATCCCCGGTTCCACCGAAAACGAGCCGTTTGGTTTTTTAGAGGGATTGGTTCTACTGTTGAAAAGCTGCAAATCCGTCCAATCTGTATCGGTAACTTTTCGGTATTGCGCTTCGTAGGCGAAGAGATGAAACCCGCTTCGTGGTGCGCCATTCCATATAGCTGTCACCTGGGTGTCACTGTCAAGGGTGAGCGTCAGGGTTGTCGTTGGGGCGATATCCATAAAAGCATCATCGGCGAATACCGGGTTCACTTGAAGGGGAGGGGCCTCATCAATGCTTCTGACCCGGATAAAAACGGTCATTGTGGAGGATAGGGCTTGTGTCCCAACCCCCGGCCAAAACCAGCCTAAATCGAGACCTTCTTCAGGCCCCCAAATGACTGTTGTGGCAGTGGGACTTGTGCCACCATAAGGATCAATACCCACGCTTCGAAACATCTTGCCGTCCGAGAAGCTGCCGGTGTCTCCATATATCTGTAAAATAGCAGCCTGAAAACCGTAAATTTCGCCGATGGTCAGGCCCGATACCTGCTGGTAAACGCCTCCATCAAACTCCTTTTTCGACCACCATACCTGGGACTGTTCGCCATCTATTTTTTCATTAACCCCTATGGCAATCGCCGCAGCAGACGATTTGAAGTAATAGAAATTATCACCGTTGTCGGGTGTGCCTGCTGGAATAAGGAAGCGTTCCCAATCGTGAGCCACCTCCAAATCAAATGTAATACCAGGTACAGAAAATTCTCCATATTTGACATAGGGCAGTTCGAAGCCATCATTTTGCAGCAGATTGGCGGATCGGGTTGAGAAGGGTAGGGTTAGCAAAAGTAATCCCACACTAAGAAACAGAATAACAATTCGTATTAATTTTTGACTGGTTCGCATTTTTCCCCAAGAAAATTGTGAAAATCTAAACGATTGATCACCATTGTATCTTGGGGTAAGAGCTTCTACAATGGGATTTGTCTCTTAGTTTAGGGGGAAACAGCTAGGAAATTTGGGGGATTGGTTTATGTATCGGTATTAAAATTCAGCATTTTGCAAGTTTTGAAAATCTCAAGAAAATCTAGGGAAAGCCGAAATTGTACAACGACAACATATGGTACATCACAATCCCGACACTGGTCGCCAGATTCAAGCTACGGGCTTGAGGATTTTTCATTGGAATCGTAGCGCATGATTGGAGATTAGCCTTGAGCAACCACTCCGGCAAGCCTGCCGTTTCCTTGCCAAAGAGAAAGCTATCACCAGGTTGGGGTTTGATATGGGTATAGGGGCGCTTGACTTTGGTTGTCAAAAGGTAGCTGCGCCCCATATCCAGGTCAGCCAGATAAGTATCAATATCCGGCTTGTGCGTGATGTGAGCATACTCCCAATAATCCAGGCCCGCTCGTTTGAGATAGCGGTCCTGTAAAGAAAAGCCCGGCTCACCGACAATAATCAACTGCATACCTGTCGCCGCGCACAGACGCACAATATTACCCGTATTTTGAGGGATTTGCGGCTCGACAAGGACAACGTTAAACATAAAGACGAGGTTGAAAAATTGGGTTAATTAACCTTCAGGGATTACAGCAATACAATCGACCTCAATTGCCATTTTGGCCGGTAAAACTGCTTGAATGGTGGTGCGGGCAGGATAAGGCTCGGTAAGATATTCCTTATAAATCTCGTTCATTTTGGCAAAGTTGCCGAGGTCCGCCAGAAAAACTCCAACCTTAACCGCATGTTCCCACGAGGTACCAGCCGCCTCTAGTAGAGTTGTGACATTATCAAAAGTCAATTTGGCCTGTTCTTCAAAACTCCCGTCAAATTGAGGTTTTCCGGTTGCAGGGTCAACCGCCGCCTGACCTGAGATGTAAACCATTGGCCCGCTGGCGGCAATGGCCGGAGAATATATGCCCTGAGGTGGCGCACCCTTTTCGGCGGTGATTTGTTTGCGCATTGAGGTAGCTCCTTTGTCTAAAAATATCCAAAATTACTTTTTAGCAAAAGTGAGACTAATCCCTTTTTGCCATTTGAGCAAGAATGCTTTGGGGATTTAGTGTCTATCCGCCGTAGGTTGGAGTGCAGAAAACCAGGCCGCTACGCTCGATTAATCACAACCCAAATCGCTCGCATTGGCACTTGGCCTACATTCGTAAAGCGATGGGGGGTTGTTGAGTCAAAAATAACGCTATCGCCTGCTTTAAGGGTATAGCATTCAAAGCCCAAATCCAACTGTAACTCACCCTCAAGAACAAAACCAAACTCGCGACCTGTGTGGTGTGACATTTTCTTCCCCGAAGTAGCACCAACATCGTAGCGGATTTGTAAAAATTCAATGCCATCCTCTTGGTCTGGGGTTAGACGTGCCCAGATGACACCCCCCTCCAACTCTATTGTTGTGCGAGCATCGCCGCGCGTAACTGGAGATTTGGTTTCTGTAACAGGCAACTGACTATCTCGGCCTGAGCTTTCGATTGATGCAGTCGCAACGTGAACGACCCGAAACTCACTGGCCGTTAGGTTACTCACTTCATCCCCAAAGGCGGTTGTGTCGCCATCATCGCCATTTTTGTTGGGAAAAAAATAGTCAATCGGCACCGATAAGGCGTCTGCGATGCTGTGAAGAGACCTAACAGATGGATTGGCCTTTCCATTCTCTATTTGGCTCAGCAGGCTGGCACTGACTTCAGCCTTAGCTGCTAACTCGCGCAGGCTGAGATTTTTACTCATTCTGGCAGCCCGAAGTTTTTCCCCCAAACCTAGCATAACTCACAACTCCCTTCCCTTTATCTTCAATATAAGTTCAACTGTTTAATAAGAAGGGTTCTTTTCGATTAAATTATAAGACAAAGCTTACTGATATGCAAAATTATATGATAATGTTTAATCATATTAAACAGTTTTATGATTAACTAAACAAACTGCTTCCTCTGTTTAATAATATTTGACAAAGTCGCTGCTATCTTATTATAATGGGCCTTACATTTGGCGATGTTATTTAAAATGTGTGATAATCGTTCTCCACTCATCCTCTAACTTTTCACCACCTAAATACATATATTAACAGGAGCAATGATGGCCAAAACTAAGAAATCCAATGCAAAACAAAAGGGTTACGATTACTCATCGGTTGACCAGGAGCAATGGCTCCATATGTACCAGCAAATGTCCACAATTCGGGCCTTTGAAGAGAATGCCAACGAACTTTATACCGGCGCCAAAATGCCAGGCTTGACCCATTTATATATTGGCGAGGAAGCCATCGCCGTGGGCGTGTGCGAAGCCCTGCGCCAGGATGATTACATCACCAGTACCCATCGGGGGCATGGGCATTGTTTGGCGAAAGGGGCTTCGGTTGATCGCATGTTTGCCGAATTGCTGGGCAAAGAAGCAGGTTATTGCCGGGGCAAGGGCGGTTCGATGCACATCGCCGACCAGGAGCGGGGCAATTTAGGGGCCAATGCTATTGTCGGTGGCAGTGCAGGGATTGCCACTGGCGCGGCAATGTCGATAAAAATGCGGGGTACGGATCAGGTAGCGGTTTGCTTTTTTGGCGAAGGGGCCTTGGGACAGGGCTTATTATATGAAACTATGAACATGGCAAAGTTGTGGAATTACCCTGTCATCTATGTTTGTGAGAATAATCTTTATAACGAATATACGCACCATTCTGAAACCACGGCGGGTGGTATGCTGGCCAGGGCCCAAGCCTTTGGCATACCCACCGTTGAGGTCGATGGACAGGACATTCGAGAAGTTCATTTCACCATGAAGGGGTTGGTCGAGCGAGTTCGAGCGGGCGAAGGACCGGCCTTTTTGCTATGTCATACCTATCGCTATAGAGGCCATCATGTGGGCGATGTTAACCGTGATTATTATCGCTCGAAAGAGGAAGAAAACTACTGGAAAACAGACCGAGACCCCTTGAAAATCTTATCGGAATGGATGATTGACCAGAAATTGGCCGAAGCGCAGATTTTTGAGCAGATTGAAAAGGACGTGCTTAATGAGGTTGAGACCGCGGTCAAATTTGCTCTCGATGCCCCTTATCCTGATCTAACGGAGGTCGATAAACATGTCTACGTCTGATACTCGTCCTGAGCAAAGTCGAAGGGATGGCCGGGTGATTACCTTTGGTGAGGCAGTTAAAGAAGCCTTAGCCGAAGAACTCCGGCGCGATAAGCGGGTCTTCATCATCGGTGAAGATGTGGGGGAGGCCGGTACAGCCTTTAAGGTCTTGCTTGGCCTAATTGACGAATTTGGCCCGGAACGGGTCATCGACTCGCCCATTTCCGAACCAGGCATCACCGGACTGGGGGTCGGTGCGGCTATGACAGGGATGCGACCCGTGGTTGATATTATGTTCGGTGATTTTATCACCTTAACGATGGACCAGATGGTCAATCAAGCGGCCAAAACTTATTATATGTCGGGTGGTAAATTAAAAGTGCCGATGGTCCTACGAACCACGATGGGAGCCGGTCGGCGGTCGGCGGCGCAGCACTCGCAATCATTGCACGCCTGGTTTAGCCATATTCCAGGGCTAAAGGTAGCGATTCCCTCTACACCCTATGATGCCAAGGGATTGATGAAGACCGCCATCCGAGACGACAATCCTGTGGCAATATTCGAAGACAAGATGATGTACCAGCTCAAGGGGCCAGTTCCCGAAGAAGAGTACACCATTCCTTTTGGGGTGGCTGACATTAAGCGTGAAGGGACAGATATTACGCTGGTTGGAACCAGTAGCATGATTCTGGTGGCTCTGGAAGCGGCAGAGATGCTGGCGGAGATTGGCATCAGCGCCGAAGTGGTTGATCCACGAACCACCGTCCCGCTTGATAAAGAAACGCTAATTGAATCTGCCAAAAAGACAAGCCGGGCCATCGTCATTGATGAAGGTTATGACCAGTATGGAACCACGGCTGAACTGGCTTCGGTCATTGCCGATGGTGCATTCTACTACCTTGATGCGCCGGTGAAACGCATGGGCGCGATGAATGTTCCCATCCCCTTTTCGCCTGTTCTGGAGGATTTAACCATCCCGAATGCAGAAAGGGTATTCGATATGGCAAAAACCTTGTGTGGTAAGAATTGAGGTTCAAAGGTGATTAACCTGGTTTGATGATCGTTACAGTTATTTAACTGTAACGCATATTTCATCGAGTTAACTCGACCAATTATCTGGTTACAGTTTTAAAACTGTAACCATCAAAGTAGTTTGAATCGCAAACCTAAAATCTAAAATATTTGAAGTCAAAGGAGATTTAAAATGGCACTGAAAACATATGGCCTGATGGGCGTAGATTGGGAAGAACGGGTCAACTTTGAGCGGCTTCGTACCGATCGTCTGAACAGGATAAAAAAGTTGCTCGCAGATTCAGAGCTTGGCGCTTTGTTGTGCTTTGACATGGTTAATGTTCGCTATATCACCGCAACTCACATTGGCACCTGGGCGATGGATAAGGTCGCCCGCTTCTGCCTGCTCGCCCAAGGTGATGAGCCAATCAACTGGGACTTTGGCTCGGCGGCCAGGCATCACCAGATATATTGCCCCTGGTTAGATGGCGAAAAGCGCTCTCGGGCTGGCATCTCTACTCTACGGGGGGCGATGTTACCCCAGGCTGGCCGGGCGGAAGATGTGGCTCGTAAAATCCGCATCGAATTAGAAGAGCGAGGCTTACTCAATGAGCCATTGGGGGTGGATATCGTCGAACCACCGGTACTCTTTGCTTTGCAAAAAGAGGGCATCAATGTGGTCGATGGGCAGCAGTTGATGCAAGAAGCCCGGATGATCAAAACTGAAGACGAAGTCACCCTCCTCAATACCGCCTGTATGATGGTTGACGCTGCCTATGAGGACCTTTATCGGGCCATGAAACCAGGCGTCCGCGAAAGTGATTTGGTGGCGCTAGCCAGCAAAACGTTGTATGAACTAGGGTCCGAACATGTGGAAGGAATTAACGCTATTTCTGGCGAGCGTTGTAGCCCTCACCCGCATGTCTTCAGTGACCGGATCTTGCGTCCCGGCGACCCGGCATACTTTGACATTTTGCAGAGCTATATGGGCTACCGCACCTGTTACTACCGAACCTTTGTCATCGGGAGCGCCTCGCAGGCTCAAATTGATGCCTACAAACGCTGTCGCTACTATCTGGATGCGGCCATCGACATGATTAAGCCCGGCGTCACCACCGCCGATGTGGTCAAGCTCTGGCCCAAGGCTCAAGATTTTGGCTTCCCCAATGAAGAAGCAGCCTTTGCCTTACAATACGGGCATGGTGTTGGCCTGGCGATTTGGGAGAAACCTGTCTTCAGCCGTCTCGTTTCGCTGGACCATCCTGAAGTCATCCAGGAAGGAATGGTTTTTGCTCTGGAAACTTTCTGGCCCGCTACCGATGGCTGGTCGGCGGCCCGGATTGAGGAGCAGTTGGTGGTGACAAAAGATGGTTGCGAAATCCTCACTCGCTTCCCGGCTGAGGAGTTGATAGTGGCAGGGGTGCGCTATTATACCGCCACTGGCCCTCTGACGCTCACTCGCGAAACCGAGTCTCACAAGAATTTGCAGTACGGCGACGGGGATAGGCCCTGGGAATCGGTCACATCAAAGAATGGCAACTTGCAACAAGCCATTGCTGCCAGCGCAAAGGCTGAAATACCGTAAGTAATTAAACCTTTAGGGTTTCAAATTTCCAGTACATTGTTCATGTTAAATTGAGGTGTAGGGGCGTTTGGCAAACGCCCAAGTTTGCGAGATGAAGCTGGGCGAATGCCATTCACCCCTACAAATTAACCCGTTGTTATAACATGACGAACTACTAAAGCTCTTCATTTCAATCAAGGAGACAACATTGGCAAAAGATGTCATTATGCCGGCCTTGGGCATGGCCCAAGAAACGGGTACGTTACTCCAGTGGCTCAAAGCTGAGGGCGACGAAGTCACCAAGGGTGAGCCACTCATGGAGATTGAGACAGACAAGACAACAGTTGAGGTGGAAGCCACGGCCTCCGGTATTCTGGCGAACGTGACGGCTGGCCCTGGTGATGTAGTCCCGGTAGGCCATGTCATTGCTCTCATCCTGGCCCCTGGCGAGACTGCGCCGCAAACTTCTGCGGTTTTAGAAACCGCAGAGGTTTCAACGCAGGTTGCTACCAAGACAGAAAAACCGGCAGAAGTCCTAGCCAGCCCCTTGGCGGCACGGATTGCAGCCGAGCACAATGTCGATTTGAAACTGGTCAAAGCCAGTGGTGAGCGCATTCAAAAAGAGGATGTCCTGGCTTATATTGCCACCCAATCTACTGCGACAGAAGCCCCGACGCCAACCAATGGCCGGATCTTGGCCTCGCCAAAAGCCCGTCGTCTGGCTCAGGAGCAAAATCTGGACTTGGCGGCCATCAGGGGGAGCGGTCCAGACGGCGCAGTGTTAGCCGCCGATGTTCTCACTGCTGCGGCAGCTAAGGCGGTAGAGCCGGTACCGGCCCCTGCAGTCACCCCAACGCCCATTGCTGAAACCGAACCCCTACCCATGAGCCGGATGTGGCAAGTGATGGCCCAACGGTTGGTTGAAAGCTGGAATACAGTCCCCCATTTCTATCTGGAAGTTGACGTCAATGCTACCCAACTGTTGGTCTGGTGGAAGGGCGCTCAACGGCGTGCCTCGGATAAAGTCACCTTAACTGATCTATTGGTGAAACTTGTGGCCGCCGCTTTGCGAAAACATCCTCGGGTGAATGCGATGTGGCAAAATGATAACATCGTTCTGAACCGGGAGGTTAATGTTGGTCTGGCTGTTGCCGTGGAAGAGGGATTACTGGTTCCGGTTATCCATCACGCCGACCAGTTGGGCTTGAATGACCTGGCAACGCGTCGCCAAGAGCTTATCAGCCGCTCCAAAGAGGGCAAGTTATCACTGGATGATCTCCGCGATGGAACTTTTACCATCAGCAATTTAGGCATGTTTGGCATCGACTCCTTTAGCGCCATTGTCAATCCGCCGCAGGCAGCGATTTTGGCCGTGGGACGAATTGTGGATAAGGTGGTTCCAGTTGACGGACAACCGGGCGTACAGCCCATGATGAGCCTGACTCTCTCCTGCGACCATCGGGTAGTTGATGGGGCCAGAGGGGCACGGTTCCTCCAAACATTGGTCAGCTTTATCGAAGACCCTTTGGGCGTTTTAGATTAGGAGAAATAAATGGCATTAGAACGTATCAACCCTGAAGATATCTACCAACCTTACAATAACTATTATACCCAGGTCATTCGCTCGACCGGTACAACCCATGTCCATGTGGCCGGTATCATCCCTATCGATAAAAATCATGACGTGATTGGCGAGGGCGATATACCGGCTCAGGTGCGAGCTATTGCAGAGCATACCCGAAAGGCTCTGGCTGCTGCCGGGGCTACCCCAGCCGATGTGGTGCGTATCAATATCTACACTGTAGATGTGGATAAATATCGGAAAGATGGACACCCTGAGTTGCTCAAGTTTTTTGATGGTCATTTACCTGTATCTACCCTGGTTGGCGTCACCCGTCTGGCCGATCCACGCTATTTAGTCGAGATTGAGATGACCGCTGTGATAGATTAGATGTCTGTCAAGATTGCGTATCTTATAAGAAAGGGGCGTAGATGAGGTCAACCATTATCGTTTTAGAAGGAGATCAAACCGGTCAGGAATTGCTGGAAGAGGCACTGCGGGTGCTAGACCCGGATGTAACTGGTTTAGCCTGCGATTTTGTTCGGTATGATTTGAGCCTGGAAAACCGGCGAGCCTCCAAAAATCAGGTGGTTCAGGAAGCCGCTCAGGCGATGAAGGAGTCCGGGTTGGGCCTCAAAGCCGCCACCATCACCCCGGAGAAACCCGGTGATGTGGGCAGCCCTAACGCTATCCTACGCGATGCTGTGGGTGGCACGGTCATCGTGCGCACCGGGAGACGCATCCCTGGGGTGCGACCATCGGCGGGGGCTTACGCGCCCATTTCTGTGGTGCGGATGGCTGTCGGTGGGGCCTATGGAGCCGAAGAACAGCGGGAGGGTGAAGGACTGGACGAAGTTGCCTACCGCACCGAGCGAATAACCCGGCGTCACTGTCGGGCCGTGGCTGAGTTTGCTTTTCGGCATGCCGAAAAGATGAATGTGAAAGTATTTGGTGGCCCAAAGTTCACCGTTAGCCCGGTATATGAAGGGATGCTCAAAGAAGAAATGGATACCGCCGCCAAACGCTATCCGGTGGTGCGTTATGAACCGCAGCTTATTGATGCCACCTATGCCCTGCTCCTGACCAATGCCGGTGACGGAATGGTGATCCCCTCCCTGAATCGTGAT
>Ga0210124_1001280_pt1 | contig 11075 bp, 10 predicted proteins | sample Muzzi_PWC_D2_FD_185554 | JGI IMG/M metagenome (GOLD analysis project Ga0210124, IMG submission 185554) | Wetland microbial communities from San Francisco Bay, California, USA, that impact long-term carbon sequestration - Muzzi_PWC_D2 (SPAdes) | ecosystem: Environmental > Aquatic > Marine >...
TGCCCGGTCGCTGGCGTCCGACGCCATGACGACGCAGTGCACGTCCCCCGACTGCAACCCGCGCCTCGCGGCGTCCACGCCGGCGATGATGGACCGGGAGCGCACCCCCAGGCCAAGCAGCCCCAGGAGCCCAGTCATGCGCCCTGCGGCTCATCCTCGGTGGTCTCCGTCAGCTCCGTGAGGAACGCCAGCAGCTGCTGCGCGGCCTCCGGCTCGATCCCCGGAATCTTGGTAATGTCTTCTCCCTCGAGGTCCAGGATATCGTTGAGCATCCGATAGCCCGCCTGCTCGAGCGTCTGGAGGATCGCCGGCGGCAGCCCATCCAGCTCCGCGAGCGGGACCTGGGAGACCATCTCCTCCTCCGGCGGCAACGGGGCGAATAGCGGGCCCTCGCCCCCGCGCTCCAACCACTCGCGGCTGGAGTAGAGGTCGATCTTCCACCCGGTGAGCTCGGATGCCAGCCGGACGTTCTGGCCGTTCCGCCCGATGGCGAGGGACAGCTGGTCCTCGTCCACCACCGCCTGGATGGTCTTGGTCTCCGGGTCGGAGAAGACCTTGGCGACGCGGGCCGGCGCCAGGGCCAGGCGGGCAAAGCGTTCGGGATCCGGCGACCAGGGCACGATGTCGATCCGTTCCCCCCCCAACTCATTGACGACCGCCTGCACCCGGGACCCCTTGAGGCCCACGCAGGCCCCAACCGGATCGATGGAGTCATCCCGCGAGATGACCGCCACCTTGGTGCGGCTCCCGACTTCTCGGGCGATGGCCCGGATCTCCACGATCTGCTGCTGAATCTCCGGCACCTCTAGCTTGAACAACGCTTGAACGAACAGCGGATCCCCCCGCGACAGGATGAGGCGCGGCCCCTTGGGGGTCTCCTCCAGTCGCTTGAGAACGGCGCGGATCGTGTCTCCTTGGTGGAAATGCTCGCGGTGGTTCTGCTCGCGGTAGGGGATGATGGCCTCCGCCTCGCGGAACTTGTTCAGCATGATGACCAACTTGCCACGTTCGATCTGCTGAATCTCCCCGGACAAGAGCTCGCCGACGCGGTCGCCGAACTCCTCGCGGATCCGGGCGCGCTCCCCTTCCCGCACGCGTTGGATGATGCGCTGCTTGGCCGCCTGCACCGCCAACCGCCCGAACGCCTCGAACGGCACCTCTTCCTCCAAGACATCGCCGACCTGGAAGTCGGGATCGGCAAACCGGGCCTCGTCTAGGGACACTTGCCACGCCGGGTCCTCCACCGCCTCCGCCACTTGCCGGAGGCGAAGGACCTGGATCGACCCGTTCATCTCGTCCACGTTCAACTCGAACCGCACTGTTGGCCCATAGGCCCGGACGAGGGCCGCCTGGATCCCGTCCTTCAAGAGATCCAACAGCTCCGTGCGCTCCAACTGTTTGGCATTCGTCAGCTCGCGAAACGCGGCCAACATCTCGGCAGATCCGGACATCCTGGTCGATGCTCCTACGGTTTTCCGATCGCCGCCCAGTCCACCACCAACGTGGCTTCCTGAACGTCGGCCAAAGACACGGTCACTTCCCGCCCATCGGGGCGGCGCAAGACCACATGATCCTCGTCGGGCACCGCAGCGATGGCCGCCGTGACCCGCTTCCCGAGCCCGGTGGCCGTCACCCGGACCTCCTGTCCCCGGTAGCGGCGCCAGTGCTCGGGCCAACGTACCGGCCGCTCCACCCCCGGGGAGGAGACCTCGAGGACGTAGCGCGGCCCCACCGCGCCACTCTCCTCCAGCGCCCGCTCCAGACTCCGGCTCATGGTGGCGCACTGATCGACGGTGATGCTGTGCCCCGGGCGGGCATCCGTGAGGTCGACCCGAACTCGGAGCACCGGGCGCTGCGGGCTGCCGCCCTGCCGCACGTCGACGAGCTCGAACCCGAGCTCATCGGCAACGCTGTGAATCAGTCCGAGCAGGCCGGCGTCCATCATGCGGCTGGGGGTCCTCAAAAAAAATGTGGGGGAATTCCCCCACATCGACATGCGGCGTCCTCTGCCTCGTCCCCGTCCCATTCCCCAAGGCCAGAATGCTAACGGCCGTGGGGGGCTCCGTCAACCCGAAGCCGGCCTCCCGAGAAACGCCACCATCCGGCCGGCGTCCCCGCCACGGTGGCTGTAGAACCTCGAACCGTCGTGCCGACTGCACCAGGAGCTCGCGGTGATCTCACCGAGACCCAGGCGCCGCCCCTGATCTGCCAGGCGCTCGCGCAGGTCGATGGCCCACGGGCCGGCCCCATCTCCCCGGAAGCCGAAGGCCTCCAGGACCTCAGAACCGACTTCATAACACGAGCCGCAAATTCCTACGCCACAGTGCATTATGATGTCATCAGGCGTCGAACCGCCGGGCCCGGTCAGGAGCTCGACACCGCGGGCCAGAATCCCCTGACTGGCCCCCCGCCAGCCGGCATGGAGGAGCGCGACCGCTCCGGTGCGCGAGTCCGTCAGGAAGACCGGGATGCAATCGGCCACCGTCACGGTGAGCAGGAGCCCGCCCGCGGTCGTGGCGTGCCCGTCGGTCGCGTCCAGCCTCAGCCACCCGCTGAATGAGTCGTGCCAGTGGACGGCGGTGCCGTGCACTTGGTGGCCTTGGGCCACCGCCGAGAAGCCGGGGAGCCCGTCCCGGAGGGCTCGCCAGCGGGCCATGACGTCGCGGACGGGGTCGGGTCCGTTCAGGCCGAGATCGAAGCCATCCCCCCGCCCAGTGATCCCGGCCACCAGGCCAAACCGCTCACGCCACCGCGGCACGGCGAACGCCGGGAAGGTGACGCCGAGGAGCGGCTCCCGCACCGGCGCTGTCTCAACTGTCATGACGCTCGATGGTGGCGCCAAGAGCTCGGAGCCGTGAGTCGATGGCCTCGTAGCCCCGCTCGATTTGTCCCACGTTGTGGAGGGTGCTTGCGCCCTCGGCGGCGAGCGCCGCCAACAACATGGCCATTCCGGCGCGGATGTCGGGGGATTCCACGACTCCGCCGCGGAGGGGAGACGGCCCCGCGATCACCGCCCGGTGGGGATCGCACAGGACGATCCGGGCGCCCATCCCGATCAGCTTGTCGACAAAGAAGAGGCGGGACTCGAACATCTTCTCGAAGACGAGGAGGAGGCCGTGGCACTGAGTGGCGGTGACGATGGCGATCGACATGAGGTCGGCGGGAAACGCCGGCCACGGGCCGTCTTCGAGCTTGGGGATGTGGCCGCCGAGGTCGGGGCGGATGCGGCGCTCCTGATTGGCGTCCATGATGAGGCGGGTGCCGTCCAGTCGGGGGCGGATCCCCAACCGCTCAAACCCCAGGAGGGTGCTTCGCAGGTCGTCCCCGCGGACCGGGTCGATGATGATGTCGCCGTTGGTGACCGCGGCCAGCCCGATGAAGCTCCCGACCTCGATATGGTCTGGTCCGATACTGTAGCTGGTCCCGCGCAACGGGCGTCCTCCCTCGATCACGTACGCGTTGGAGCCGATCCCCTCGATGTGGGCCCCCATCGCCACGAGGAATCGGGCCAGGTCCTGCACATGAGGCTCCGCCGCGGCGTTTCGGATCACCGTGCGACCGGACGCGGCGACCGCGGCCATGAGGGCGTTCTCCGTGCCGGTCACGCTTGTTTCGTCGAGGAAGATATCGGCCCCTGTGAGCGCGGCGGCCTCCACCTCGTAGCGGTCACCAACCGTGATCTGCCCGCCCAGCTGTTCCAGTGCCAGGAAATGGGTGTCGACCCGTCGCCGCCCGATCACGTCGCCCCCCGGTGGTGGGAGCACCACCTGGCGGAAGCGGGCCAGCAGCGGCCCCGCGAGGAGGATCGAGGCGCGGATCCGGGCACACAGGACCGCGTCGAGCGGCTTGTTCTGACAGTTGCCCGTGTCGATGCGAACCGTGTTGCTCGCCGTCCACTCGACGGCCGCACCCAGGTCGCCGAGGAGGGCGATCATCGTTTCTACGTCGCGGATGCGGGGGAGATTGTCCAGCGTCACGGGGCCGTCTGCCAGGAGCGTCGCGGCCAGGATCGGGAGGGCGGCGTTCTTGTTGCCTGCGGGTCGGATGGTACCGCTGAGCGGCGCGCCGCCTTGGACGACGAAACGTGGAGGCATGGCGGAAGGTTGCCGGGGGGCGCGAGCGGCGTCAAGCGGCACGAGGGATTCCGCAACGCCGATTCCGTCTTAAACTTCGGGCAGACGGGCCGAGGCAGGCCCGCCGAACGCCGTCGATCGGGGAGGTCGCTGTGCTGCTCGCCATCCAAGCCGGAACCGTCGTCGCCCCTACGTGGGTCGGCCCCACCGTCGCGCTGTCCCTCGTGGTCATCGCGCTGGCCTTCGTGGCGATCGCGCTGGTCGCGCTCCTAGCCGCCCGCCAGGTCCAGGACAGCTCCCGGATCCTGTCAGAGGCGGTCGGTCGGCTGGAGGCGGAGGCCCTTCCTGCCCTCCGCCGGCTCCGGAAGCTCGCCAAGGACGGCCGGGCGATGACCAAGGCGCTCCGTGGCGAGGCCGAGTCGTGGGCCGACACCTCGCACACCGTGCGCGAGCGAGTGGAGGCCGGCACCCAACGGATCGAGGACCACCTGGTGGACCTCGACACCCTCTATGAGACGGTCTACGACGAAGTGGAGGATACCGCCATCGGCCTAGCGGCCACGCTGAAAACGGCCCGGGGCTCCACCCGGCTCCTCCGGCCGCTGGCACGCTGGTGGCGGAGACGCCGCCGATGACCGCTGGGCGGGTCGCGTTGGCGTTCCTCGCCCTGGGCGTGGCGGGCGCGGCGCTCCCGGGGGCGCTTCACGCCTGGACGCCGGCCACCCACATCTACCTGGGGCAGAGCATTCTGGCCAATCTCCAGCTTCTCCCCGGCCCGGTGGCCGATCTGATCCGCGCCTTTCCTTATGATTATCTGTACGGCAACATCGCGGCCGACAGCTCAATCGCCAAGAATTACGCCCCGGTGAGCCGGCACTGCCACCATTGGCATGTGGGCCAGGAAATCCATGACCACGCCCCCTCGGATGCGCTCCGCGCCTTCGGTCTCGGCTACCTGTCGCACCTGTCCGCCGATGTGATCGCCCACAACTTCTTCGTGCCGCGGCAGCTGGCCCTCACGAGCAGCACGCCGTCGGTCGGCCATGCCTACTGGGAGAGCCGGTTTGAGAGCCACCTCGGGGAGCAATACGCCAAGGACGCCAAGGAGGTCATCCGCCTCGATCACTCCCCCGCCGATGAGCTCCTCGACCAGATCATCTCACCGACGATCTTCAGCGTGCGGACCAATCGCCGGCTGTTCCGTGGAATGGTCCACCTGACGGAGACCCAGAGTTGGCAACGCGCCTTCCAGGTCGCCCGGGCCCAGAGCCGGTGGGATCTGACCAACCCGGACATCGAAGATCACGTGGCGTGGTCCTTCGACCTGATTATCGACATGTTGACGGCCGAGAATCGGATGGCGCGCCATCTGGACCCGTCCGGCCAGACCGCGCTCCGCGACGCCAAGGAGATGCGGCGGAACGGGTTGCGGGTCGGCGCCAGGCGCAATCCCCGACGCCTGGAGGAGTCCGTACGGACGCGCTTCGCCCTCCCCGACACGTCACTGGGGCATTGGGGCACGTCCCAGGTGGCGCGCCCATGGGTGGCCGATGAGAATGGGAGCGAGTGAGACGTGAGCGAATGGGAAGAGACCCCGTTCGAGCGCGATGAGTCGCCGACCCCGCCCTTCGTCATGGTGACGACGAGCATGGCCGTGCCGATCTCAGTTCGCCAGGTGGCGGACGACCGCACGCCCGACGACGCCGTCTGTCTCGGCACGTTCTACGACGGCCGGCTCATCGCCAGATGCGTCGTCCCGCCCGAGGCCATCACTGCGCTGCAGGACCACGCCCTCTTCGAGGCCCCCGTCCACCTTGGCCTCCTCGGCTATGAGGAGTCGCCGGGGCTCCAGTGCCGGCTCCTGGCCTTCGTGGACGCGGACCGGCTCCCCCCGGATATCCACGACGAGGATGAGGACGGAGAGGAGGAGCCGTGGAAAGCCAGCGTCCCGCCGCCGGCGTTCGAGGCCGACCAGACAGGGGCCCAGCCCCTCGACATGGGCGAGCCGGCCGGCACGGTTCCCGTCCTCTTGGGACACATCGTCCGGCTCGAGCGCGATCGCAAGCACCCGGGTGACCTGGCCCGCGAGGCGATGGACATCTTGGCGACGATTCTGAGTGGGAAGGTATCGGAGGTGGTAGACCGGGTCCTCGACGAGCTCCTCGACGGGGAGGACGGTGGGCCGCCGGCCGAAGGGGAGGCCTCCGACGTGCCGGACGCGGACGAGCCGGACACGGACGAGCCGGACGCGGACGAGCCGCCGTCGCCGGATCCTACGACGCCGTGAGGCGTTTCCGGAGCACGGGCTGGACCCCCTTCGGGTCCGCCTTCCCCCGGCTCCGCTTCATGACCTGACCGACAAAGAAGCCGAGGAGCTTCTGCTCGCCGTTCCGGTAGCGCTGCACTTCCCCCGGATGGGCGGCGAGCACCTCCTCGACCCATTCCGTCAGGGCCTCCACGTCGGCCACCTGGACGAGACCCAGGCGCTCGGCCACGACACGGGGCGCGCTGTGGTCGTGGATGAGCTCCGCGAACACCTGCTTGGCCGCCTGGAGGCTCACCACGCCTTCGTCCACCAGGGCGATCAGCGCGGCCAGCCGGTCGGCCGCCACCGGTAGCTCTTCACGTCCCGTGCGGGCCGCGAGCACCTCCCCCATGACCCAGTTGGCGGCGGCCTTGGGGGCCGCGCCTGCCGCCACGACTGCCTCGAAGTAGTCGGCGATGTCCGGCGTGCCCGTCAGCACCCCGGCGTCATAGGGAGGCAGCCCGAGCTCGCCTTCGAAGCGCGTCCGCTTGGCCTCCGGGAGCTCCGGGAGGATGTCCCGCTCGGCCTCGATGAAGTCCGGCTCGAGGATGAGCGGCGGGAGGTCGGGCTCAGGGAAGTAACGGTAGTCATGCGACTCCTCTTTGGACCGCATCGGGCGCACCTCGCCGGAGGCGGCCTGAAAGAGAAGCGTCTGGTGTTCTACCCTCCCGCCGCCCTCGAGGATGGCGGCTTGCCGCTCACGCTCCACGGTCAGGGCCCGTTCGACGTTGGCGAAGGAGTTCATGTTCTTGACTTCGGTCTTAGTGCCGAGCGGGCCATCTGGGCGGCGCAGCGACAGGTTGGCGTCGACACGAAGGCTTCCCTCCTCCATGCTGCAATCGCTGACGCCGGTGTAGAGCAGGATGTCCCGGAGCGCGCCGAGATAGGCGCGGGCCTCGCCGGGGCTGCGGAGATCCGGCCCGCCGACGATTTCGGCCAACGGGATCCCAGAGCGATTGAGGTCGATCGCCGTCTTCCCCGGAAGCCGGTCGTGCAGCGATTTCCCCGCGTCCTCCTCGAGGTGAAGCCGAGTGATCGACACCGCGGTCCGACCGCGGTCGGGCGAGTCGAACCACACCGTACCGCCCGTCGCGAGAGGCCGATCGAATTGGGAGATCTGGTAGCCCTTGGGGAGATCCGGATAGAAGTAGTTCTTGCGGGCGAACACGCTGATGGGATGGATGGTGCACCCCAACGCCAGCGCGGCCCGCACCCCGTGACGTACCGCCGCCTCATTCGGCACCGGAAGCGCGCCCGGGAGGCCCAGGCACACAGGACAGACGTTGGTGTTGGGTGGATCGCCAAAGGTGGTCTTGCAGCCGCAGAACATCTTGGAAGCCGTCAGCAGCTGGATGTGAACCTCGAGCCCGATCACCGTCTCCCACGTCATCAGCGCACCTCGTCCGCACCCGGCACAATCGCCTCGAGGGCGCCGGCCACCGCCAACAGTTCGGCCTCCCGCATGACCGGCCCGACCAGTTGCCCACCGACCGGCAAGCCGTTGCTCCGGCCGATGGGGAGACTCACCGCCGGAAGCCCGGCCAGGCACGCCCCCACCGTGAAGATGTCGGCCAGATACATCGCCACCGGGTCGGCGGTCCGCTCCCCGGCCCGGAAGGCCACGGTCGGCGTCGTCGGCGTAAACAGGTAGTCCACCCCGTCGTCCTGGAATAGCCGGCGGTAGTCCTCGGCGATGAGGCCGCGGACCCGCTGTGCCTTGGCGTAGTACGCGTCGTAATACCCCGAGCTCAGCACGTACGTCCCGATGACGATGCGGCGCTTTACCTCGGCACCGAACCCGGCCCCCCGGGTCGCGCGGTATAGGCCGCGGACGTCCACCGCGCCATCGAGTCGGCGTTGGCCGTAACGGACCCCGTCGTACCGAGCCAGATTGGCCGAGGCCTCGGCCGGCGCGATGACGTAATAGGTGGCCACGCCATAGCCGGTGTGGGTCAGGCTGACCTCGCGGACTTCGGCGCCGAGCTCCCGGAGCGCGGCGATCGCCCGATCGCAGCCCGCCCGCACGCCCGGGTCGAGGTCCGGCGGGAAGCACTCGCGCGGGAGCCCGATGGTGACGCCCCGAAGGTCCTGCCGGGGCGGAAGCAACTCCACGGGGCCGGCCGCGAGGGTCGTAGCGTCCCGTGGATCGGCGCCGCTGATCACGTGCAGGACGCGGGCGGCGTCTTCGACGGTGGCTCCCAACGCCGAGATGCAGTCGAGGGACGAGCCGAACGCCACGAGGCCGAACCGGCTGACACGCCCATAGCTCGGCTTGATGCCGACCACGCCGCAGAAACTGGCGGGCTGGCGAACCGAGCCGCCCGTTTCCGAGCCGAGGGCCGCGGGCACCACGCCGGCCGCCACCAGAGCGGCCGAGCCGCCGGACGATCCGCCCGGCACCCGGTCGGGGTCGGTGGGGTGGAGCACCCGGCCGAAGGCCGAGTGCTCGGTCGAGGACCCCATGGCAAACTCGTCCAGATTGGTCTTGATGGCGGTCAACGCGCCCGCGGCCCGGAGCCGCTCCACGACCGTCGCGTTGTAGGGGGAGCGGTACCCCTCGAGGAGGCGCGAGCCGCACGTCACCGGCTGATCGGTAGTGACGATGTTGTCCTTGAGTGCCACCGGGACCCCGGCGAGCGATCCCTTTGTAGCGGATTCGTCCACCGCGCCGGCCTGGGCCTCGAGCAGCTCGGCCGACCAATCCAAGGTGGCGTTGAGCCCTCCCGTCCGCTCAAGGGCGCGAGCGGTTTCTGCGGCGACGGAGCGGGCGGGGCGCGTACCGTCGGCTACGGCGGCGGCGAGATCGCGGATCGCACTCATTCGCCGCCCATTGCCCCGAGTTTGGGGACGACAAAGAAGCCGTCGACGTACTCCGGGGCCGTGGCCTCGGGCGGACGGGCGAGGGGGATCGGATCGACCGCGTCTCGGCGGAGGGGCGTCTTCGGGGGCCCGGGGACGAAGCGGTCGACGGCCGCATCGGGGACGCTCCCGAGCTGGGAGACGTAATCCACGATCCGCGCCATATCCGCGACCAGCTGGTCCACGTCCTCCGGCGGCACCGCGATCTCAGCCAGCTGGGCCGCACGGAGCACTTCCTCTCGTTTGACGCTCATGCGCTCTCCCAATCTCGCTCGAGCCCCGCGTAGGCGACTAGGAGCTTCTTGATTCCGACCTCCGCGTCGTCGAAGGCGACCGATACCTGCAGGTTCCGGCCGACCCCGGCCAATCCCTGAATGGTCCCGCTGCCAAAGCGGCGATGCCGGACCCGCTCCCCTCGAATGTAGCGCGGCGCGTCCTGCGACTGTTCCTCCGGCGCCGTCGGAAGAGTCGAGGAGGATCCCGCCGGACCGTTGAACAGCTCGACCCACGGGTCCCGGCCGCGATTCCGACCGCGTGTGGGCCCGGGGAGCCAGATCGACGCGGTCCGCACTTCTTCGAGCCCCTGCTGTGGGAGTGCCTCGAGAAAGCGCGAGGGGCGATTGGGTTGGAGCTGGCCGCCGCGGCGCCGCGTCTTGGCCCAGGTGAGATAGAGCTTGTCCATGGCGCGGGTCAAGCCGACGTAGCAGAGTCGGCGCTCCTCCTCCAGGCCGCCCTCTTGCTCCTCAGAGCGGGCGAGAGGGAAGAGGCCGTCTTCGAGGCCCGCAAGGGCCACCACCGGCCACTCCAGCCCCTTGGCCGTATGGAGCGTCATGAGGGTCACCCCGGCAGCGCTCCCCTCTTCCCGGTCCACCGCAGTGATCAGGGCCGTGTCCGCCAGGAAGCGCTCGACCGGCGTGGTCGTGGCCGGGTCCGCATCGGCCTCCTCCGGCACCACTTCCGACCAGGTGGCCGCGCTGGCGATCAACTCCCGGACGTTTTCCCACCGGTCGATCCCCTCAGAGCCCTCGGCCTGTAGGTACACGTCGTAGCGGACGCTCTCGATCACGTGCTCGATCGCGGCGGCCGGTGGGAGAGCGGCGGCGGTCGCGCGGATGGTGTCGATCATCTGGGCGAACTCGGTCAGCGCCCGTCGGGCCGCGGGTCGGAGGTCGGGAATCCGGTCCGCGACGGCGGCCGCCTGGAGGAGTGGCTTGTTCCACTGCCGTGCGGTCTCCGCCAACACGTTGAGGGAGGTCGTCCCTAAGCCGCGCTTGGGAACTCCCACCGCGCGGAAGAACGACTCGTCGTCCGCCGGATTCACCACCAGCCGGAGATACGCGAGGAGGTCCTTGACCTCGCGCCGGTCGTAGAAGCTGATAGCCCCGACAATCCGATAGGGCACGCCGGCCTTCCGGAACGCCTCCTCCAGGGCACGCGATTGGGCGTTGGTTCGGTAGAGGATTGCCATCTCGTCGTAGGCCCAGTCTGCGCCGTCGGCGCGGCGGCGGAGCTCTCGGACGAGCCACTCGGCCTCGTCGCGCTCGTCGGCGGCCACGACGAGGTGGACGTTTTCCCCCCCCGCGCGACTGGTACGGAGGGTCTTCCCGAGGCGGTCTGCGTTCTCGGCGATGACCGCGTTGGCAGCATCCAACACGACCTCAGTGGAGCGGTAGTTCTCCTCCAGCCGGATGAGCCGGGTCTCGGGGAAATCCTGCCGGAAGTCGCGCATGTTGCGGACGTCTGCCCCTCGCCACCCGTAGATCGACTGATCGTCGTCGCCCACCGCACACACGTTCCCATGGGCCCCGATGGCCCGGATGAGCTCGTACTGCGCCCGG
>Ga0210124_1001283_pt1 | contig 11066 bp, 7 predicted proteins | sample Muzzi_PWC_D2_FD_185554 | JGI IMG/M metagenome (GOLD analysis project Ga0210124, IMG submission 185554) | Wetland microbial communities from San Francisco Bay, California, USA, that impact long-term carbon sequestration - Muzzi_PWC_D2 (SPAdes) | ecosystem: Environmental > Aquatic > Marine >...
CACCACAAATGTTGTGTCCAAAGAGGGTTGTGATTATCAACGTAAGGACAAGAAGGTTGATTTCACCCTCAACATTACTCTCAACAGCACTCTTGCAGATCCAGCTTTTGGAGCCACTCATGAACTCAGGATCAAGCCATATATCAGGACTTCCGTGGAACCCGCCGTATATAGAAAAGGTCTTCCCCTTCCCCAACGTGATCAACCCCTCCCGTTGTTTGCCAAGACGGAGATTACAGACAAAAGCGGTGTCCCCGTTCTTCCCAATTCTGGAACTGGTGTGAAGCTTTACACAAGAATGTTGCAAAGTGGAGATCTTGCTCTCATTTCCAGGAATCTTCTAACCTATACAGACTCTGCTCTTACAAACGACCAAATACAGACTAGATTTGGCCTAACAAACCAGGTTACTTTCATCAACATTTCTGGTGAGTATCTTTGTAAGAATTTTTAAGTTATATTTTATCTCCAATTTGGAGATAAAATATATTTGACCTTGATTAAAATGGATGTGAAGCTGGCCAAAAACTTTTTTATCAAAGTTGTTGAAAACAGGGAAAGAAGTGAAAAAACCTGGTTGGCAGCTTTAGATACCATTAAATTTTTTAAAAATCATGATATTTGGAATCTTGTTAGTTTAATAGATATCTCTTATTTTGGAGGAGAACTTTCAATTCTAGAAAAAAATGTACCTCACAAGAGGATAAAAAAGTTGGTAGAAGGTATCACTCCAAAGATTTATACTTCAAGTATTTCTCAACCTCAATATCTTATGGATGCAGAGGTAAGATTTAGTTTATATGCAGCTGCTCTTTATCTCAGAAAGGAGGGGATGTTGGTTTCTCCCCAGACTGTAGAGGATTTGGCAGATTGTATGATACAGAGTCTATTTTACCTGAAACCGTTCGATTATTATTATTTTGGTGTTGATGTTTTGAAAGAGATAGGGAGGAGATTACCATCATCTCGAAGAATGGTTGGGAAACTTTGGCATACATCTGTGAGGCGTATACCAACCAGATTGATCTCAAGAAGAACCTTGAGGGAATATTCAGAGATAAAATTTCTTGATCTAACAGGATTTACAACTATACACAACAGGGACCTGGCAGCTCTCTCAAATCTTACAGATTTAAATCTGACTGCAAATGAAAAGATAACGTGTTCAGGATTGACCCATCTAACCAACCTTCAAGTCTTGAATTTGAGAGAGAATGACAAGGTGGACAATACCTGTGTATCGTCAATGATAAATCTATTGGGATTGAATCTGAGAGAAAACCACATCATAACAGATGACTGTCTGGTGAATCTCACGAACCTCAAAAGTTTAAATCTAAATAGTAATAGAAACATTACCGACGAGGTGCTGATTCACCTCACAAATCTTACATCCCTTGATTTAACTATGAATAACACAATTACAAACAGAGGTCTACTACAACTTGTAAATCTTGAATCTCTCTATCTATCATTTAACCGTATCATTACGAATGAAGCATTGATTCCACTTGTAAATCTTACATTTTTGGACATAACCTTCAACAATATTATCACAAACGAAGCTTTGTTACAGATGTCCAAACTCAAGATTTTGTGCGTGTTTAATTCAAATTCGAATATTTTGAGGGGCATTTCAGATAAGATTGTTATTAAATCAATTAGATCCAATTGGGAGTAATTTTTTCATTCTGTTGGAATGAAAAAAAGCAGGTGGTTTACAAATACTGAAATATCCACACAGCCCCCAAAATTGCAATTACTGTTAATGTAAAACCATCACATACTTTTAGAGGATTTATTTTTTTTACCCTGTAATTCTCATCTGCCATGTCGAAATCTTCCAGATATGGCCAGTGTTTTTTCAAAACATCTCGACTGGAAACCAGAAATTCTTTGATAGAATATTTCAGGAAGATTATTCCTTTATTTTTAGTCCCTCTTCCTCCAAATATTTCTGCAATGTCTCCCATATCCACCTTGGAAATCGATGAGAGATAAACCCTTATATAGTCTTCCTGGTGGTCATAATTCCAGACTACAGAAAAATCTACATCTGGTTTACAGGCCATTATTTTACCCAATAGTTTACAATGAAAGATGGAATTACAAACCATAATATCATAACCTAAAAACTTGGTCATAACTGAAGTATAAAGAGACTCCTCAATCTGGTTTCCCCTGTACGAGAGTAGAGATTTTCCAGTTTTTATAGTTTGTCTCACCAGGTTTTCGTCCTCCTCAAAACTGGCATATTTCTCAAACTCTAAATGAATATTTTCAATTGCCATCATGAAAGCTTCAGTCTCTTCCAAAGAGAATCTTTTCAAATACTTGTCTTCAAGAAACTTGAAAAATTGTGGAGGATCCCTTCCTGGAAAACAAAAATTCCAGGCTAACGTTGCTCCAGATTTGTTAGAGTCTGTAACAATACATGCTCTTACTTCTGGTGTGAATTCCATGTCTGAATACTTAGAGTTTAGAATCAGGAGACCATTAACGCTTTCATAGACCCTCATCATTAGCTCATCATCTTCACAAAATCCAATGTATACCACGAATTTACCCTTCAAATCAGCAATATACTCTTCTGAATGCAGCTTTTTAACAGGGGTGTAATCCACTTTTGCACCATCTCTATTTGTTGTTCCTAAAAACTGCCAAAAAGCGTAAGCTCCACCAAAACCATCTCTACAACTCGAACGATAGAGAATCTTGCTAATTTTTCCAATGTTAAAATCTTGGTTGATACACTTGGACATTTGTTAATAATTTCTTCCAACTCAAGATATCATTTTTAACAAAGATCTCACATTTCTAGAAAGGTCTATTCCCCCTCTCTTAGTAGCCTTTTCAATTCGACTATAGTTAATGTGGAATTAACCATAGCATTTTTGGTATTTCCAGTAACCAACGCCTTGGCCATGTTTCTCTTATCCTCACACAGCTTGTGAATAGGGACTTCTATACTATTGGTTGTCACGAACGAAAACACACGAACTCTATCAGTCTGTCCTAGCCTCCATGACCTTCCCACAGCCTGATCATGGACCACGTGGTTCCACCCCGGTTCAACGCAAAACACAACCTTTGCCTCTGTTATGTTCAAACCCACAGACCCGATTTGGTATGTCAATAAGAGTACCTTGACATCATCATTCCTAAATTCCCCCAGAATTTTATTTCTAGCAATAGATGTTTCAGTCCCTGTATACAACCTGGAAGATATCCCCTCTCTGTCCAATGCTATCTTGATTAACATCAGACACTTGGAGAAGGAGGAAAATATCAAAGATTTCTGCTTCACCCCTTTAAGAGTCTCCACAATAACTCTAATCTTGGGATATCTTATTCCACCTGTATCAAAAGGGTCTTCTGGCCAACTATTATTCTTGAAGGTTATTAGTGTCTCAGTGTTGTATGATTTGTGATTGGTTTCTCTAGAAATCTTGCTGTCAAGAAATGGAGCGTTGCAAAACAATCGAAGGCCCGAGATTTTTGATAGAGTGGAGATATAGCCGTCATGGTTCACCTTACTCTTTATGTCTAAGAGTTTGTGGCTGTACAATCTCTTTTCCTTCTTTTCCATAACAATGGGTATGATAGTTATTGACTTTGGGGATAGTTTCATCCCAACGTCATTGAAACCCAGAATCTTGATATTGTTGTAAAGCCTGTATATGTTCACATGCTTGGGGGAAAATCCAAGCTCCCCATTTGGAGAAGTGATAGCAGAGAAACCACAAAAAGAGAGTTGACACCACAGATCAACTGGCCTGTTCTTCACCGGAGTTCCTGTCAAACACCATACATATTTCCCATATAGAGCCTTACAATTCTTAAATCTCTTGCTTTTAAAATTGCAAATAGCCTGTGATTCATCACATATAACCCTATCCCACGGTGTACAATATAGAATGTGTAGTCCTGTTCTAGACGGCCTGTCAGCTTCTCTTTTCTCCACGTTTCTAACACCAAATACTCTTCTCCCGGTCATAACTAGACATCTTTTGTAATAAGCAATTTGTTTGTTGGCAGACGCCAACACATCAAATGTAGTTATCACAAAATCATACTTCAAGACATCACTTCTAGTAACATTCTCCAGCGTAGCCATTTCGTTGTGAAAATACAAGACTCTCACCCTGTTATCAAAAAACTGAAAGAAACCGTCATCTCTCCACATTCTCAACAGGGATTTCTGAACAACAACAAGAGTCGGAAATCCACCCGAAGGGCTGATAAGAGAATGAGAGATAGCTATAAGAGTCTTCCCCAGACCCATTTCTAGCTGCAGGATACCTCCTCTCAAACCGTACGAATTTCTTTCATTCTCTATGCGTCTCATATACTTGATTATGCCAATCTGGTGTGGCATTAGATTATATTTTTTAGATATTGGTAATGGTCTATAACCCAATTTCTCCACGCGTTTCTTGACCTCATCGTTGTAGTAAGCGTATCTCAACACACCAGTTGGTGATTCCTTCAAGGTTCTCTCCAGGTTCAGAATATCAGCTTGGGGTGGAGGTTGAACACGTTCCAGGGTTGGAACAACGTCACTTACCAAAGATAGAGCATCATTTCTCGATATTATTTCTCCATCTCTGAAGTATGTAATCTCCATTACAGAGGTTAATAATGATCCAACTTCCTATTTAAAATCTCATTTTTCCAGGTATTCTTCACATTTCCACTCCCATTTGGAAGTGGAAATTATACCTGATGCCTCTTACCTGACAAACCTCGGACGCCTCCCACCCCGTCGTCCTGTTTCAGGCAATTTCCTCCTCTCCAAAATAACACTAGAGACAACATCTACATATTGCTCTGTTAGCCTTTTGAAACGCATCTTGATCTCCTCCACAACCTCCTTGCTAAGACCTGTATTTCTCACCAAGGCATTCACATCATCTTGGTTAATCTTAAATACCTTAATAGCCTTGTAAAACTTCTCAAAGTCATCTTTTGAAACCTCTATTTTCTTCTTCAACTCAGAATCAATAATCTGCCCCTCCTCCACAGAGCTTTCATCCTCATCCACATTGGATAGAGGTTCTGATGAACTAGAACTACTTACAGAGCTTTCTTGTTTTGGTTCAGACTCACTTGAGCTGGAACTGGAACTGTCTCCAGAATTGGAATGAGCATTATCGGCACCACCAGATTCACTGGATTCACTGGATTCTGGCATGCTGGCTCTCATCTTCTCAATAATCTCCTTCCATTCTTTGGCGGTGGCAGTCTTGTTCACTTCCCTGTTCTTAACCACAACATTCCAGAGTTTGTAACCCCCACCAGCCAATTCTTTGGCCATCTTTACCTTCAATTTGGAGATTTTTGGGGAACCATCCTCGGCCGTATCTATACCAGTCACAATAGTATTGGTCTTGGTGTCAATGAGGTATTCGTTTCCACCAATGTCAGCAGAAAATATTCTAAGCTCCTTGTTCCACTCTGCTTTAACCTGAGGACTTTCAATTTTCTCAGAGCTGGACGAGGATGGTGAAGAAAGATCCAAATCTCTAATCAGGGTTTCTCTAATATCATTTTTCTTAGCCCCTTTTGGAAGGTCAATCTTATTCTTCTTTGCGAGCTTTCTAAGTTCTTCAACAACCATTTTTTGGACGGATGATTTGGTTACATGTCCAGAAGATTCAGAACTCTCACTTTGAGGAGGAGACTTCTCCTCCTCAGTTTTCTTTTCCTTCTTCTCCTTCCCAGAATGATGAGATTCCCAAAACTCTTTAGCAGCCTTCTTATAATCTGGGAGGAGTGGATTTTTTCCCTTATTGCTTGATTTCACCTTAATCTTGTGATAATCACAATACGCCATGACGGAGGTCTTGTTTAGCTTGTTAATATCAGAGAGACTTTGGGGATTAGGAACAAGACTAGTCTCAGATGAAGACTCCGATTCCTTGGAGGTCTTAGTCTTCTTGGAGGAGTTAGTCTGCATAACTTGCTTCTTAATCTCCTCTTCAGCCTTCTTAAGGGCTTTTTGGATAATAGCATTCAGATCAGTAACTGAAATGGTAATGGTAGACATTTATTTTACTTCTTTGTCAAAGAGGGTATATTAACCTGTATTGTAAAATCAAATCTCATTTTTTCAAATCGTGATAATATCATTTTCCTTATAGAGTTCCCAGTGTAACAATTTTTCCAAATGTGGGTCTTTCTAAAAATTCACCAACAATCTCTTGGTTTTTAAGAATCTCTATGGCTGAAGTATGGAGGTAATTTTGTATTCTTACCTGTGGATCAGCGATATTATAATATTGATAATATTGGGGCATAGTTGAAAAAATAGGCCTCATTGACTCCTTTCTAAATGCACTATCAGGAACTCCGAGAATATTCAAAATATCTTGGGCGACCCTGGAACTCCCCATACAGACACACCCCTTCAAGAAATAAAGAGAATCATATTGAGCTAGATACCAGTTTGGAATCCAGGGCTCTTTGGGATTATCATATAAAATAGATCGATCTCCTACAATTGGTTCTGACCATTTGAAAGATCTTCCAAAGTCTGCTATTTTGACTATATATGGAAGAGCTGGAAGGTATAAATCAACCTCCCCAATTGAGTAATGAAACCATTCGGCATCATACAGAGATTGACCATTAAATCTACTATCTTTACAAACCTTGACATAAAAGATATTTTCAAGGTGCAGGTCGTTATGAGATATTTTATACATGCTTTGGTAAACAGCAATCGTGTGGAGTATTTGTACAATAAATGATTTTTCATAGACTTCCAGCTTAACTGGTAGATTTAGCATACAAGTTTTAGAGTTTCCACCTGCTATCTCCATGAACGTATAAGAATTGAAAAAAAACATATCCTTACACAGGGCGAAGTTATACATTTCCAAAAAATGGGCTGAAACACCGGTTGAATAAAGTTTACTACATATAGATGATATAGCAAATTCTGAAAAGACAGACGTGCCACAAATATAGCTTCCAATTGGAATTTTAACAGTTCTACCTCTATCATACCTAGTAATTATCTTGACATTCTTGGTTCTGCATTCTTCTGCAAATGTGGGATAAACAATCTTATCACCAGGTTCAAAATATTCTTTATAGTTATTGGCCCATTTTGTTATTTCTGAGGGTATGTTGTTCCTTTCTGATAATTGATTGGAAACAGAGTCTAGTGAAATTCTAGATCTAGCTGATATAAGCATTTTATTCAAAGTCTGCTCCTTCATGGCAAAGATTTTCTTTCCGTTAACCGTGGTTTCAACTTCATATACAAACCCATACCCACCCTCTCCCAAAGTCTTTATGATCTTGATCTCTGCATTCATCAAAGGACAGATTGTGTTATCTGGTATTCCAAGGATTTTCACCAAGGATCCTCCATTTTCCAAGACGTGAATAACCCGTTCCTGGCCCTCAAAAAAATATTTTAACTCGGTCTCCATTTAATAATCACAAAGAGAAATATTTACAATTTATGTTAATTTCAGATTGCTAGCAATCTGAAATTATGATGAAAAGGAGACGTTAGTCTCTCTACCTGAAAAACATGTTACTATATCTCCGTCATAATAATTACCTTCTACGCTATGCCATATAGAAAAACACCTTTTACAATACCATTGTTTCTCTTCATCACAAAATTCAAACAACACGTCGTAGTAATCACAGTATTTATGAAAACCTTTTCTATAGAAATCAATTTCTGTCAGTTGAATGTCAGCGCATATATAACAAGTGGTCATCTTGAAATAAAAATATGAATGATTTGAAATATCATTTTATATTTTAATCTCAGTTTTTTCTCATTCCTAGGAATGAGAAAAGATTTAGTTAAACCCCCACTACCGCACAGCCACACCTGAAATTAACCAATATTACTGCAAATAAATCACCATTTTCACTATTCTAAAGTGAATAGGTTTATCTCATTTTTTAGAATAATCAATTTCTTCACCTTCGTACAGATGCCCTTTAGGGTAGTGTGTTAGTAATTCTGTCAATCTCTTCCTAGAGACATCTAATTTCCTCTCTCAATCTTGGAGAAGAGGGTTTGTACAACCTGCTCCTCAACATAAGCCTTCCTGAGAGTTTCTTGGATAATAATATTTAGGTTGGTAGTTGAAATCATGGTTTATCAAAGAGGGTGAATAAACCTGGGTTATCATTTTTTCAAAAATTGCTTTGATGACGTCTGTCTGGTAATATGGGTTTGACTAAACTTTTTTTTTCACTTTCAGAAAGTGAAAAAAAAAGGAATAACCAGGATAACCTTGTATAAAAGTGGGGTTTATTGGAGAATTCAGTATTTGAAATAGAATTGTGGTTATATTAATGGTTTATTCTAAGATATTTCAAAATTTCTTGAAGCACCTTGACATCCATCTCATTGTATTTCTTGACCTCCTGAATAACTGGAGCTGTTCTTAAATCTGAAGTTTCCTTTGATGCTTTCCAGGCACACAACATGGCAGATGGTCCATCAATACATTGGGTGTCTTCTTCCCAAATACTTTCTATAAAGCCATGTGACTTCATGGCTTTTGAGACTTCTTTCAAACCAAAGCCCAAACATCCCTTGACTGTTATTGGTTCATCTTTGAAAAGTTTCATCAGATCTAACCATTGGAAATTGGGGAGTTTACCGCGATTTATGTTTCTAATTTTATTCCAGTTGGTGACCTCCGCTGAAGCCCAATGAACAAATGTTGGAGATCTATTATTGATAGAGGGGTATAACCCCCTCCATTCATCCCACTTTGACTCTATAAAATCCACAAATTCCAGACTCATTGTAAGCTCACTCTTGGAGTTTAGTTTATCACATGTAAAATCTTTATACACCCAATCTGTTGTTTGGGGATCTATATACCCCACTCCAATCATGAAGACCATTTCATTGGACTTTCCAAAAGACCTGGTTACAGGCAATGTGATAAAATCTGTCATGACATTATTTATAGTCTCAAAATCTACATAAAATTCAAGAGGTGTATTTTTATCTGAAAAGGGGATATCCCTCCACCAAAAAATATTTGACTTTATATGGGCTGGTCTAACCATTTGAATTTTATTTTTCTTTGTTATACATCTAACTACATTTTTCAAAATTCCCCTCTTTTTTGGGTGATGTTTCTGTTTTCTCTTTTTCACCCCCCTGTTAGTCTTTATTATTTTGTTTAAAATTCTTTGGGTGTATTTACCCCTGATTCCAATTTTAGAAGCCTCGCATTCTTTTGAATTCCATCTGTATATATCATGAGAATGGGCTATTTCTCTTTCCCTAACCCCAACATTCCACAGGGATGTCAACTCCTTGTTTTGTTTGGCTATATCTTCTTTCACAACCCTCCACGGGCTATCATACGTGTTTGACATGTTGGGGTAAAGTTCAGGTCTGGTTAGGGGATATTCAAATACATTCCATTTTTTAGCTTCTGTAGATCTACATTCTCTTACCCACTGAATGGCACTTTTTGTTTTGGAGATATATTGTTGGTCAAAATTTTGATAATCTATCACACCGAGCCTATCAAAACACGAGTTTAAACACGATTCGAAAGATACTCCTCGTTGGGTGTATTTCCATCTTCTACCAAGAATATAGGCTTTAGACGGAACATATCCTTGCAAAATTCCAAGGGCGTTAGTATAAATATAAAGTTGGGACTTATAGGATGGAAACGAGTTGCAGTTAAGAATGGTCTTGCCATTGCTACAAAGAGTCAAGGTGGAAAATTTTATGTCTACGATGACATAATGCCAAGAATTGTCCCCCAAAAGAGGAGCTTTTGTTTTCACCTCCTCCTCTTCTTCATAGGATGGGACCCCCTCGTTTCCCCATGGAGATGCTATACTACTCAACCAATCACTTCTTACAATCAGGTCTGGAACACCATAAGTTTTATCAGTTTCGTTGTGTAAAATTCCACCATAAATAATAGGGTCCCCACGCTTCATAGAATTGAATGTTTCTATAGCCTTTTGTGTAGATCTAGAAGAAATAAACGCGTTTTCAGGCGTGGTTATGGTTTGAATGTTGTCTCCAAATTTTTCTTTCATCAATTCCATGATCTTCTCCTCAAATCTTACTCCCTGATTCATAATGAATGACGTGAAATTATTTTCATCCGATTTAGAAGATATATTGAGGTTATTTCTTCCCATTGTAGTAGAACCCCCATTTCTCAGGTGATATTTATACCAATCCAATACAGGATCTTTCATCATGTAGTTTCTAGTGGATGATGCGCTCACCCAATCGTACCAATTTCTGCGAGATACAGATGGTTTAACACCTGCATTGGATCTTCTACCACGGGACAAACTTCTCATTTAATACTACTAGATAAAGTTTGAGGATATAAAATAATTTGGAATTAAATCAGGTCAGGTTAACCTGACCTGATTTAAAATAGAGATCCTTACAGATTTATTTAAGGTTGGTTTAAAAAATGATTATTTATTTTATTTTCACCTTTTAATAATCTGAAATCAACACTTATCAGAAGTGTAAATATTTAAAAATTGAGATTATTACTCTCATTTCCAAGTACTGTGATTTCAGTTTAACTATCATTTTAGATTTTAGGTTAACATTAACCTAAAATGATAAGATTCAGTCTTTTTCAGGCCTGAATTTTAGACTTACCACATTTCACAATTTGTAACTAAATTGTGGGAACGAGGATTTTTTTTGGGAAAAAAGACTACATAACTTCCTCCACATAGTTTTTGTCATACCTTTCTTTCCCCCATTTCCTATATTCTTTGGATCCAAACTTCCAAGGCGGAAGAACCTCAGTCTTGTACCAAAAGATGCAGTCTTCCATATTGTTTGATTGAGACCGTTTCTTGAAAATCATACAGGTATAATCACCCGTGAGATCATCCATTAACTTGCAAAAGTTTTCATAGGAACCGGCCAAACCTCCAAAATTTTTGTAGAGTTTCTCTCTTTCTAGGGGTTCTGGTTCTCTGAATAACGCGATGTAGGATACAGATTTCCTGATATCTGGGGGCATGTCAATAGCATATTGGGAACCAATCATTAACAATTGAGCCCAATG
>Ga0210124_1001284_pt1 | contig 11064 bp, 6 predicted proteins | sample Muzzi_PWC_D2_FD_185554 | JGI IMG/M metagenome (GOLD analysis project Ga0210124, IMG submission 185554) | Wetland microbial communities from San Francisco Bay, California, USA, that impact long-term carbon sequestration - Muzzi_PWC_D2 (SPAdes) | ecosystem: Environmental > Aquatic > Marine >...
TACTCGTTTGGGTTGACCTTAATCTCGCCTTCCAGTAAACGCCAATAGGTCCACATTTCCTGGTCGGGATGCAGGGTGCCATCAGTGCCTCGCACGTCAACCTTATCGGGCAAGCCAAGCATCTCCCACACTTGGCCGACCCACGGCCCTACACTAACAATCACCTGCTCTACTTCGATTGAGCCACGATTGGTTTGCACAGCCCGAACCGCTCCAGCAGCGTCAAAATCAAAGCCGGTTACCTGTACCCCGGTCTCTATCGTTACGCCTTCCGCCTCGGCCTTGTTGGCAAGGCCATGCATGGCAGGTGTATTAAAAGCAAAGCCGCTTCGATGCTCGTGCAATAACGAGGTCAGTCCTCTGGCTCGCCAATCCGGGAAGAGACCTCGCATATAATCAAAAACTTTTTGCTCGCCCTGCACCAGGGTTGAGTCATATCCTTCGGATTGCTGTCGTACATAGATGGCTTCTACATCACTATTCTGTATCTCCGGGACTACGGCAATGTAGCCACTGTTATGAAAGTGAAACGCTTCGGGGTCTGACTCCCAGACCTCAACACTGACCCGCATCACTTCACCCATAGCAGGCTGGTAATAAAAATTGCGAATCACCCCACAAGCAATCCCAGAAGCACCCGCTGCAACAGCGGTTTTATCTACGATTAAGATGTCGTCGCCCGAACCTTTGCCTCTAGCTCTGAGTTCTTTGGCCAGATGCCAACCGGTACTCAAACCGTGAACGCCGGCCCCAATAATTAGATATTTAATTGATTTTGGTAACATTAGATTTTATCACCCTCACTCATTATTGTTTAGGTTCAATATAGATATCAAAAAGGCTAGATTAAGCGGTAGCAGGTCGCATGTATGCAAGTGGCAAGTAGGAATTTAACCTGTAAACTGGTGGTCATTTACCACGTGCGACCTGCCACTTGCCACATTCTTACAGCCAATCTAAGTGATATATGACCATAGTAGTGTGATTATCTCTGCCTCCGGCTTACTTTGGCAGGTTTAGGCGAAGGGGTGTCATCTTATTATCAACCAGATTCTCATCTTTGATGGCCTCTGCCATCCCTCGATTGTCGGCAATGGTTGCTAAAATGAGGCCACCGAAGAACCCTACATGATCGCGCAGTTTTTTTCGTAAAATTCTACTGGCTTGCCCCCCTTTAATTAGACCATAACAGGATAACCCCATCAGATTCTGCCCCCAGGCCACAGCGCCACTATCGCGCATCAAATCCAAAACGGCCTGGTCCTCATCCATAATATTAAGCGGGAAACCCGCCTTGACTAAAGCCTCCTCATTCATCTGGTGTAGAGTTAACAAGCTCTTGCCAAAGGTCTCGATATTATTATTTTCCACGGCAGGCCAAAGCTCTTCATCAACCAGGCGACCCGTTTCGCTGCTCAAATACGGCGTAGCCTTTAGTAAAGCTGCCCACCTATCCGCTTCGAGTGTTTCAGATGTTCCCTCTGGAATATCCGGAAAATAAAAGACAAAGGCCCAGGCTTCCTTTTCCGGATGCTCAATTTCCTGGCGGCGGAGTAATTGGGGTACTGAATTTTCGGTATCAGGCTCGGTGTCTACCAAGAGCAACCCACCTCGCTCAAACCCCCAAGTCTCAAGAGCTTGTTGTGGTTCCAGACCAAGCGCTTTAGCCATAGCCATTATCTCTTGTTTCTCGGATGGCAAATCGTGAATCCATGACAACGCCTTAGCCAGACTCAAGCCCATTAAAGCCTCGGAGCCTAAACCTACCTGATTGGGAATGGTGGATTCGATCTCTATTTCAGCCTGCTGCTTCAACTGATGATATTGCAAAAATCGTACAGCCTGTTCATAACCTTTATCGGATCGAGCGCCAGTAATTTGAAGTTTAGAATGGGCTTGAGCAAAGATTTGTATCGGGGGGTGTTGCACCGTAAGCCCCAGCACAGCAGTTTTTGAGCCAGCATCATTCTCATATTTAACCAACCCCAGAGGTAGGCTGGCTGGAGCGCCAATTTCTATCAACATAAACGAATATCCTTCTGAACCTTTAAGTAATCCTAAACAAATGAGAGCGTCTCGAAAAGGGCATTTCCTTCGACCTTTTCAAGACGCTCGATTATAGTAATACGTTGAGCAAAAATCAAATATAGTTACCTGCACTAATACCCAACAAAATTATACCGGGTAGAGACGAGACAACCCGGACGGAACGCAGTTTGTTTGCGTTAAGACCTTCAACCCGAGTTGTCGTTCGGCTGAGTCCCTCGGCCTGAACTCGGAACGAAGCCACACCCTTACGTCTTAAGACAACACATTAGTTGGAATAAGTGGTTTCTCGAAGATCAACGATTTGATGTTCTTCACTCTCCTCTATCAGGGCCTGTAACTCCTCCTTTGTACATCCGGTAACTTTGATAACTGCATCCCAACGTTCGGAGTCTTTGGGGGTGCGAACCCCCCCCATAGACATGATACACCAGCCCTTCCCGGTAATAGCCTGGGCTAACTGCGTAAATTCGCCCAGCCGATCCGGGACACGTACAGTGACTCGCCAACCCGATTCAAAAGCTCCTAATATATCCCGGAGTTCAATTAACAGATCTGTTTCGGTGATGAGTCCAATAACCATGCCATCTTCAATGACCGGCAGACCACCAACTTTATGGCGAATCATCAAGTCTGCTGCATCTTCCACAGTTGCTTCTGGGCTAATGGTATGTAGGTCATCCCCTTTTACCATTACATTTTCAACGGTCATATCACTCAGATAGCGGGTGATTTCCCACACCTCCAAACTGGCTAATCTCTCCGGAGCGACCTGCATTCGCTGGCGAGTTACCAAACCCAACAAACGTTTGCCATCGCCAATAACGGGCAGATGTCGAACGCCATTTTCGACCATGATTTGTTGGGCTTCAAAAATTCGCTTGTGTGGCTCTATCATAATGGGATGGCGGGTCATATAATTTTTTACTAACATTTAGTTTCTCCCTCCTATGCAGTTGCCGGAGCGTGAATAACCGGCTCTACTTTTTCAAGTTCTTCAAGAGGAACGTGGCAAAAGATACGATGTCCATTACCGGCCTCGCGCCAAGGCGGAACCTCTGTTTCACAAATTTTGCCACCGTCGGGCAACAGATTTCGACGCGGACAACGGGTATGGAAGCGGCAGCCACTAGGTGGATTAAGCGGGCTGGGTACATTTCCCTCCAACCGAATACGTTTTTGCTCGGCCGAAGGATCGGGAATGGGGACCGCTGAAAGCAGCGCCTCGGTATATGGATGGTATGGCGGCTGATAAATGGCTTCAGCCGGGCCGATTTCGGCAATTTGGCCTAAATACATTACGGCGATGTAATCTGATAAAAAGCGTACCACGCTCAAATCGTGGGCGATAAACATCATCGTTGTGCCGAACTCTTGCTGAATCTCTAACAATAAGTTGACCACCGCCGCTTGAACAGAGACATCCAAAGCCGAAACAGGCTCATCACATAGCACTAAATCTGGCCTACCGGCCAGGGCGCGAGCAATGCCGACCCGCTGCTTCTCGCCACCACTTAACTGGCGCGGTAAACGGTCATAATAATACTCATCCAGTTTAACCGCCCGCAGCAGACGAACAACCTCATCACGCACCTTGTCTTTAGGCACTGTCTTAAAGCGGCGCAAGGGACGTTCAATCTGTTTACCAACATTGTAAGTTGGGTTCATGGTTGAGTCGGGGTTTTGGAAAACCATTTGTAATTCTCTAATTAATGTCAGATTTCGTTTATTGACCTTATCGCCGATATCAAAGCTCATAAATTCGGCCTCACCCCCGGTCTTGACCTCCAAACCGATAATTGTTTTAATCAGCGTACTCTTGCCACAACCAGATTCACCTACTACCCCTAACGTTTTACCACGGATCACCTCAAAACTGACATCATCAACGGCCTTAACATACTCCTTTTTACCCAAGCCAATCATGCTCAAGGGGGAGGAACTTGGGTGAGGGTAATAAGTCTGTAGATGACTCGCCGACAAAATCGACTCGACAACCTCTTCCGACCCATCAGTCTCACTAACAACGGGTACCAAATCTGGTGGCGGTACCCATTCCGACGCATCAATTTCCTCCGAGAAGAGACAGCGGGTAGTATGGTCTGGGTTTAAGTGACGTAACTCTGGCCGCTCGTCCCGGCATGCATCGCGAGCGTAGTCACATCGGGGTTCATAAAGACAACCCGGTGGCAAGTTGGCCGGTGAGGGAACTCGGCCTCGAATCGGGTATAAGATACTCCCCTCTTTGCTGCGCCCTAATTTTGGCAAACAGCGGATTAAGCCTTGCGTATAAGGATGGCGAGGATTGTCAAAAATTTCTTCAACAGCGGCCATCTCGACCAATTCTCCGGCGTACATCACGCCTACCCGGTCGCTGACACGGGCTATTACCCCCATATTGTGGCTAATCAAGAGAATGGCCGTATCAAAATCACGCCGCAACTCGTTCACCAAGTCCAGAGCGGCGGCTTCAACGGTAACGTCTAAGGCCGTTGTCGGCTCATCCATAATCAGTAGAGCCGGGTTATTGAGCATAGCCATTGCGATAACTACCCGCTGCTGCTGCCCACCAGATATCTGGTGGGGGTATCGTTCCAAGACCTTCTCAGGGTCGGGCATATTTACTCGTGCCAACATATTGGCACAGCGTTCGCGGGCTTCCTTTACTTCCATATTGCGATGGACGGTTAAGACCTCGGTCATTTGCTCGCCGATACGCAACACCGGGTTGAGGGAGGTCATCGGGTCTTGGTAAACCATTGAGATTTGGTTACCACGGAGTTGTCGCAATTCTTCGGGGGAGCGACCAACCAATGATTGGCCCTGAAAGATGATATCACCTTTGGAGATTTTACCATTGCGCCCTAAATAGTTGACCATGCCATAACCAAGGGTGCTTTTGCCACACCCCGACTCGCCAACAATGCCTATCGTCTCGCCTCGATAGATTTCAAAGCTAACATCCTTCACCGCATTGACATCGCCATAGCGGGTCTCGTAGGCAATGCCAACGTTTTGGACCTTTATAACTGGTTGATCCATCTTACCAGATTTTTGGGTCATAAAATTATCCCCTCTTTTCATTTTGGATTTCAGATTTTGGATTTTCGATTTTTAGGTTTTGGAAGTCAACCATAAGCCAAAATCTACAATCATGCTTAGCCTCTATCCGCCGTAGGTTGGAGTGCGGACTTCAGTCTGCGAATTTCGGCGGAATAAATTCCGCACTCCGATATTTTTTACCGGATAGACACTTAGCGGTAACGTTGCGATTCTTCATTGAAGCCATCGGCCATCAGGTTAAGCCCTACCACCAACATAGCAATAGCCAACGAGGCCCATAAAGCATCCCAGGGGTGGCCTGATTGGATAAACCTTCGGCCCAGATTGACAATACTGCCCCAATCGGGCGAGGGGGGTGGTAAACCCAAACCCAAGAAGCCCAAAGTTCCAATGGCAAATACCGCGTAACCGATTCTTAACATGGCATCAATGGTAATTGGGCCACGCGCGTTAGGCAAAATCTCAACAAACATAATATACCAAGGGCTTTCGCCACGAGTCTCGGCGGCGGCGATGAAATCACGAGTTTTGATATCCAGAGTCAAACTGCGTACCAAACGAGCAATACCAGGCGCGCCAGCAATGGTAATAGCAAGGACAATATTTATGATGTTGGGGCCGAACGTCGCAACAATCACCAGGTAGATTATAATCTGGGGAAAGGCCATCAAGGCATCTAAAATACGCATGGTAACTTCGTCAATCATGCCGCCATAATAACCGGCGACGACCCCCAGCGTCCCTCCTACAATAAGAGCGACAACAATGGAAAGCGGGGCCAACAGCAAAATGATCCGTGCGCCGTGCGCCAAACGTGCCCATAAGTCCCGGCCTCGACCATCGGTACCCAGCCAATGCTTGGCTGAAGGGCCTTCCAACTGTTCTCCGCTAAACTGCTCCACCGGCGAATAGCGAGCCAACCAGGGAGTTGTTTGATCGTATGCCTCCCTCTCTCCGGTGAGGCAACCTACCCAACTTGTAGGTCTAAAGGTGCAATCATCGGCGAAGATGGCCACAATCACCCAGAATCCAACTAAGACTAGCCCAACCAACGCAATCTTAGAGTTGGCAAAAATCTCTAAGCTGGCCTTGATTTTCTTCCAGCGTGAAGGCGCTGCTGAAGCTCTTGGCAGGGCCGTACCTTCAGCTACAGTCATATTGTGGTCTCCTTTCTAACTATATCGAATCCTGGGATTGAGATACGTATAAACAATATCCGCCAGGAGCTGGCTACCAACGGCAATAACCACCAAAACCATTGCCGCCGCCTCGATAGCAAAAACATCTTTGAATAAGGCGGCGTCTAGAACATATCCACCCAGACCGGGGAAACCAAAGAGAATCTCTACCACAACGATACCCCCAATCAACCAGTTGATATGGAGTGTAATGATGGTAATGGGAGCCATCAAAGCATTGCGCAAGGCATGTTTGAAGATGATACGCCTTTGCGGTAGCCCTTTGAGAACAGCCGTGCGGATGTAGTTGGTTCGCATCACCTCTACCATGCTGGAGCGGGTAATACGAAGCACATAACCAAGCTCGATTAGAGTCAAGGTCAATATGGGCAAAATGAGCATCTGTGGCCTTTCAAAGATGGCCGCATCGTTGGTAACGACGACAGCCCCAGGCAGCCAGCCCAACCAACTGGCAAAGATTAAGATGAGAAAAACACCGCTGGCAAACTCCGGGGTGGCCGTGGCGACCAGGCTACTAATAGACAATATGCGATCCAGCATTTTGCCTTCATTTAAGCCAGCAACTAACCCCAAGACCAAAGCCAGAGGCATGACGATAATAAAGGCCATCCCGGCCAAAAACGCCGTGTTGAGCAGGCGGCGGAACAACACTTCGGACACCGGACGGCGGTCTTTGAAAGAGATGCCTGGATCACCCCGTAATAAACCGCGCTGCAACGGAATGTATTCTCTAGGCGCACCAGCCTGGCTGGTCCAGGTAGCTTTGGTCAAGGTCCAGGTTTGCTGGTCATCCCCTTTGATCCACATCGCGGCATGACCGCTCTCATCAACACCCCAGAAAGTCAGCAGTCCGTCCTCATTAGGCCGCCATACATCGCCGCTAACGACACGCTCTTCGGTGGAGCCATCGGGCAAGCGTGCAACCCGGATAAGGGTCTCACCGTCCGGGGTATAGTTTTGGAAGAGGGCACCATCTTCGGCTACGGCCCACCAACTGTAACGATCGTTTTCAGCATCATAAATTCGGGTGACCGGCCGACCAATAACTTGTGCGGCCTGCCAATCACTGCCAAACATCCAGCGGATGTAGCGGGTAAAGGCCGATTGATCCAGGCCATTTTGGGCGTTAAACGAGGCGGCTTGTTCCGGGGTGATCGTATTTCCCAGAGTATTGACGGCAATATTACCAGGCGCCAGTTCAACCACAATAAAAATGGCTATGGAGACGAGAGCCACGGTAATAGCCAAGAAAATAACCCGGCGAAGCAAGAATTTAGCCATAGTATTTTGCCCTTTCTATACGCTCACGCAGTTTCTATGAGCGTTACAGTTTACTTCAGCAATGAAGCTTTTATTAAGATAATTGCAATACTTTAGAGATTAGAGGTAGAAGATTGAAGAAATTTGGGGACTGAAGACCCTTCGTAAATAGCTTCTGTAGGGGACAGGTCTAAGACCTGCCCCTACAGATTTTTATCTCTGGTGGTGTGGTCGCAGACTTACGACCACTCCTGTACCTTCAGTCTCCAATTGAAAACTTTAAACAAACGGATCTTTATCCGGATCGTACCAGACTTCCCGCCACAGATTGTACTGTGTTGGGTGGGCGGTTATACCGATATAGGCCGGATTTGAGACCGACCAGAAATTTACCCACCAGGCAATGCCAATTGAGCCACGCTCCTGCTGGATACGCTGAATGTCGGCCATAATTGCCCGGCGCGCTTCTACATCCAACGTGCCTTGAGCCTGGACCAGAAGTTCTGTGAACTCATCATCTACCCAGCGGCTTTCGTTCCAGGGCACCGGATTGCCTTCGGAGTCGGCGATGTAAGCCAGCGGCAAGAGCATGACGGCCAGAGGGCGGTGCGCCCAGGTGGTAATACCGACCGCGGTTTCTGTCCACAGATCCCAGTAGGCCGAATTTGGCATGGTATCCAGGGTAATATTGATGCCGGCGGCCTTGGCATCTTCTTGCAGCGACTCGGCATAGGCTACAATTTCGGTCCAGCCGGTGCCGACCGATATCGAAAATTGTAGCTCTTCCTGACCGGCCTCTGCTAGCAAGGCCTTGGCCCCTTCAGGATCATATTCTGGAACGTCCATCGGGGCAAATTCAGGCTGAACCGGCGAAACGTGGACATCGTGACCAAGTAAGCCTTCACCAAAGTAGGCTTGATCCATGATTTTCTGACGATCCTGACACATCTTCACCGCATTTCGGACACGGACATCATCCCAAGGGGGTTGGTCTACACGGAAACGAAGAACGCGTGAAGCCGCCGTACCCACAGACTGGACCAAAACGTTTTCATCGTTGCGCAGCGCCAGGAAGGTTTCCACCCGTGGGTCATAAATATTACCGATTTGCCCGCTTTGGATGGCGGCCACATGGGCGGTCTGGTCATCTCCCAGATCAACCCATTCGATAGCATCCAGGTAAGGCAAGGGGCTACCATCTTCGCCCATCTGCCAGTAACCATCATCACCATTGGCTACCCGGCTAACAATCCGCGTCCGCTCACCAACTTTGTATTCTTCCATTGTATATGGGCCTGTACTGGGGTTCTTGCCAGAGGTGATGTCGCCATCAAAGCTGGGGTGCATAATTTGGGCCGGATAGTGGAACAGGTTTTCTGGCACAGCCAGCAGGGGGGCATCAAGATTAAGCTTGATGGTATGATCATCCACTACTTCAACCCCATCAAGGGTCAAAAAGCCTTCCCACAAACCCAAAATCGACGAACCAACATCGGGATTCAACCACTCGCCAAAGTTAAACTTTACATGGTCGGCCACAAAGTCGTCGCCGTTGGTCCACTTAATACCCTGACGGAGATTAAGAGTCCATTCGGTCAAGTCGCCATTGGCTTCCCAACTGTCTAACATGTAGGGATGGGTAATGTTATCTTTATCCGTTTCGGTTAGATATTCGAAAACATGGCGGAATTGGTTGGCATCGTAAATCCAGGAAAAGCGAGCTGGGTGGTCTACCGCTACAACCTGGGTACCGACTGTCAGGGTACCACCACGCTTAGGACCGCCAGCGGGGGCCGCGGCCTCTTCGGCTGGGGCGGCTTCTTCGGTTGGGGCGGCGGCTTCTTCGGGGGCTGATTCTTCGGCAGGTGCTGCTGCCCCGCCGCCACTACTTTCTGGCGCTGCTCCGCCACCACATCCAGCAGCGACTGTGGCTACGCCAGCCGATAGCCCCAATAAGGTTGCCGTACGCATGAAATCCCGGCGAGTGATACGGCCTTGCCTGAGTCTATCAAAAACAGTGGGGAGATAATGGTGTACTTCCCCTATCTGTTCTCGTATTTCTTTAGCTCTTTTATCCACTGTTTCCTCCTTTTGGAAATAAGCTATTTATAATGATAAAATTTTTATATATCGAAGATAACATTCTTAATTCGTATCATCTTCTTTTTAGTTAATCGATATAAATAAAACAGAATGTGTCTATTGTAGCTAAACCAATCACCTCCTTGTATGTGGCAAGTAAGCAGACTTCCATATATTTAATTATTTAAAGGCAGACAAAATATGAGGTATTCACTACTGTGAAAAGCTGTTTTGCCAACCCAACCTTCGGTACATCCCTCCCCAAGGCTGTTCCAGCTAACTCTCTTGCAATAACTTTTTCACAAGAGAGAAATTCTTTATGTTAACTCATTAAGATCCAAAAACCTTATCATGACACAATTGATATGAGGAATTGCAATTATAAGGAGTAGCCAAATGCTTTTAACAAAACCACTATAATTGTAGGTGGCTGTTTATTACCAACAGTTACAATGATGTGATGGATTTTACCAGGTCCGTCTGCTTCAACACAACCCAATTTATCAGATCTAACCTAAGGCAAATGACAACGAAATAAAGATAGTAAACTTGTTGGGATTCATCGATTGCCGTATTCTCTATTGAGAAGCAGATCGTATATGTATTTCAAGAGGTTTTAAAAGGAAAACTAATATCACACAAGGTTTGTGATGAGACTAAATTTGATTATGGTCGATGGCACTAATCATACCACAACTCTAGGGTTATGCCAAATAATTCGCCGTTGCCTTTCCACCGCATCAATCTGCAATCCCAATAGTTATTGTCCGTTTACCACCGACTGTTTTCGGGACGCATATACTCTCCTGATAATACAATAGGGAAGCGGTTTCGGATCTCATCATCAATGCTGGGATCGATATAAGTGGGATAATGTGTTGAAAGAATTTCTTGAACCCGCTCTTGCGCTCGCTCCAAAATATCACGAGAACCATCCTCTTGCCATACGTTGGGTGAGGTCCGGTCAACGATATTGGGATAGAGATATTCAGTTTCCATTAAGGCCAAAGTTTGGCTCGTCCCAAGAAAGTGGCCCTCACCTAAAGCCGCATCCCTGATAACCTCATAAGAGAGGGTATCATCGGTCACCTCGATGCCGCGGATGGTGCGCTGTACAGCCCCCAGCATATCGTTATCAATCACCAACGCCTCCAGGCTGCATCCCATCAAGCTGGCCTGCATTCCGGCGGCCTCACCAATATAGTTAGCCCCGGCATGTCCAGTGAGGGCTGTAGTGAGAGCCTTCTCAAAACCGGCTTGATTATCGGGCATTTTCGAGTCGCTCATCCCGGCCCCCACACTGGTGGGTAAATTGTAGAAGTTGCCAATCTGCACCGCCGCCGCGCTGAGTAGGGCCTCCTCGCCGCTGCCCCCACTGAAAGCGCCGGTACGCAGATCGGAAACAAGCGGCCAG
>Ga0210124_1001285_pt1 | contig 11052 bp, 10 predicted proteins | sample Muzzi_PWC_D2_FD_185554 | JGI IMG/M metagenome (GOLD analysis project Ga0210124, IMG submission 185554) | Wetland microbial communities from San Francisco Bay, California, USA, that impact long-term carbon sequestration - Muzzi_PWC_D2 (SPAdes) | ecosystem: Environmental > Aquatic > Marine >...
CTATGACCGCCAAATTGGCCCTGGCGAGCATTGCCCACGGCGGGGGCAAGGTCGTGATTGCTATTCCACCCGATTTTGACCCTGCCCTGCGTCCCGATTTGCTGCGCCGCTACGGCATGCTCCTTCGGCAACTCAACGGGCTATTCTGGACCGGACCCGATGTTGGCACCTCACCAGAAGACATGGATATCATCGCCGAAACCGGCGCGCCCTACGTCTTCAGCCGAACCCCCGCCGCCGGGGGCGCAGGCGACTCCGGGCCGGGGACAGCTATCGGGGTTTTAGCCGCTATTCGTGTTACCTGCGAGCGACTTTTTGGTACGGATTCGCTGGAAGGTAAACGTATTCTAATTCAGGGGACGGGGCATGTTGGCAGGTCTTTAATTGGAATGCTTCAGGAAGCCGGGGCCGAGATTTTATTCAGCGAGGTAGATGAGGCAGCAATTCGCCATTTTCGGGATGAACTCGGTTTAGAGTTCGTTCATCCAGACCAACTCTATGACACGCCTTGCGACATCTTTTCGCCGTGTGCGCTGGGTGGTATCCTGACCCCAGAAACCATTTCCTGCCTGAATTGCAAGGCCGTTGTCGGATCGGCCAACAACCAGCTTGCCAACCTTGAAGACGCAGAACGTCTCCGAGAGAGGGGCATTTTGTATGCACCGGATATCGCCATAAATATCGGTGGCTTGATGAGCATCATCGGCATGGAAGTTGAGGGATGGTCGCAAGCTGAAGCCTTTGAACGGGTTGGGAACATTGTAGACAAGACGCTCCGCCAGGTCTTTGACATTGCCTCCCGTGAAGGGATTGACACTCATACAGCCGCCTTGCGCATCGCCGACGAGCGGCTGGCAAACGCTAAAACTCAAAACAAGGGCGATTCCTTATTTTTTGACTGACATCACGTGTGGAGATAACATCAATAGAGAACTTCAAATGAAAGTTATTGTAATCACCGGTAGTACCCGAGGTATTGGCTACGGGTTGGCCGACTCGTTTCTGGAGCTTGGCTGTGCCGTCACCATCAGCGGGCGTACCACGGCCAGTGTTGAAAAAGCAATTACGGCTTTAGCGGCCAAACATCAACCTGATCGTCTGTTTGGTTATCCCTGTGATATCACCCAATTTGAGCAGGTTCAGGCGCTATGGGATGCCGCCAAAGCCCATTTCGGCCAGATTGACATCTGGATCAACAATGCCGGGGTGAGTCATCCTCAGCTTGATTTTTGGGTGCACAGGCCAGAGCAGATTAAAGCCGTGGTCGAGACCAACCTGGTCGGGACAATGTATGGCTCAAAAGTGGCCCTCAACGGAATGCTGGCCCAAGGCTTTGGCTGTTTGTATAATATGGAAGGGTTGGGTAGTAGCGGTCGTCGGGTAGTGGGATTAACTCTTTACGGAAGTACCAAGTATGGGCTGCGCTATCTGAATGACGCTTTGGTGGAAGAAACCCGCGAGACACCGATACTGGTTGGCGCGTTGAGGCCGGGAATGGTAATCACCGACTTGTTAACTCAGCAATATAAAGACCGGCCAGAAGATTGGGAACATGCCAAACGCATTTTCAACATCTTGGCCGATCATGTTGAGACGGTTGCACCCTGGTTGGCTCAAAAAGTGCTGACCAACACCAAGACAGGCGCTCGCATTACCTGGCTCACCCGAAGCAAAATCCTCAACCGCTTTCTTTTGGCTCGCTTTCGCAAGCGGGATTTATTTGCATAGGGTTAACTCAAGAAAGACACCCGGTTTTTCCAAAACAGAGTCTCAGCTTATCTCACATCAGGCTCTATTCCAAATAACCCTGGCACAATCCCGTAAAAACCGGGTGTCTAACAAAAGGAAGCAACTTAGGTTAGGCTTATTTGTATGGCCCATCACACAACTATCTCGGTGTGCCGGTGTAGGTGACAGTCCAGATTGACGGCTAAGGGGATAGCTGCGATATGGGTCGGGTAATACTCCACCCGAACATCCATCGCTGTGTTCACGCCCCCCCATCCCTGCGGCCCAATTCCGGTAGCGTTTATCATATCTAATAATTCCAGTTCCAACGCTGCGTACCGGGAGTCTGGATTTCTTTGACCCATATCACGCATCAACGCCTTTTTTGCCAACACAGCCGCCATCTCCATTGTGCCACCGACTCCGACTCCAACCACCACCGGCGGGCAGGCATTAGGCCCGGCCTCTTCAACACAATGAACAACTTGCCGCTTGACCCCCTCAAGACCGTGGGCAGGCGTGAGCATCTTTACCCAACTCATATTCTCAGCGCCAAAGCCCTTTGCGGCAACTGTCAGTCGCAATTGGTCACCCGGTACGAGGTCAAAGTGAATGATAGACGGCGAGTTGTCACCGGTATTTTTTCGCTCAAAGAGAGGCTCGGCCACAACTGAGTTACGCAGGTATCCTTCTTGATACCCTTGTCGAACTCCTTCGGCGATTGCCTTGCGTAGGTCCCCACCAACCAGATGCACTTCCTGGCCCATTTCAACAAAAATAATCGCCATCCCGGTATCTTGGCACATTGGAACTTGTCGTTGCGAAGCAATGTTCCGGTTGTCCACAATGTCCTGCATCGCCTGGCTACCAGCCGGTGAAGGTTCCAATGTCAAAATTTCCGTTAATTTGATCATGGTCGCTTCAGGGGTATAAAAGTTAATCTTCTGCACCGCAGCCCGAATCTGTTCTGTCACAACTCGCACATCAACCGTTCTCATAATGAGACATTCTCCTCTCGCCGATAAGCGGCCCGCCCCATCTCGAACAGGTCGGCCCCGTGAACATCATTGGCAACCACCAGCGGAAACTCCTCTACCTCTAAGCGACGAATGGCTTCCGTGCCCAAATCTTCATAAGCTACCATATCAACCTTCTTGATTCGTTCTGCCACCAGAGCAGCCGCCCCCCCGACCGTGACAAAATAGACCGCCGTGTGTTCTACCAAGGCCTGGCGTACCTGGTCGTTTCGCTTGCCTTTACCAATCATCCCTTTTAACCCACGAGCCAATAATGGTGGGGTATAAGGGTCTACCCGACTGGAGGTCGTTGGCCCAGCAGAACCGATAACCTGGCCCGGTCGAGCCGGAGATGGCCCCACATAATAGATGATCTGACCATCCAAAGGGAAAGGTGGCTCTTGACCCGCCTCCAGCGCCTCAACCAATCGCTTATGGGCGGCATCACGAGCTGTATACACTATCCCCGTGAGCAATACCCGGTCGCCCACTTTCAAAACCTGTACGCTTTCATCTGTCAGGGGGGTATAAATGTGAATAGGTTCTGATGATTTGTCACTCATTTATTTCAACTTCCGTAATCTTCACGTCGCCGAGATTGTGCTATACTCTATGATGACACTAGATGAATTTACGACAGGACAAACTTATGAATAATACAACTTCCAATGACCTAACAAACGCCTACCGGGCCTATGAGCAACTCTTAACCGGCCAACAAAGCCTGATCCTGGGGACTATTAATGAGGATGGCACACCGCTCGCCAGTTATACGCCCTACATTGTTGATGAGCAGAAGCAGTTTTATATCTTTATTAGCCAGCTTGCCGCCCATACAGCTAACTTGCAACGAAACGAACAAGCCAGTCTTTTGCTCATCGAAGATGAGAGTACCGCCACCCAAATCTTTGCCCGAAGACGGCTAACTTTCCAATGTCTGGTCAATTCCATTGCCCGTGATACCGCCGATTGGGGTGAGATGGTAGACCAATTCGAAGCTCGCTTTGGAGGCATTATCAAAATGCTCAGGTCGCTATCTGATTTTCAACTCTTTAGACTTACCCCTATCTCAGGTATGTTGGTGATAGGCTTTGGTCAAGCTTATGAACTCAGCGGGAAGCGACTGGATACCCTCACCCACCGGCGTAGGGCTTGAGCTATGCCCAATCGTCAGTCAGTCCGTTTCTAAATGTTTTCTCCCCTGTTTAATTTGCTCAATACAACTCGCTTCACGATAACCTGGGTAAAGGTGGATTTCTTCTCTTGATTTCTCGGCAACCTCAGCCGCCGAGAGACTGGGGTCCATGTGCGATTCATGGGGCGCCATAATAAAAATGTTTTATCTTCGCTTTAATACAGGCAGACATACACATCGAGCAGGACTCGGCGTTACAAAATAACATGTAGCCTTCAAAGGTAAGCCTGCCTAATATGTTCGCCGCTTGTCGAAGCAAGTTTATCTCTGCGTGGGCCGTAGGGTCGTTTGAGGAGTTTTGGGTATTATGGGCCGTTACAATAACCTTGCCTTGACTATCTGTTAAGACCGCTCCGGAAGGCGGATTGCCCGCTTCGACAGCCTTCTCTACTTCTTCTTGCGCCAGTTCAATTAAAGCTTCGATTTGTATCTGGTCCATAGAATCAATGATAGGCCCTAGTCTTGTTTGGTCATTCCCTCAAGCCTCTTCAGGCGCACCTGCCGTATCGAGCACATCGAAACCTTTGTAGGGGGGATCAATCACAGTGGACAACCCGCGCCCATATGCCCCTATCGCTTCACCGATCGTGCCGTAGAAGGTCGGAAAGGCGTAGATCATGCTGCGTAGTTCCGTCAGCGGAATGCGGGCATGCACAGCGAGACTGAGCATACCGAGCATCTCGCCGCCGTGCGGGCCGACCGCTGTGGCTCCGACCAGGACGCCGGTCTTGCGGTCTGCCACAAATTTGATGATCCCGTTACCCGAACCATGGAGCCAGCCTCGGAAGGTTGCCGGTAGCTGCTTCACGACAGCGACCACATCGAGTCCTGCGGCCAAAGCCTTCGCCTCGGTCATACCAACAGCACCCACCTCTGGGTCGGTAAAGACGGCCCGGGGTACGGCATCGTACCGGGCAGATGGGTGGTCCTTCCCCAGGATTTCGGCGGCGACAATCGCCGATTGGTAGAGGGCAACGTGCGTGAACATCGCCTTGCCGGTGACATCACCCATCGCCCAGATGCCATCGGCAGCACGCATCCGTTCGTCGACTGGGGTGAATGGCGCTGTACCATCAAGACCCGCCGCTTCGAGGCCGAGACCGCTTACATTGGCTATCCGGCCAGTGGCAACGAGCAGGCGCTCACTCGCCAATTCCGAACCGTCAGCCAGCGTAACGACGATTGACCCGCCACGCGACTCGGCTTGTTGAACCGTAGCCCCGGTGCGCACAGTGATACCTTCGGCGGATAATGCAGCCTCTAGCGCCGCCGATGTCTCCGGCTCCTCTGCGGGCAGGATACGTTCGCTAGCCTCCACAATTGTGACATCGGCCCCGAAACGAGCCATGAGCTGTCCCAACTCACAACCGACAGCGCCACCACCCAAGACAATTATAGAGTTGGGTAACTGTTCAGCCTGAATCACATCGTGTGTGGTCCAAAAATCGACTGCATCCAACCCCGAAATTGGCGGAATGGCTGGCTTCGAACCCGTAGCGATTACGATGCCCCGCCGCGCCGTGAAGCTCTCATCTCCAACAGTCACGGTATGGGGGCCGGTCAGCTTGCCGCGCCCGTGTATCAGCCGTCCACCACGATCCCCAAACCGCTTAACGCCGAATGAGTCATCCCAGCCCCCGGTCACTTCGGCTCGCACTCGCGCTGCTAACAGAGGCCAGTCGGGTGTGACCTCGGCATGTCCGGCCTTGCCGTCGACCCGGCGGGCCTCCTGGAGGATGTTCGCCGCTCGGATCATCAACTTGGAGGGAAGGCAGGCCCAGTAGGCACATTCGCCTCCGACCAAGGAAGCCTCAATCCCCACTACATCAAGCCCGGCCCCGAGGAGCCGCAGCGAGAGGTCCTCACCACATGTTCCCACCCCAATTACGACCACATCTACGTTAGTTTCGCTCATCTTGTCTTATTTTCCTTTCTTGAATATGGAGCAATCACTGCCCCAGGTTCTTGAAGTCAATTATAGACTCAAAAAAAGATATGGGACAATCGACTTGAGATTATGCACTAATAATCGTTTGGCAAATATAATTGTGAATTGTATACTGAACGAAAGGAGATACATACCATGGCAAACCAAAATATAGGCATTCTCCATCCCGGCCAGATGGGAATTTCAGTGGCCGCTTCGATACAAAACAGCGGGTATACCGTCTATTGGGTGTCCGAGGGGCGCAGTGCGGAATCGCGGGAACGGGCGGAGAAATTCGGCCTGCGAGATGCCGCTTCTCTCAAACATCTCGTCGAAACCTGCCCGGTCATCGTGAGTGTCTGTCCGCCCCATGCCACCGAGGAAGTAGCCCATCAAGTTTTGGCACACGGCTTCAAAGGGATGTACGTGGAGGCCAACGCCATAGCCCCCCAACGCGCCATACGCATCGGCCAACACTTGGAAGAAGCCGGAGTCACATTCGTCGATGGCGGTATCGTCGGCCTACCAGCCTGGGAACCCGGACGCACCTGGCTCTATCTATCCGGTAAAGAGGCTGAACAAGCTGCTGCTTGCTTCTCAGGTGGCCCGCTTGAAACTGGCGTGATTGGAGAATCGATTGGCAAGGCTTCAGCACTTAAGATGTGCTATGCGGCTTATACCAAGGGAACCACCGCCTTGTTATGCGCCATTATGGCTACAGCAGAGTCCTTAGATGTTCGAAAGGAATTGGAACAACAGTGGTCACGCAATGGTTCGGACTTCGCCGAGCAAACAAGGCGCAAGGTCAGGAATGTTACGGCCAAGGCCTGGCGTTTTATGGGTGAAATGGGGGAGATTGCCGCCACAATGAAAGAAGAAGGCATCCCACCTGATTTCCATATGGGCGCGGCTGATATCTATCGCCGCCTGGCGCGTTTCAAGGGCGCGCCGGAAACACCTACTCTCGAGGATGTTCTGGCGGCGCTGCTCCAGAAAGATGTCGAATTTATTCCGCCAAAATTCGCAGACTAAAGTCTGCACTCCAATTTATCGATAGATACTTAATCTTACTTTAATCTCAAAATCATATTATGGTAAGGTAATTGGGCGCAGCCTTTTATAAAATTATTGAAGGTGGCGTCCTTCTTATGTACGCTATGATTCAGGTTGATAATCTCACAAAATATTACGGTCAACGAGTTGCCATTCAAAATGTAACCTTCCGGGTTTTTAAAGGCGAGTCGGTTGGGATTTTGGGGCCAAAAGACGCCGGGAAAAGTACGATTATGCGCATCCTCTCGGCTTATATGCCTCCTTCCGATGGAACAGTAACCGTAGCTAGCTATGATGTATTTACCCATAAGCTAGACGTGCATAAACGTGCGGGTTACCTGCCTCAATCCGTCGCCCTATACAGCGACATGACAGTCTTTAACTATCTGAACTTCGTGGCCTCGTTGCACAATCTTGATAATCGAGCCAAACGGGTCCAAGATATATTAGACAATTTCAACTTGGCAGATCAAGCTAAAATGTTGATTGGTAAACTTTCCAAAGATATTCAGCGCCGGATTGGGATTGCTCAAGCTATCATTCACGAGCCTGATATTCTTCTACTGGATGAACCAACTCGTAAACTTGATCCTAGCCAAATTATCGAAATGCGTGACCTGATTAAATCATTCAGACAAAAATGCACCATTGTGCTGAGCACCCAAAACTTATCCGAAATCGAGCAACTTTGCAATCGAGTGCTGATTCTTAATAAAGGTCGCATTGTAGCCGACGATATCCCGGCTCGCTTAGTTTCTCGCTTAGAGGGTGGGCAAACCGTCCGCTTACGAACTGCGTCGGCCTCTGAGGATGCTGTCAATTGTTTGCGAACTATAGAGGGTGTCAGAAATGTCTCTTCAGTTGGAGCCGGAACATTTGATATTGAATGTGGCTACGGCCTAGATTGCCGGTCGGCAGTTGCCAATTTAGCAGTAGAAAAAGGGTGGGAGTTACTAGAATTACAAGCTGTCGATAGTGGCTTGGAAGATGTTTTTTTGGAATTAAGCGCAAATTCAGTAACAACATGAAAACGCTTATCATAGCCCGACGTGAACTCTCTACATTTTTTCTATCACCCCTGGCTTATATCATTGGGGTAGCCTTTTTATTTATTAGCGGTTTCATCTTCTTTTTCACAGCCATTTTAAATGGTATTGCCTCCCTGGCTCAATTTTTTAATGTTATCAGTACTGTACTGTTATTTATTCTGCCTCTCTTGACTATGCGCTTACTTTCAAATGAAGCCCGTTCGGGGACTTTAGAACTCTTATTAACGGCCCCTATTCGAGAATCCGAAGTGGTGATAGGTAAATTTCTCGCTACGTTCTTATTTTTTGTCATCCTGCTAATCCCAACTTTCATTTATCTTGTTATACTGATGTATTATGGCAACCCCGATTTACCTGTAACCTTTTCCAGCTATCTTGGAATAATTTTATTAGGAAACGTGCTAATTAGCTTTGGTATATTGACTTCCGCTCTCTTTGACAACCAATTTGTAGCAGCGTTATTGGCCGTCATGGTCTCTCTGCTTTTCTGGCTAGTAGGGGGGTTAGGAGTTGTCATCGGCGGTATTGCTGGTTTTATTTTTACCTACTTATCGATTCAAGAACATTATGCAGATTTTGTTATGGGACTGATTACCACCAACAATATTGTTTATTTTTTCAGTTTAACGGTGGGCCTCTTGTTTATCAGTACGCATATTCTTCGGATACGGAGATAGCAGTAGTGATAAATCACCCTTCCCAACGGTTTAATTTGATTTTTCGTTCCCATGCCAAATTATTGGCAACGATTGGCTTTATCGTTTTGATGGGGAGTGCTATAACCTTTCTCATGAATCCGTCCCAGACATTTTTAATCCAAATTGGGACAAGTGTTGGTATCGTGTTGATATTGTTTGCCATCATCCTTCGACCCAATGCTCTACATCTTGCTCGGACTGGCCGCCAGGTCAGATATGCTTCTAATCTAACTGTAGTTTGTGTTGCCTTTGTGACCATTTTAGTCATTGTGAACTTTTTCAGCTTTAAGCATAATCTTGAATTTGATCTAACCGAGACCGGAGAATTTACACTATCTGAACAAACCATCACCGTTCTGGAAAGTTTGTCAGAGCCGGTCCAGATTGTAGGTTTCTTTGGACCAGATGACCGACGTCGGGCAAAAATCAAGGAATATCTGGAACGATATAGCCACTTTAATGATTTAATAACTTATGAGCTTCATGACCCTAACACCGAAGCATCTCTGGCTCAAAGTTACGGGCTTGATAACTATGGTCTGGTTTTTCTTAGTGGCGTCTATGATTATGAGGTCTCGGAAGTGGACGAACAGGCCATTACCACTGGCTTGATGTGCGTAACCACCCATAAACATAACCAAGAAAGCGTTGAACTGGTTCCCCTCAAAACCAGATACCCCTCTGACCGTCACTTTTCTTTAACCCTATTCCAAACGAGTCTGATTTTCTTGATAACTTTGATCTTTATACCCCTAACGGTTCTTATTGCCGGTCTTCGTATTTGGTGGATGAGACGATAGCTCGATTACCCCCTACCATTTGGCCTATTGATTCTGACCTCCGATTCATGATAATCTTAAGACAGTTGTAATAGATAGCTATCATGCTATCTTGCTCTTTAACAACCACAAAAGACTAACTAACCTAAGTTGCTACCCTTTTATTAGACATCCGGTTTTTCCGAAATGTACTCTCAATTTATCTGATACCAGGTTCTATTCCAAACAAATTTGATGCGCTTGCGTAAAAACCGGGTGTCTTTCTTGATAACTCAAGTAAGGTGGCAACTTGAATTAACTATCAATATAGCCTGATATGGGGCGCTGCTTATTGGTTATGGCCTCATAGGTATGTTGATATTCCCAGTGGAGATAAACGTCTTGATGACTGATGAAACACGGCAGATAAACGACGAAATTCTCAATCGGATTATTCTAGGACTTGTAGCAATTGGTCTGATAAGCGCCTTTATTGCCGCGCTAGCGGATGGTTTTTCTTCACCCTGGTTTATTCGAGCGATGGCTTTACTGGTCATCGCGGCGGTTGTATTTGTTCTTCGTTTTGTTGGTCGATTTGTGGTTGCCTCTTATGTGCTAGTTTTAGAATTGATCGGCCTAATGGTCGAGATGTTTCTAACTGATGGCGCAATTACCAGCTTTGTCCCCTACTTATTAATCCCTATCGTATTGATTGCGGGTTTTCTTTTAAGCCCCCTAGCCGCCTTGGCTGTAGCCATATCTTCAATTTTGATCATCTTACTCATTATTGCAATTATCGGTCAAATGTCACCGGCTAACTTGGCTGCCTTACTCGCTCCTTTTGGCATGACTCTTCTGGCCGCATATCTAATGTCCGAAAGCAAAAGATATCTTAATGATCTTAGAAATCTCTTATCCGAGAATGGAAAGCTCTTGAAAAAGCAAACTCAAGAGTTAATGGATAGTGAGAAGCAGATTGAGGCTTTGCAGCAAGAGGTTATAGCGCTTCAAAAACGACAGGAACAAACTAAAACTAAAGAAAGCCAGACTCAACACCCGACTTCGCGAAAAGATAATCGGCTTTACGATTTGATAAAGGGTACAATTCAAGAGATAGGCATTTCGATTGAAAAACTAGAGCGGGTTATTGAGGAATTTGGAGAGCAAATAGAGCAGAGCGTTTACGGAGATTCTCTGAAGGCAGCCTGGCAACGAATCGACTATTTTAAGGCGCTCATGGTTAATCTGTCGGAGATGGCTCGGCTTGAGTATGGTAACATTGAACTAAATTATAAAGCCGTCGATGTTGAGCGGATGATTAGTGAAGTTATCGGTATTGCCCAAGGTTTGGCCCGAGGCAAAAAGCTAGAGATACGCTATCAGGTACCCCATGAACTGCCAACCATACAAGCCGACCCAGTCCGTCTCAGGCAAGTACTGCTCCATCTTTTGACGAATGCTATCAATTATACCGACCAAGGCATCATCGAAATACAGGCTGAACTGAACGAACACGAAATGATAATTTTTGTTTCCGATACAGGTATCGGCATGCATCGGGAAGAGATGGAGTTGATTTTCGAGAAATTTGGCCGGGGAAGCGGCACGCTGGCTCAACAGCGACAAGG
>Ga0210124_1001287_pt1 | contig 11035 bp, 9 predicted proteins | sample Muzzi_PWC_D2_FD_185554 | JGI IMG/M metagenome (GOLD analysis project Ga0210124, IMG submission 185554) | Wetland microbial communities from San Francisco Bay, California, USA, that impact long-term carbon sequestration - Muzzi_PWC_D2 (SPAdes) | ecosystem: Environmental > Aquatic > Marine >...
GAAATCAGCCTGGCGCCGGTCATCGACCGCGCGCTGGCCGCGGGCAAGCGCGTATACCTGCCCGGTCTCGAGCGGCAATCGCTCAGATTTTCGCCATACTTTCACGATCAGAAAATGCGTATCAATCGCTTCCGCCTGCCCGAGCCGGACGTCGCCGAAGACGAAATGCTGGCGCCCGGGGACCTCGACCTGGTGCTCGTGCCGCTGGTGGTGTTCGACGCGGATTGCAACCGCATCGGCATGGGCGGCGGTTATTACGATCGCAGTTTCGCGTTTCGCAAGGACCCGGCGCAGCGGAAGCCGGCGCTGATCGGCGTCGCCCACGAAATGCAGAAGGTTGAGCGCATAGAGCCCGAGGCCTGGGACGTCCGCCTCGACAAGATCGTCACCGACGAGACCGTTTACCGCCCCTGAAGATAGAGGCATACAATACCTTTCTATCCTGATTCTGGATTAGGGTAATTGAGTATTGTGTCCCCTAATTGTTAGAAGTCGAACTTGCCGGCGGAATAGAGTTTGGCGGCCTTTTCCCAGACCGGTCCCGGCTTGCCGTCGCCGACGGGCTTGCCGTCGAGTTTGACGACCGGCACGACTTCCTTGCTCGAACTGGAAATCCAGATTTCGTCGGCATCGAGCACTTCGTCACGGGTCACCACGCGTTCTTCTAGCGGCATGCTGCCGTCGGCGCGCAGGATGGCGAGCAGGATATGGCGGGTGACACCGGGCAGAATCTGATGGTCGAGCGGCGGCGTGGCGATGACGCCGTTCTTGACGATGTACGCGTTGCAGGCGCCGCACTCGGTGAGTTCGTCTCTGGCATTGAAAAGGATGATCTCGCCGTCTCCCCGGCTGTGACCCTGATTGTAATGCAGCACATTACCGAGCAGCGAGGTCGACTTGATGTTGCAGCGGTCCCAGCGCATGTCCTGTCCGGTGGCGCAGGTATAGGGATGGATTTGCGCGCGATCGGGGATCGGCGGCGGCGGAATTTCGAACGCGTAGCCGAACACCGTCGGCTCTATCCCGTCGGGATAGGCATGGTTGCGGCGGTTTTCCGCGCCGCGGGTGACGTGCAGATAAATCCCGAGATTGCCGTTGCCGTTCTTATCCATCAGCGCCTCGCAAATCTCGCGCCAACGCGCCTGTTCCCAGCCCAGCTTGATTTCGATCGCTGCGAGACCGTCCTGCATGCGCGCGATATGCGGGCCGAAGCCGACCATCTTGCCGCCGTAGGAAGGAATCACTTCGTAAATGCCGTCGCCGAACAGGAAACCGCGATCCATCGGCGAAATACGCGCTTTCTCGAGCGGCAGGTATTCCCCGTTCAAAAATGCAATCGTCATATCGAGTCCTCGGTGCGGTCGGCGGCGACCGGAAAAATGGTCCGCAAGTTAAGCAGATTCTGCATTCTGCCATATAGAGCCAGTGAAAAAAATTCATTGAGCCAGAATACACATCGTCCACCCACCGGCCAATCCGCGAAAATATGGCTCTGACCCGAATTAAGCGGTTTGTAAATTCGGGTCAGTGTCAAATTCGCAGTCAGGCAAAGCCGCAGACCCGGCGCAGCTCGAGCATCACCGACTCGCCCTCGCCGACGTCGAGCCCGTCCTCGGTCAACTGGTTGACGCGGGTGACTCCGTCGACGCTGCCGAGTCCCGAAATATAACGGAGGATATCCAGCGGCACGATTTCGCGCAGATAATCTCGTCCGTTCCACAGCGACAGGAAGGAAATGATACCGTAGGCGCCCCAGTTGGACACGTCGGCGACGATCAGCTCGTCGCAGCCGGTTGCCGCGGGCACGATATTCAATCGCGACAGCGCCGCGGCGACCTTGCCCATGCCGATTTCATTGCCGCCGTCGCCGATGGCGATGGTCGGGCAATCGCAAAGATTGATAAAGGTATCGAAACAGGCGGTATTCTCGCTGATACATTCGCCGCGCATGTTGTAATACTCGCCGTCTGCGGCCTGGCCCGGCCTCTCGATCGATATGATCGCCTCGGGCCGGTAGAGCGCCAGCGCTTCGAGCGCTTCCTGTTCGCGCTGGTCGTGGTCGCCGACGCGGATTTCGTGAATCCGGAATTTTTCACTGAGCGCCCGGGACAACGGGCGCCCGCAGACGATATACGGAGTCGCACCGATATTTTCGAATACCTCGTACAGCGCGATCGCGCCGACCGGACCGTCGGTTTCGAAGGTTTTGACTACCGGAAAACCGGTGCCGATGAATATGTTGCCGCGGCATTCGGCGAGTATCCGCGCGGCCCGCAGGCAATAACCGGGCTCGAGTTCGGCCTGCAGCGTCTGCATGCCGCGAGGATTTCGCGCCACGAGGATATCTTCGATGCGACGGCTTAGCGACAGTTCCTGTTCGGCGTCCACCGGTATCGCTCAGCAAGTCTCGAGCGGTGTGCGCGCGAATCGCGCTCGTTCCAGGCAGTATATATTGTGCGCTTTCTCGATACTGACGGCTTCGAACCGTACCTTCCCTCCGGGCGACATTTGCGCCAGCCTGGCGGTATCGATCCCGATTACCGAGCCGATCTTCGGGTAACCGCCGATGGTCTGGCGGTCGTTCATCAATACGATGGGCTGGCCGTCGGCGGGGATCTGAACCGCACCGTGGCAGATGCCCTCGGACAGCATGCCGACCATGTCCGAGTGTACGGATTCGCCTTCCAGCCGGAAGCCCATGCGGTCGCAGCGCTCGGTCAGACGGTATTCGGAATTGAAAAAACGCCATTGCTGCAGCGGGCCGAAAGCCGCTTGCTGGTAGCCGGGAACCACCCTGAGCACCGCTTCGTCGCCGTACTCGGGACGGTCGTGCTCGGCGAGCAGGCAATGCCGTCCCCGCGGCGCCGGCTTGCAGGGCAGGCGATCGCCGGCCTGTAGCTTGTCGCCGTCGAGACCGCCGATTTTCTCGCGCACCACGGTCGAGGCACTGCCGAAGCTGGGCGGAATGTCGAACCCGCCGCGCACCGCGAGGTATATCCTCGTACCACGGCTCGCGAAGCCGATCTCGAGCAGGTCACCCGGCGAAATATCCCGGGTCTGCCATTGCGCCACGGGGTCGCCGTTGAGCTTGCACGGCGCCTCGGCGCCGGTAACGACGAAGCTGGATTCGATCTCGGATTCGACCGCCAGGCCGCCGAAACCGACTTCCAGGCAGGTGGCGTTGGGGTCGTTGTCGAGTATGCGATTGGCCCAGTAAAAGGCGACGATGTCCAGCGGACCGCCGGTGGTCAGGCCGAGATCGTGGCGGCCGTAGCGGCCGCGATCTTGCAGCAGGCTGAGCAGGCCGGGCTGCCTGACCACGAAACCGCTCACAATTCGCCGCCGCGGGCGATAAAATCGTCGCGCCCGATTGCCTCGAAGCGTACCCGGTCGCCGACCCTGACCGGCATGCTCGGCGTCTTGCCGGGATCGAACATGCGTGTCGGGCAGAGCCCGATCAGGTTCCAGCCGCCGGGCGATACCGCCGGGTAGACCGCGGTCTGCCGGTCGGCGATCGCGACCGCGCCGCGCGGCACTTTTTGCCGCGGCGTGGCCAGCCGCGGGGCGGCGATGCGTTCGTCGACCTCGCCGAGATAGGCGAATCCCGGCGCGAAGCCGATCGCGTAAACGCGGTATTCGAATTGCTGGTGGATTTCGATTACCTCGTCGACGCCGAGACCGCCGCGTGCGGCGAGCGATTCCAGATCCGGGCCCGATTCCGGGCTGTAGTAAACGGGCAGGGTGACCAGCGTGCCTTCCGCCGTTTCGACGGCCTCGAGACCGGTGAGCGCGTTGCGTAACAGCTGCCTGATCGCGAAGGGATCGCTTTGCTCCAGGTCGTAAAGCACCAGCAGCGACGCGTAGGAAGGCACCAGGTCGACCAGGCAGTCCCGCATCTGCTCGGATATGCGCTTTACCGCCGCCTGGATTTGCGCCGACACTTCGGGGCTGGTTTGTTCGGCGAAATAGACGATGAAGGCGTTTTGCCCTGCGACCTCGATTCTCATGCCGCGATCATTTGCCGACGATCTGGCGGATTTCCCGGATCGCGGCGACGCCCTCGTCGTTGTCGCCGTGGACGCAGAGGGTATCGGGAATCAATTCCAGCGTGTTGCCGCTAACCGTGGTCACCGTACCCTGTCGGCAAATCTGCTCGACCTGGGCGAGCATCTTGTCGCGATCGTGCACGGCGCCGGGTTTGCTACGCGAGAGCAGCTTGCCGTCGTCGTCGTAACAGCGGTCGGCGAAGGCCTCGAACCAGAGTTCGATGCCATATTCGGCGGCCTCGGAGCGATGTGTGTCGGCCTGTGGAGTCGCCTGCAGCATCAGCTTCACGGGCCTGTGGAAATCGGCGATTGCCTGCAGGATCGGACCGCGAACGGCGTCGCGCGCCATCATGTCGTTATACAGCGCGCCATGGGGCTTGACGTAAGCCAGTTCGAGACCCTGAATCTTCGCCATGCCCTCGAGCGCGGCGACCTGGTAGTGGATGAAAGCCTTGATTTCCTCGGCCGAGCACTGCATCGGCCGGCGTCCGAAACCGACCAGGTCGGGATAGGCCGGGTGCGCACCGACCATCACCCCGTGCTGTTTGGCCATCGCCAGGGTACGTTCCATGATCAGCGGATCGCCGCCGTGAAATCCGCAGGCGATGTTCGCCTGGTCGATATGCGGCATGACCTCGTCGTCGCGTCCCATCTTCCAGGAACCGTAGCTCTCGCCGAGATCGCAATTGAGCATCAACATCGCATTCTCCTGTCACATCACCGCGAGGTGGCTGTTGGGCATGTCCGAAACCAGCATGCAACCCGGCGAGTGGGTGATGCAAAACGGCGGCCGTGCCTGTTCGACTGCGACCTGCGGTGTCACCCCGCAGGCCCAGAACACCGGCACTTCGCCCTTGCGGATGGTAACCGGATCGCCAAACTCGGGTTTGTCGATGTTGCGGATGCCGATGCTCGCCGGGTCGCCGAAATGCACCGGCGCGCCGTGCACCGCCGGAAACCGCGTACAAATCTGGATCGCACGGATCGCGTCGGAGGGGATCATCGGCCGCATGCTGACCACCATCTTGCTGGAGAAGCGGCCCGCCGGGGTGCAGTCGATATTGGTGCGGTACATCGGCACGTTGACGCCTTCGCTGACATTGCGGATCTCGAGCCCGTCCTCGATCAGCGCTTCCTCGAACGAAAACGAGCAGCCGAGCACGAAGGAAACCAGGTCGTTGCGCCAGATATCGGCAATGTCAGTAACCTCCCGCACCAGTTCGCCGTTTTCGAATATCCGGTAGCTCGGGATATCGCTGCGAATATCGAGATCCTCGCCGAGCTTGGGGATGTGGAAATCTCCGGGTTCCGCGGCCATGCCGATCAACGGGCAGGGCTTCGGGTTCGCCTGGCAAAACTGCAGGAACTCGTTGGCGTAATCGGCCGGCAGGATGCACAGGTTGCCCTGCACGAAACCGCGCGAATATCCCGAGGTGTTGCCGGTATATTCTCCGCTGCGAATCATGTGGCGCAGCTCGACGGGTGATAGGTTCTGGTCCATGGCTTTAGAGGTTGCGACGATAGCCTGTTTTTACAATGACCTGGCGCGCTCGCGCAATACATTTTTCTGAATCTTGCCGGTCGCCGTTTTCGGCAACTCGCCGAACACGACTTTCTTCGGGCGCTTGAAACGCGCCATGTTTTGCGCGCAAAAATCGATCAACTCCTGCTCTTCGGCACTGGCGCCCTGCTTGAGCTCGACGAAGGCGCAGGGCACTTCGCCCCACTTGTCGTCGGCGAGCGCCACCACCGCGGCCTCGCCGACCGCCGGGTGGCGGTAAAGTATCCCTTCGACCTCGACCGAGGAGATGTTTTCGCCGCCTGAAATGATGACGTCCTTGGCGCGGTCGCGGACCTGGATGTAGCCGTCCGGGAACACCACGGCGATATCGCCGCTGTAAAACCAGCCGTTGCGAAAAACCTCGGCGGTGGCTGCGGGGTCTTTCAGATAACCCTTCATCACGGTATTTCCGCGAATCACGATTTCGCCCATGGTCTCGGCGTCCCAGGGCACAGAAGCGCCGCTTTCGGGGTCGATCACGTCGACAGCGTCGGTCATCGCGAAACGCACGCCCTGGCGCGCCTTGAGTTCGGCTTGTTCGGCGATCGATTTTTGCGGCCAGTCATCCTGCGGCGCGGAGTGCAGGATATGGCCATAGGTTTCCGTCAACCCGTAAACGTGCATGACCTCGAAATTGAACTGCGCCATGCTCTCCAGCACGCTGGCCGGCGGCGGCGCGCCCGCGGTCATCGCGTAAACGGTATTCTCGAAGACCTTTTGCTGTTCGCCCGGCGCGTTGGCGAGCATGTTGAGCACCACCGGCGCACCGCCGAAGTGGGTTACCCCGTGTTCCTCGGCGAGGCGGAAAAATTCCCCGGGGTTGAAGGCCCGCAGGCAGACCACGGTGCCGGCCAGCGCGGTCATCGTCCAGGCGTGACCCCAGCCGTTGCAATGGAACATCGGCACCGTGTACAGGTATCGCGGATGCGGCGGCAGTGCCCAGGAAATCACCGTGCCCATGGTCATCAGGTATGAGCCGCGATGGTGATAGACGACACCCTTGGGCCTGCCGGTAGTGCCGGAAGTGTAATTCAGGGTCAGTGCCTGCCACTCGTCGGCGGGCGGCTGCCATTGCCAGGCATCGTCGCCACGATCGACCAGGTCCTCGTAATAACTGAATTCCAGGTCCTGCGGCAATTCCGGTTTTTCCGCCGCGTCCGCGTCGTCGATGATGACGATTTCGGGATTCTGCTTGCACAGGGCGAGGGCCTGTTCGAGCACCGGCCACAGCTGGCGGTCGCAAATGAACAGCTTCGACTCGCCGTGATCGATGATGTAGGCCACGGTATCGGCGTCGAGGCGCGTATTGATGGAATTCAAAACCGCGCCCGAAAGCGGGATCGAGAAATGGCTTTCGAACATTTCGGGCGTGTTGAAGGCGAAAATCGATACCGTGTCGTTGCGTCCGATGCCGCGCGCCGCGAGGCTCGAGGCGATGCGCATGCAGCGATTGCGGGTTTGCGCCCAGCTATAGCGCCGCTGGTTGTAGATCACCGATTCCCGCTGCGGATAGATGTCCGCCGTGCGATGCAGGAAAGACAGCGGGGTCAGGGCGACGTAGTTGGCCGGGTTGGCTTCCAGTTGGTCGTATTCGATAGTCATGTCACACCTCTATGCTGCTGCCGGGCCCTGTTCTACAGGATCTTATTTGTATTTCCGGATCTCGACGGTCCGAGGTATCGGCTCTAGTCGGGATGTTGTTGCCGCGCCATGTGCGCGGCATCTATATAACTGGGTCTCGCGATCGAGTCGCGGGATGACAAACTCGCGCGCGCAGGCACGAGTTTGTCAATTGCGGACCGGGGCGCCCGCATCGAGCATACTGTCGATGCGTTTGCGGGTTGCCGCGGTCGCGACCAGGGTCAGGAACGAGCGCCGTTCGGCATCGTAAAAATTCTCTTCGATCAAGACCGTACCCGGCTCGGTATCGCCGCCGGTAACGATGCGCGCCATCTCGCTGCCGACGACGACGTCGTGCGGCATGAACAAACCCTTGTCGCGCGATTCCTCGAGCCATTTGACCATTTCTGCGAACAGGGGTCTACCCGGCATCGACAGCGGCGGGCGCTCGAAGACTGCCTGACCGCTGCCGTCGCGAACCGCCTGCAGCGCCTCGCCGAGAATGCGGTCGCGGTTGATGAGATGACGGTCGTTGGCGCGCAGCATCGCCTGTTGCCGGGCGATCACCGGCGAGGTAGCGGTCCTGCCGTAGCCGAGGTTCATGAAGGCTTTCCAGCAGGCGGGAGCGATATCGTCGCCGCATTGCAATTGTTCGACCCAGCGGTACAGGGTTTCCTTGCAGCCGCCGCCGCCCGGGACCACGCCGACCAGCGATTCCACCAGCCCGGTAACCGAATTGGCATGGCAGATGACCTGGCCGGCATGCAGAACGACCTCGAATCCACCGCCGATCGACAGGCCGACCGGCGCCGCGACCACGGGAAACTCGGCGACCTGCATACGGTGCACGGTCCGCTGAAAATCGCGCAGGAAGCCATCCAGTCCGTCCAGATCCTCGCGGCGGTAGAATTCGCGCACCGCTTGCAGGTTGACGCCGCAGGAAAAGTGCTGGGCATCGTTGTGCACCAGCAACCCACGCATACCGCCGGCCTCGACGCGGTCGAGCGCATCGCCGAGAATCGCCATCGAATCGGCATCTAGCGCGTTGGCCTTGCTGTGGAATTCGACCAGCGCAACCCCGTCGAGATCGTACCAGCTGGCAACCTCGCAACTATTCCGCGGGGTCAGCGTTCGGCGCATCTCGCTGAAGCGAATCACGCCCTCGGGGCGGCTAATGGCTGCCCAGTCGCCGTTTCCGCGGCGTGTCTGCAGGCGCGCATCGTCGACCCGGTAAAAGCTCGAGCCGGCCGCCTGGCGAAGAAAGGACGGTACCGCCTGACCGTCCGTTTCGAGGCCTGCGATAAACCTGTCGACACCGATTTCGTCGATCAGCTCGAAAGGACCCCTGATCCAGTTATAGCCGAGCTTCATCGCATCGTCGATATCGACCGGGTTGTCGGTGACTTCGGGTATCAGTGACGCGGCATAGGCGAGCGTACTCGACAGCACTCGCCACGCGTAGCGGCCGTGCAAGCCGTCGTCGTCGAGCAATACGCGAACGCCGTGCCGCTCGGCGTTTTCGGCGAGCGGCAGCAGCAGGCGCGGTGCCGGGCCGTATTGCGAGCTTTCCAGGTCCAGTACTTCGCGTCCGTTGTCGGTGTCGCGATAAAAGCCCTGGCCCTGCTTGTTGCCGGTCTGGCCATTGGCGATCATTTGCGTCATCAGCGGAATTTTTGCCGCCACCGCGTGAAACGGATCGTCGGCCGGCAGTATGTCGACCAGGCTCTGCACCACGTCCGACATCAGGTCGATGCCAATCAGGTCGTAGAGACCGAAGACCCCGGTTTTCGGAATTCCCATCGGGCGACCGAAAATCGCGTCGGCTTCGAGCGGCGTAAGCCCGAATTCGAATGCCGCATGCAGCGCGCACTGGATCGCGAATACGCCGACCCGGTTACCGAGAAATCCCGGGGTATCGCGGCAGGGGACCACTCCCTTACCGAGTTGCTGTTCGCAGAAATCCGCCAGCAGTTCGATCACCGCGGCATTGGTATCCTCGCCGCGCACCAGCTCGAGCAGGCGCATGAAACGCACCGGGTTGAAAAAGTGCGTGATCGCGAAGCGTTTGCGAAACGCCGGCGGCATCTCTTCGACCAGCAGGCGAATCGGGATTGTCGAGGTATTCGAGGTAACGATAGCGTCGGCGCGGCAGACCGCGTCGAGTCGCCGGTAGAGGCCGCGCTTGATGTCGAGCCGCTCGACCACGGCTTCGGCGATCCAGTCGCAATCGGCGAGCTGGTCGAAATCGTCGCGGGTGTTGCCGAGGTGAATAAACGCTTCCGCATCCTTGCTGACCAGCCCCGGCTGGTTCGGGTCGCGCAGGCGTTCGAGCCCGCGCTCGGCCAGCGCGTTGGGGCTGTCTTCACGCGGCAGGTCCAGCAGCCAGACTTCGATCCCGGCATTCGCTACCTGGCCAGCGATACCGGCCCCCATGGTGCCGGCGCCGATCACGGCGACTTTTTCGATTTTCATCAACCCGCCTCCCGTTCGCCGACTTCCATCGAGCCGATCAGCTCGCGCAGTTTTTGCAGCGTCTGCCGCGGCGCCTCGATCGGCAGCATGTGCCCGTAGCGCTCGATGATCGTGACCTGCGCCCCCAGTTCCTCTGCGAAGGCCATGCCGGCCTTGACCGGCGTCAGCCGGTCCTTGCGCGCGAGGATCAATTGCGCCGGCAGGTCGAGGCTCTGCGCGACTTCGCTGCCACGGGTGTAATTGGCGCAGGCGACCAGGTCCTCGTAGAGGGGGTTGGCGGCCATGATTTGCCGTCCGATGGCGATCGGCTGCATGCCGGGAACGGCGCTGATGCCGTACTGGGCGTCGGGGCCGAAGCCCCACATCAGCAGCATTTCGGCGGCGTTGCCGGCGCTTTGTGCGGCCGCCTCGATCAATGCCGGGTTGACCGGGATCGCGCCCGCGGTACCGACGCCGGTGATCGACTTCAACATCTCCGGGGCCACCTCGGCGAGCTCCAGCACGTCGAGGAAACCCTGCGAGTGGCCGATCGCGTGCACGCGGTCGACGCCGGCGGCGCGAATGAAATCCGCCAGCCAGGCACCCATTTCTTCGATGGTTTCCAGCGGCTCGCCTGCGGACAGGCTGTGTCCGGGCAGATCGGGCGCCAGCACCGCATAACCGTTGTAGGCGAACCAGCGTGTCTGCAGCGCCCAGCTGCGGTGATCCAGCCCGCTGCCGTGCACGAACATTACGGTCGGCAGGGCAGGGTCGAATTCCTTGCCGCCGGTCGCGGCATAGGTCTCGAGCCCGCGTACTTCGAGATACATCAGGCTGCTCCTGCGACGCGCTCGGCGGCCTTGAAGCCGCGGCTGAAATCGGCCTTGATATCGGCGATGTCCTCGAGTCCGACCGAGACCCGGATCATGTCCTCGCTAATGCCGGCGGCCTTCATGTCGTCGACCGTCAGGCGCGAGTGCGTGGTGCTTGCCGGATGCAGTACCAGCGTACGCGCGTCGCCGACATTGGCCAGGTTGGAAGACAGTTGCAGTGAATCGATGAAGGCCGCGCCGCCCGCGCGCCCGCCGACCACGCCGAAGCACAGCATCGAGCCGGCGCCGTCGGGGAACAGGGTCGCCGCCAGTTGGTGGCTCGGATTCGATTCCAGGTCGGGGTAATTGGTCCAGGTTACCGATTCCTGGCGCTGCAGCCAGTCGAGCAGTTGGCGTGCGTTGGCGACATGCTGCTTCATGCGCAGGCTCAGGGTTTCGAGACCCTGCAGGATCAGGAAGGCGTTATGCGGGCTCATGGTCGCGCCGATGTCGCGCATCGACTCGGCGCGCATTTTCATGACCAG
>Ga0210124_1001288_pt1 | contig 11033 bp, 12 predicted proteins | sample Muzzi_PWC_D2_FD_185554 | JGI IMG/M metagenome (GOLD analysis project Ga0210124, IMG submission 185554) | Wetland microbial communities from San Francisco Bay, California, USA, that impact long-term carbon sequestration - Muzzi_PWC_D2 (SPAdes) | ecosystem: Environmental > Aquatic > Marine >...
GTGGCGGCGCTCACGCGGCGGGTCAAGGAAGGCTTCGACCCGCGCGGCGTGCTCAACCCGGGCCGCATGTATTCGGGCCTCTAGGCGGACGGAACGAGAAGGCGGATGCAGACCAACTTCACCCTGGCGCAGCTGGCCGACCCCGACATCGCCGAGGCCGACAAGATCCTGCGCGCCTGCGTGCACTGCGGCTTTTGCACCGCAACCTGCCCGACCTACGTGCTGCTCGGCGACGAGCTCGATTCGCCGCGCGGGCGCATCTACCTGATCAAGGACATGCTGGAGAACGACCGGCCGGCGAGCGCCAAGGTCGTCAAGCACATCGACCGCTGCCTGTCGTGCCTGTCCTGCATGACCACCTGTCCCTCGGGCGTGCATTACATGCACCTGGTCGATCAGGCGCGGGAGCGCATCGAGCGGACCTATCGGCGGCGCCTCGACGACCGGCTGCTGCGCGCGCTGCTGGCCTGGATGCTGCCGGTGCCCGCGCGCTTCCGCTTGGCGCTGGCCATGAGCGGCCTGGCGCGCCCCGTCGTGCGGCCCTTCGCCGGGCTGCTGCCGCGCCGTCTGCGCGCCATGCTGGCGCTCGCGCCGGCGCGGGTCGGCACGCCCTCGCCGGCCGACCGGCCGCAGGTCTTTCCGGCCGAGGGGCCGCGCCGCGGCCGGGTCGCGCTGATGACCGGCTGCGCCCAGCAGGTCCTGGCGCCGCAGATCAACGAAGCGACGGTCCGCCTGCTGACGCGCCACGGCGTCGAGGTCGTGGTGGCGCCGGGCGCGGGCTGCTGCGGCGCGGTGACGCATCACATGGGCAAGACCGAGCAGGCGCTGGCCGCGGCCAAGGCCAACATCGACGCCTGGACGCCGGTCGGCCAGGGCGGCCGCCTGCACGGCGAGCCGCTCGACGCCATCGTGCTCAACACCTCGGGCTGCGGCACGACGGTGAAGGATTACGGCTTCCTGCTGCGCGAAGACCGGGCCTGGGCGGACAAGGCGGCCAGGGTCTCGGCCCTGACCAAGGACGTCTCGCTCTACCTGAGCGAGATCGGCCTGCAGGCGCCGGCGCGGCCGTCCGGCCTGCGGGTCGCCTATCACGCGGCCTGCTCGCTGCAGCACGGCCAGAAGGTGACGGCCGAGCCCAAGGCCCTGCTCGAGGCCGCCGGCTTCGAGGTCCGCGACGTGCCGGAGGGCCACCTGTGCTGCGGCTCGGCCGGCACCTACAACCTGCTGCAGCCGGAGATCGCCGAGCGCCTGCGCGACCGCAAGGTGGCCAACATCGCGCGCGTCGCGCCGCAGGCCATCGCGATGGGCAACATCGGCTGCATGATGCAGATCGCCAGCGCCACCGAGACGCCGGTGCTGCACAGCGTCGAGCTGCTCGACTGGGCGACCGGCGGGCCCTTGCCCAAGGCGCTCGAAGGTCGGCTGCCGGCGGCCGCCGCGGCGAAAGCGCAAGCGGCCGAGTAGCGGCGGCCTGCGCTACGGCTGCTTCGATTTGGCGTTGTCGGCGATCCAACGTGCCAAGGCCGGCTCGTCGATCTCGCCGGCGGCGAGGCCCAGGATTATCGCGACCACTTGCGCCTCGTCGGGCTCGAAAGCGAATCCATCGAGGCCCAGAAAGGACACCGCAGCAAGCAGGCCGGCTCGCTTGTTGCCGTCCACGAAGGGATGGTTGTTCACGATCCCGGCACAATAGGCTGCCGCAAGATCGTAGATCGTCGGGTCTTTGCCGTAATGCCCCTGATTGCGGGGTCGGTCCAAAGCGCCCTCCAGCAGACCGACATCGCGCATTCCCGGTGTGCCCCCGAAGGACGCGATCGACTCCCTTTGGATCGCCTCTGCCGCGTGCGGTGTGAGCCACTTGGGCTCCGCCATCACTCCGCCAGTTTCTTCATGGCATTGGGATAGCGACGCATGAAGTCGCGGGAGGCCTTTACGGCCGCCTCGAGTCGGATCAGCTCTCCGTCAGCCCCGCCAGGGCGAGGCGCAGGGTCTCGACCGCGCGGTCCCAGACCGCTTCCTTCCAGTCGTCGGCGTCCTGGTAGAAGGCCTCGCGGATCTGCCGCTTGATCGCGCGCCCCTTGGCCGAGGCGGGGTCGCCATGGACGTGCAGCCAGTTGTCGGCGCGCAGCGCCAGCTTGACCTGCTCGGTCGGGATGGTGCCGTACTCCAGCGCGATGGCGGTGACCGCGGCCCGCGGCAAGGCCGCCTCGATGCCGCTCAGGTTGACGCCCTGCAGCGGCGCCGAGACCGAGTTGCCGAGGTGCGGCGAGGTGACGTCGCCCGCGTACCAGTCCTGCGCCCGCGCCAGGCCCGGCGAGCCCGGCCGGTGCACCGTGATGCGCTCGCCGTGGCCGCGCGGCCCGAGGCCGGTGTGATAGTCGATCACCGCCACGTGGCGCGCGGCGGGCAGCGCGCGCTGCACGATGCCGAGCAGGGTCTCGCGCGACCAGGTCGGCGCCGAGCCGCCGTAGAACAGCCCGTCGGGGTGGCGGTACTGCCCGCCGGTGATCGCCTCCTGCAGCGCCGCCGGCCCGTGCTTCTCGCCGTAGGCGAGCAGGACCTTCCAGGTCTCGGCGATCACCGCGTCGTTCCACTCGCGCGGGCAGAGCGCCTCGTGCAGCTCCTCGTAGCCGGGGTTCTCGGGATAGGGCTTGTCGTGATCGACGAAGTTGCGGTTGAGGTCGACGTTGTCCTCGGTCACCCGGCGCAGCCAGGCGAAGCCGTGCGGGTTGATGGCGTGGACCTGCAGGACCGCGACTCCGTCGGGCAGCGCGCCCGCCAGCCCGGATTCGTACCAGCCGACCTGCAGGCTCGAGCCGCAGAACCCCTCCGCGCCGTGCGTGGCCGAAAGGGTAACCAGCACGCGCTCGGCCTCCGCCGGGCCGCCCAGCGCCGTGTCGGTCGCGAGCGCCTCGCCGGCCGGGCCGCGGGCGGGATGGGGGATGGCTCTCGAGGCGGGCCCCGGCGGCCTCGGCCGCCGCCCGGAAGCGCGCCCGGGCCGCGCCGTAGTCGGGGGAAAAGTAGGCCGCAGGGCTCTTCGTCATGGGCGCCTCATGGAATCGTGATGGGTTGCGCGGCGGCGCGCGCTTTGGCGGTGCCGCCGGCGCGTGCCATACTGGGCCGGTGAAACGCCTCGCGCAAATCGTCCTCGGCCTGACGCTGCTGCTGGCGGCTGGGCCGTCTTGGGCCGATCAGACCGACTCGCGCCTCGACGGACTCTTCACCGAGCTGAAGGACGCGAAGCAGTCGGCGATCGCCGAACAGGCCGAGCGCGAGATCTGGCACATCTGGATCGAGAACGACGACGGCGCCGTGGCCCTGCTCATGCGCGCCGGCATGGAAGCCATGGCGCGCCAGGATTACCGCAGCGCGCTCGGCAAGTTCGATCAGGTGGTCAACATCGCGCCCAACTTCGCCGAGGGCTGGAACAAGCGCGCGACGGTGCGCTACCTGATGGGCGATTACGAGGCCTCGCTCGCCGACATCGACAAGACCCTGGCGTTGGAGCCGCGCCATTTCGGCGCCCTGTCCGGGCGCGGCCTGGTCTACATCGAACTCGACAAGCCGGAGCTCGCGCTCAAGTCCTTCGAGGCCGCGCTCGAGATCTACCCGCTGCTCCCCGGCGCCAACCACAACGCCGTATTGCTGCGGCGCTTTCTCGACGACCGCGAGATCTAGCCGCGAAACCTGGGGCGCAGCCGCTATTTCTTGACCGGGCGCAGATAGAACTGGTGATGGCCGATCTTGGGGCCGGGCGCCAGCTTGCTGCCCCAGTCCGGCGCCACGCTGTCGGCGTGATACCACAGCGCGCCGCCCGTCGGGTCGGCCGCCTGGCCGGCCAGGATCTTGTCGGCCAGGCCCTGCGCCTCTGTCCAGGCCTGCGCATCGGTCGGGCGATCGCTCAGCCCGTCGCACCACCAGGAGAAATGGCAGCGGTTCTTGAAGATTCGCCCCTTCTGCTTGACCACGGCGCAGACGTCGTTGGGGAAATGCGGGTCGGCGACCCGGTTCATCACCACCTCGCCGACCGCGATCTTGCCGACCTCGGGCTCGCCGCGCGCCTCGTGATAGATGTTGAGGGCGAGGCACTCGCGGCCGTCGGCCATGCGGGCCTGCTCGATCCGCTGGTACTGCCAGAGCAGTGCGACGGCCAGCGCGGCCAGCCCGAAAACACCGATGTCGAGGGTCGCCTGCGGTCGGCGCCGGGCGGCGCGCAGCAGCACGCCGCCGACGATGCGGGCCTCGCGGAGCAGGTGCCGGGCGACGGCGAAGACCGCGAGCGCCAGCCACCCGGCGGCTTCCGCCAAGGCCGCCAGCAGGGCGCACAGCACCCTGCCGGCCAACCGCCGGTCCGGTCGATAGCGCGTTTCCGGCCCGCGGCGGGCCGCGCCGTCGTCTGCCATGGGCTCCGCGTCTCCCGGCCGGCCGTACGCCGGCCTCTCTCCAGGCCCTCTATACACCGGGCGCAGGATTCCCTGCCAATGGGGCGCAATCGCGGCGCGATGGGGGCAATTGGGGGGGCAAATGGAGCGGTGGCGATTCGATGGCCCTGCCGCCGCGGGCATGGCAGCCATGCCGGGCCCGAGGTGCCGCGGCCGGGCAAACCCGTATAGACTTGCCGCGCAAGGCAGCCACCGGCTGCGATGGGGGAGTCTCCGATGGACCGGCCGTTGCGGCACCTGCCGCTCGTCGTCCTGTTCTGTGCCGCCACGATCCTCGCCCTCAACATGGGGGTGCGGCAGACATTCGGCCTGTTCCTCGAGCCGATGACCGCCGATCTGGGCATCGGGCGCGGCAGCTTCGCGCTCGCCATCGCGATCCAGAACCTGCTGTGGGGCGTGCTGACCCCGCCGTTCGGCATCCTGGCCGACCGCTACGGCACCGGGCGCTGCCTGGTGTTCGGGGGCGTCGTCTACGTGGCCGGCATCGTCATCATGGCGCTGGGCGACAGCCTGCTCGGTCTCTACCTGGGCGGTGGCGTCCTGGTCGGCATCGGCGTCGCCGCCTGCGGCTTTCCCTTGGTGCTCTCGGCCGTGGCGCGCGCCTTCCCGCCGGAGCGGCGCAGCTTCGCGCTCGGCATCGCCTCCTCGGGCGGCTCGGTCGGGCAGTTCCTGCTGCTGCCGTTCACCCAGATGGCGATCGGCGGCCTCGGCTGGGTCGAGGCGCTGCTCACGCTGGCGGCGCTTTCGGCGCTCATCGTGCCGCTCTCGGCCGCGCTGGCCGGACGGCCGGCCAAGCAGCTCGACAGCCACCTGTCGCTCACCGGCGCGGTCGTGCAGGCCGGGCGCCATCGCGGCTTCCGGCTGCTGACCAGCGGATTCTTCGTCTGCGGCTTCCACGTCGCCTTCGTCGCCACGCATCTGCCGGCCTACATCAACAGTCTGCACTTCGACCCCCTGGTCGGCGCCACGGCGCTCAGCCTGATCGGCTTCTTCAACATCATCGGCGGCCTCACGGCAGGCTATCTCGGCGGGCGCTACCGCAAGAAGTACCTGCTGTCCTTCATCTACGTAGCGCGGGCGGTCGCCATCCTGGGTCTGCTGTACGGGCCCAGGAGCGAGACGACGATCTTCGTGTTCTCCGGCGTTTTCGGCCTGCTGTGGCTCAGCACCGTGCCGCTGACCAGCGGCGTCGTCGGCGACATCTTCGGCGCGCGCTACCTGGCGACGCTGTTCGGCATCGTCATGTTCGGGCACCAGATGGGCGCCTTCTTCGGCGCCTGGCTCGGCGGCGTGAGCTACGATCTGACCGGGTCCTACGAGCCGATCTGGCTGCTCGCCGTCGCGCTCGGCCTGCTCGCCGCCGTGCTGCACTGGCCGATCCCCGACCGCGCGATGACGGCGGAGGCGCCCCCCGCGACGGTCGCCGAGCGGAGCTGACGGCGCGTGCCGCCGATCGGCCCGCGCGACGAACGGCTCGTCGGCGCCGCCTGCGCCCTGGCGGCGTTTCTGACCTGGGGCGTGCTGCCGATCTACTTCAAGGCGATCGCCGCCGCGCCGCCGCTCGAGATCGTCGCGCACCGCATCGTCTGGTCCGCCCTGCTGCTGCTCGGCGTCATCGCGCTGCGCCATCGCTGGGCCGCGCTGCGCCGCGGGCTCGCCGACCGCCGCACGCGCCGGCTGCTGCTCGCCAGTACGCTGCTGGTCTCCAGCAACTGGCTCATCTTCGTCTGGGCGATCACCTCGGGCCGCGTGCTGGAGAGCAGCCTGGGCTACTACATCAATCCGCTGATGAACGTGCTGCTCGGCCTCCTGGTGCTGCGCGAGCGCCTGTCCCGGGTGCAGGGCCTGGCGGTGCTGCTGGCCGCCGTCGGCGTCGCCAACCTCGCGGTGCAGAGCGCGGCCTTCCCCTGGGTGGCGCTCAGCCTGGCCGGCACCTTCAGCCTCTACGGGCTGGTCCGCAAGACGATGGCCCTGGGCGCGCTCGACGGGCTGTTCGTCGAGACCAACCTGCTGCTGGTTCCGGCGCTGATTTTCCTGGCCGTGCAGGTCGCCGGCGGCGACAGCGCCTTCCTGGCGGGCGACACGCGGCTCGACCTCCTCCTGGTCCTCAGCGGCCTGTTTACCACCCTGCCGCTGCTGCTCTTCACCAGCGCGGTGCGGCGCCTCAACTACGCGACCGTGGGGTTGTTCCAGTACATCGTGCCGACCAGCCATTTCCTGCTCGCCGTCTTCGTCTTCGGCGAGCGGTTCACATCGGCGCACCTCGTCACCTTCGCGCTCATCTGGACCGCGCTCGCGCTCTATTCGGGCGAGGTCGTGCGCGTCGCGCGCCGGCGCCGCACGGCCTGACGCCGACGATTTGCGGATCGCTTTGCGGCGTGCCAGGATTTGCCCAGGAGGGCAGCCATGACCGACACCGTTTCGCCCGTCGCCGCCCATTATGCGCGCGGCGACCTAGCCACCCGAATCCTCGACAGCCTGGCGGCCGCCGGGAAGGACGTCGACGCGTTGACGCCGGACGACCTGGCGCCGGTCGACGAGTTCCACATACGCGGCCGGCAGGCGACCGCCGAGCTCGCCGAGCTTGCGCGGATCGCCGCGGCCGATCGGGTGCTCGACGTCGGCTGCGGCATCGGCGGCCCGTCGCGCTTCCTGGCCGCGACGCGCGGCTGCCGGGTGACCGGCGTCGACCTGACGGCCGAGTACTGCGACGTGGCGGCGATGCTGGCGGAGCGCACCGGGCTTGCCGAACGGGTCGCCTACCGCCAGGGCGACGCGCTGGCGCTGCCGTACGACGCGGCCAGCTTCGACGTGGTGTGGACCCAACACGCGCAGATGAACATCGCCGACAAGCCGCGGCTCTACGGCGAGATGTTCCGCGTGCTCAAGCCGGGCGGCCGCCTCGCGTTCTACGACATCCTGGCCGGGCCGGAGGGGCCGATCCACTTTCCGGTGCCCTGGGCGCCGACGCCCGACATTTCCGACCTGATCGCGCCGGAGGCCCTGCGCGCGCTGCTGCAGGGCATCGGCTTCGAGATCGCCGAATGGCGCGACGCGACGGCGCCGGCGGTCGAGTGGTTCCACGAGGCGCGCGCCAAGGCGGCCGAGGCCGCCAAGGCCGGAAAGGAACCGCTCACCAGCCTGCGCATCCTGGCCGGGGAGGGTTGGCGCGAGCTCGCCGCCAACATGGTGCGCAACCTCGAGGAAGGCCGCATCGTCCTGGTGCAGGCGGTGGCGGGGAAGGGGTGAGGCGTCACACCGACCCTCGTCGCGACGCCTGAGAATGAACCGGGCGCGCCCATGTGAGCGCGCCCGATCGTCGGGGCCTTTCGCGATGACGCGACGGCGCTACATCATCGTCTTGACCGCGCGCGCCTCGTTGGCACCGTTCTTCGTGTCATAGGTGACCGCCACCTTCTCGCCGAGCTTGAGCCTCTTCAAGTCGACGGTTTTTTCCGCCTTGAAGACGGTGCCGCTGTCGAGCGTGAAGGTGTTGGCCTTGAGATCGATCGACTTGATCGTCCCGTCGGCCGTGGCGGCCATCGCGACACCGGCGCCGGTCAGGATCGCCATTGCGGCGAAAGCGCCCAAAGCCTTTCTCATGAAGAGAGTCCTCCGATTAGGGTTCAGTGGAACGCGCCGGTATTTCTCCGGCAGGCCGACAGGCTATTGCGGCGAATCTTTCGGCCCGTTTTCTGGCGCGTGAACTCCGCGTAATCCGGCGTTCGAGGTCGGGCGCCTGAAACACTCGACGTCCGGAGATGCAGGCATGAATCCTTTCATACATAACAGGTGCGGATTCGCTTTCATGGCGCCGGTGCCAACGCAGGACGGGAGTCACAAGACATAGGTCGTGCGTCATAGCGCGCCGATCGGCAGGCGTTGCAAGCCGATGTCATTTCTGTGAATTGCCGAGAGTTAATTGGACGCACGCCGTAGTGTGCGGTAATTTATCGCCGATCAAGAGAGCGGGGGCTTTCGGGAGTGATTCTTCGGAGGAACTCCATGGTCCAGACGTAGTCGTCTCGACACGAGCCGCAGCACGGCGCCCGACCGCCAACTCCGGTTGAATAGAAAGATGCCTCGCCTCTATTGAGGTCGATGCACGGCGGACGGGCTGCGTCGAGGCGCACGGACCGTGAAACGAATCCGGAGCGTCGCGGAATCGCCGGCAGGAGGGGTCGCCTTCGGAAACCGAGAGATACGCCTTTCATGAAACAGGAGGAAACGATGTACGTGACGATTCGACGCTACGATGGAGTGAAATTCCCCGAGGAAGCCGCGGCCAAGGTCCGCAGCGAGTTTCTGCCGATCATCAGCAAGATTTCCGGGTTCGAGGAATACTACGCGCTCAAGGCGGGCGATAGCACGGTCGCCAGCATCAGCATCTTCAAGGACAGGCCGGGCGCGGACGAATCGGTTCGTGCGGCCAACCAGTGGGTGCAGAAGAACATGTCGAAGTACCTGCCCAATCCGCCGCAGGTGACGAACGGCGAGACCATCGCGCACGCCATGGCGAAGGCGAAAAAGTCCGCCGCCTGACGCCACCCGCGGGCGGCGATCCTGACAGGCCCGGCGAGCCGGCCCAGCGGAGCTCCGCGGGGCCGGCTTTGCGTTCGGCCCGGCCCGTCCCAGGCGACGCAACCCGCGACGGTGGAGCCGGCGTGCCGGGCGCGGTAGGCTTGGCTCGGGATCCATCGGGGAGGCGGGGCAGGTGGCCGACAAGGTGGCCGACAAGCCGGTCGGCGCAGTCGGGGTGTGGTCGGCGACCCTACTGGGGGTTGGCGCCATGGTCGGCGCCGGTATCTTCGCCCTGATGGGCGAGGCGGGGGCGGTCGCGGGCAACGCCGCCTATCTTTCCTTCCTGTTCGGCGGCGCCGTCGCGCTGCTCTCGGGCTATTCCCTGGCGCGGCTTGGCGCCCGCTATCCCGCGGCCGGCGGCATCGTCGAGTATCTCGTGCAGGCCTACGGCGAGGGGGTGTTCTCCGGCGGGGTCAGCATCGTCCTCTACGTGGCCGCGCTGGTGTCCCTCACGCTGGTCGCCCAGGCCTTTGGCGGCTACGCCGCCGCGCTCATCTTCGCGCAGCCCGCGCCGCTGTGGGTCGACCTTCTGGCCGCCGCCGTCATCCTCATGTTTGTGGCGATCAATCTGCGCGGCGCCGGCAAGGTCGCCGTCGTCGAGAACGTCATCGTCGCGGTCAAGCTCGGCTTCCTGGTGGCCTTCGCCGCGGTGGGTTTGGCGTACCTCAAGCCGGAATTGCTGACTCCGCAGGACTTTCCGCCGGGCGGCGCCGTCCTGGCCAGCATCGGCGTCACCTTCTTCGCCTACGAGGGCTTCCGCGTCATCACCAACGCCGCGGAGGACATGCCGCAGCCGAGCAAGACTCTGCCGCGCGCGATCTTCGCCGCTATCCTGGTCGTGATTCTGCTCTACGTCGTGCTGGCGGTCGCGGTGTTCGGCAACCTGCCGGTCGCCCGCGTGGTCGAGGCCAAGGAATATGCGCTCGCGGAGGCGGCGCGGCCGGCCTTCGGCGCGACCGGCTTCACCGTCGTGGCGGTGATGGCGATGATCTCGACCGCCTCGGCGATCAATGCCGGGCTTTATGCGGCGACCAACGTCACCTATCAGCTTGCCAAGGACGGCGAGCTGCCGCAGGCCTTCGGGCGGCCGATCGGCCGGTCGCGCGAGGGCCTGCTGATCAGCTCGGCCATCATCATCGTCCTGGTGTTCGCCTTCGACCTCGGGCAGATCGCCGTGATCGGCTCGGTGACCGTGCTGCTGGTGCATGCCGTGGTGCACGTCGGACACCTGACCCGGCTGCGCCGGGAAACCGGTGCCTCGGCGGTGCTGCTGTTGCTCGCCGTGCTGGCGAACGCCGCCGCCGTCGCCTTCGTGGCCAGTTTCGAGGTCGGCCGCCGGCCCGGCGTGCTGCTCTACATCGCTTGCTTCGTGGCCGCCGGTTTTGCCGCCGAGCTCGTTCTGCAACGCCTCCGCCGGCGCACGATCAAGGCGCGCACGCCGGCCTGACGGGCGGCAGCGCCCGGAGAGGAATTCGGTCCTTAAACCGCCGTCATCGTGCCGCGCGGTCTTCGCGCGCCTGGAGAACGTAGATCAGGACGCCGTCCCAGCAGTTCGCCTGGCAGGCATGCGTCGCGCCCTCGACGCCGAGGTGGGCGATCAGGGTCCTGGCGAGTTGGCGTTGGTAATGGTCGTTGTCCGAGTGGGACTGGGTTTGCGGGCTCATCGGTTCGTGTCCATGCCCCGGGACGAGTTTCGCCGCGGGTTCCGTTCGTTCGGTCTCCCGTATCCCTGTCTCGCGTGTTCTGTCTTATCTGGGCGAACGCCCCGGCCGGCGCGGTGTTCCCGGTCCGGCCGGGGAATCTCCGCCTGGGGGCGGCGTTGCCAACGAAGACGCCTTGTCAATGCATTTAGGCGGCGCGAACCACCTCATCAAGGCCGAGCGGGGACCGACCGACCACAATTCGGAGCGTTCTTCGAAAGCGTTCGCAGCGAGGGGCTCGCACATATTTCCTACATCCTGGGCGACGCCGGGCAGGCCGCGGTCGTCGGTCCCTCGGACACGATGAATT
>Ga0210124_1001290_pt1 | contig 11005 bp, 12 predicted proteins | sample Muzzi_PWC_D2_FD_185554 | JGI IMG/M metagenome (GOLD analysis project Ga0210124, IMG submission 185554) | Wetland microbial communities from San Francisco Bay, California, USA, that impact long-term carbon sequestration - Muzzi_PWC_D2 (SPAdes) | ecosystem: Environmental > Aquatic > Marine >...
CAGACAATTGACCGCCTTGTTGACGTAATTAGCCAGGAAATCTTGCATATAATGCGAGAACAGGGCAAAATAATATCAACAATCGAGTCAGAACTTGATTCTTGCGAGATTTGTTTAGGACAGTGTGCGGAAAAATGTCCTGATAAAATCATGGCTGCGCTTCAGGCTGGGGCAGAACGTTTCACGACCAAATTGGGTATCGGTCAAGTAAACCCGGAAGTTGCCCATCTTATTGACCATACCCTGCTTAAGCCGGATGCTACAATCCAAGAGATTGCTCAATTGTGTCATGAGGCTCTACTATACAACTTTGCTTCTGTGTGTGTCAATCCAACCCATGTTAAGCTGGCAGCAGAATTACTTGGAAATTCTGATGTTAAGGTTTGCACCGTTATTGGCTTTCCCTTAGGAGCCATACCTGGCCAGGCAAAAGCATTTGAAACAGAACAAGCCCTTAACGATGGGGCTACTGAAATTGATATGGTGATTAACATCGGAGCCCTTAAAGGGAACGACGATTTGTTGGTTGAGCGAGATATTGCCGGTGTCGTTCGAGCGGCTCATGGTCGCGGTGCGCTCTGTAAAGTTATTATCGAAACTGCTTTGCTAACTGATGAAGAAAAGGTTCGGGCCTGTCAATTAGCCAAAAAGGCTGGAGCGGATTTTGTAAAAACCTCAACTGGCTTTAGTAGTGGTGGCGCTACCATTGAAGATGTTGCTTTGATGCGGCAAACTGTTGGCCCGGGTATAGGCGTAAAAGCTTCGGGAGGCATTAAAACGCTGGCCGATGCTCAAAATATGATTGCGGCGGGCGCAACACGACTGGGCGCAAGCGCCGGTGTAAAAATCGTCCAAGAGGCAAAACAACACCTATGAAAATTTGTTCATCCTGTCGAATTGGGCGCTTACGACAGCGTTCGATGGCTTATGTGGAATGGTATGGAAAAAATCTGCTAGTTGTGGATCGGATGCCGGTTCAGATTTGCGATGTTTGTGGTGAGCGGGCTTACGACGATGATGCCATGGAAAGTTTACAACGGTTGCTCTGGGCCAATATGCCAGACTCAATAAAGGCAGTACCTAACCGAAATACCTAGCTAATCGTGAATGGTGAATTGTGAAGTTTTAATGGTTAATGAAGATACTAATCTCATTCACAATTCAAGATTCACAGTTTACTATTCATAATTCTCTTAGGATTTCTTATGCTAATTACGAAGGTGGTTGGTTCCGCTGTAGCTACTATAAAAGATGAAAATCTGGTTGGAGCAAAACTACTTGTTGTGCGGGAGGCTAATGAGAAAGGCCAACCCATTGGTAAACCGATTATAGCCATTGATACTGTTGATGCGGGAGTAGGAGATTTAGTATTGATTGCGGCTGGTTCATCCGCCCGGCAAACAAATTTTACCAAAGATCGTCCGGTTGATGCTGTAATTATGGCTATTTTAGATAGTCTAGAAGTTGATGGCAGCATTACTTATCAAAAATCTTAATCTTTCAATTCTTGAACTTTCCCCCAATGCTTCTAGGAAAAATTGTTGGCACAGCCGTAGCTACGATCAAAACCCCCGAGCTTGAGGGGGTAAAATTATTGGTTGTTCAACTACTTGACAAAAATCAACAACCGATTGGTAATCTACAGGTGGCGGCTGATGTTACCCAAGCCGGTATCGGCGATACAGTATTTATGGTTAGAGCGCGTGAAGCAGCCCTATCTCTGGAAAAAACTTTTGTTCCGGTTGATTTGGCGGCCATTGGTTTTGTCGATACTGTTGATGTCGATCAGTCCATCACAAATTTTGAGTTACCATTGAGTACCTCAAAACTTGATAAACCGTAAATATTCATCGTTGGAGTTGGTATTGATAATTGCCAAGGTTGTTGGCACTGTGGTTTCTACCATAAAACATCCGGCTTACCACGGTTACAAGATACAAGTTGTTCAACCCATGCATCTGTCTGGTCAAACGCCGGATAATAGTTTTCTCGCTTTAGACAACGCTCATGCCGGAATAGGCGATACTGTCTTGGTCATGCGCGAAGGTAACGGCGCTCGGCAAATTACCCAAATTAAAGATGCGCCTATCATCTCAATGATTGTAGGAATTTTAGATTCAGTCGAAATAGGCCAATAAAGCCAGATTGTTAATGATATTATGAGCGAAATTCGTCGGATTCATACAGGTCGGGTAACAGCCGATTTTTTCACCAGCAGTTATCGCTTTTCAGCCAGCATCATTGTTTACAAACGACGCTTAATCGATGTTTTAAGTGATAGAATTACAGATTATTTGGATTTGGTAGATATATATGTTTCTCGAATTAACAATCCGGGGAGTATTGTGGCTACCTATCATAAAGGGTCATTAGTAAAAAACGAAATCACCTTTATTTTGCTACCCGATGAAACCGAGGGAAAATCAAAAGAGAGATTTTTTAGTACCAGAGATAACATCCCTGTCTTTATATCTGTACCATCTTTCGAAATTCATGGCCAGCTTCAGTGGGGTGTTCACGAGTTGGATATCAAGAAAATTTTATCGGTTGAGACCCAAAACTTTCTACCCATCGTAAATGCCACAGCCGCAAACTCTTTGCTACCTGAAGTCGCCTTTCAGGGACCAATGGTCTTAGTCAATAAAACCAAAGTCCAAGTCCTCTGCGGCGACAACAAAGATTAAATTCCAGTCAACCAATTTTAAGCCATGGCAAACATTTTAGTTATAGATGATGACAAAGACATACTCCGCCTGATAGAGTTTACCTTAAAACGGGCTGGTCATACCATTATTACCTCTACAAATGGGGCGCAAGGTCTAACATTAGCCAAAGAGCAATCTCCAGACCTGATTGTATGCGATGTCATGATGCCAAAGTTGAACGGTTACGATTTTTGCAAAGCAGCCAGAGACGATGATACTCTTAAAGATGTACCCATCATTATGTTTTCGGCCCGCTTCCAACCCATTGATAAACAGACCGCGCTTGATGCCGGGGCCACAGATTATCTCCCTAAATCCACAGACCCAGATGCGCTTGTCAATCGAATTGCAGAACTCTTACCGGCAAATGGAACGGCCAAAGCCTCTGTCCGGAGTATGATTGGGCTTTTCAGTTTGAGAGGGGGAGCAGGCGTCACGAGCTTATCGGTCAATATAGCTATTGCGCTGGCTCTCTCTCAAAAAACCAGGGTCTCTCTGGTTGATTTGGCTCAATTGGGTGGGCATGCCGCCCTAATGCTGGGTTTGCGCCCTACCAGTAGCGTTCCTCAGCTTCTTTCCTCGGTAAGTGGCAACTTCACATCCGATGTTATGCAACCTCACTTTATGCGGCATAATAGTGGCGTGCAAGTCTTGGCTTCGCCCCCAACGCTTGGTCAAGCCTTTTCGTTAACCGATGACCGATTATTACGAATGGTCAGCAGCTTAAAATCGTTCTCTCCCCTTACTGTTTTAGATGTTCCGCACATCTTAGAGGAACATTTCTCGCCTGTTTTGCAGTTATTGGACAGAATTTTGCTGGTACTTTCTCCAGATATGCCGTCGGTCCAATCGACTGTCATTGCTTTACAGGGGCTAAATCAACTGGGTATGGATAGTAAAAAAATCGGCTTGGTGGTTAATCAAGTTAGCCCTCACAATCCATTGCCCATAGAAATTATCCAAAAGGCAATAAAGCGCCCAATTCTGGCTACTATTCCATTTGAACCCAATATGACCAAGGCCGTCAACAGTAGCAATCCACTTCTGCTCAGTAACCCAAAATCAGCCGGAGCGATGGCAATAGGGAAGTTGGCCCTTAATCTTCTCGGCAAGACGTAATAGACTATGACAACCCATAACACCAAAAAAGAACAAGAACTGCGGGAAGAGATTGTCCAAGTTGGTAAATTATTGTATGACAAAGGTCTGATTGTCGCTACCGATGGAAATATCTCGGCCAGACTCGATAACAATACGATATTAATCACGCCGAGTGGCCTCTGCAAAGGGCTGATGGCCCCTGACCAGTTGATAATAATCAACCTGGATGGTCATAAGATAGGCTCTGGCACTGCGGCTAACCAGCACTTGAAGCCCACTTCTGAAACCGCAATGCATTTGGAAGCCTACAAACAACGCCCCGATGTGTTAGGTGTGGTTCATGCCCATCCACCACACGCCATTACTCTGAGCATTGCCGGCATTACCCTGGCCGACTGCATGCTTCCAGAAGCAATTATGTTTCTGGGTTTAACCCCTACTACACCGTACTCAACGCCTTCCAGTGAAGAAAACGCCCGGGCCATTCGAGAGGTCATTGTTGGGCACGATGCCTTAGTTTTACAACGACATGGCAGTTTGACCGTTGGCAACAGCCCGCTTAATGCCTTTCACCGAACTGAAACTCTGGAGCAAGTAGCCCGCATTACCTTTATGCTTCACCAAATGGGGGGGGGACAGGCTCTCCCGCCTTTTCAGGTGGAAAAACTGATCAAAATCCGTCAGGATTTAGGTCTCAATCGCACTGCCGATGAAGTTGAGTTTTGTGATATTTGCGGTGTTTGTCACCTGTATGGTCAACATGCTCAACCAACAACTCCGAGTTCTAACGGCTCTGAGACTGACCTCGTCCACACCATTACAGAGCTTGTCATGCAACAATTAACTGGTAAGCAATTTTGAATAGCAAAATAGATTTGCCCGAAATCTTTAACGGTGGTATATTACCCGCCGCTATACGGATATTACATTACATAAATTAAAAGCCCCCATCGTCTAGAGGACTAGGACACCACCCTTTCAAGGTGGCGACACGGGTTCGAATCCCGTTGGGGGCATATGAAATAAAGGTGTGTCATTGGGAACCGGTAGTGGAGCCGGGCTACATCCCGTCCCAGTTCGATTTGCTCCACAACCTGTCGTAATACCTGTTTACGTACCTTCAACTCTCCCTCTTTTAGCTTGTGCTTCATATCCGTAAGCATATTTACTACCACATTTTGGTCTACGCTTATACTTCTCTGCTCAATCTGCTGATATAAACGTTCCAAATCACGTTTGAGTGTGTCTCGCTCCCGTTCACGCTCATTCAGGCGGGCAATAACATCCGCCGACGGATGAAGTTCGGCCATATCCAACAAATTCGCAATCGCTTTCTCCACACGTCGTAACTGTTTCTGATTGGTATCAATCTCGCGTTCATATCGTTCGTTGTCAGCCAAGAACACATTAACGCGTTCGACCAAATCTGTCAGAAAATCTGATGTCAACACTTTGCCACAAATCGCATCCACAATAGCTCTCTCGACCTTTCGCGCCGACATTTGCTTTGCCACACAATCAGTGGGTCTAGCCTTCTTTCTGGCACACACATAATACGACCAAAACTTAGTACGCCCTTCACGTCGGTTCATAGAGGCGTGGACGTTGGCCCGACAGTACATACATCGGCACAGTCCTGAAAGCAGAAAATTGCCACGTCCCTCTCTAGGATGTAACTTCCCTTTTGGCCACGATTGCCGCTTTGACGGACGCTTATAGCTCAATTCCTGTACCTTGTCCCACTGTTCTATCGTAGCCAATTTAGGTACAAAATCCTCATAGACTCGACCCCCATAATGCAGACGACCAATGTAGATCTCATTCTTGAAAATCCCATAATAGGTGCTACCTGGATTGGCCGTGTTGGGGAACAGCTTTAGTTCCTGTTCGATATCCTTATAGCTTGTGCGGTCTGCTCGCATTTGCCAAACGATTTTGCCCTTGTCCCAGGTTTCCGGATTAGGCACCCATCGTTGTACGATACGAGGCTGTCCATTATTGCGTTTAAGGCCGGTGTCGTAGAATTCCCCTTTGAAAAATGTAGGTGGACGGCCAGGCATCAAGCCAATAAAGTTACCATCTTCATCTTTCATTGAGACGATATATGCTAAACCTCGCTTGGTATCCTTAGAGATATCTTCCCTATCTTTTTGAGCCTTCCATTCGAGAAAAGCTTCAACAACAACACTAAACTCGTTATCAGGGATATCATCTGAAAGCGAGATCAACCGATAGCCTCGTCTGCGTAAATCCCCCTTGTAAAACTGGCTGTCAAGCTGGTTCCTGGCAAAGCGTTTCGTATCCCAACAGAGTATGCCATCTACCACCGGTTTACGATTCTGACGAGCCAATTCAATCATCAAGGCAAACTCATCCCGACCTGTGGTTGAGCCCCCACTTATGGCACCGTCTTCAAAAACGCGTTCTAGGCGCAGTTTATAATGCTCGCAGTAAGCCAATACATAAGACCGCTGGCTGGCCAAATCTTGCGTTTCGCCACCACTATCACGCAAATAGGTCCATACCCGAGATAGAGGCGGTAACGGGCAGGGAGGAAATTGAAAGGTCATACTCCTACGCTCCTCAGTTTAATCACTCGCCTCTATTCTACCACAAACCACCCCAGCTTTACTAACAGACAACTCCCCGCACGCGATGAGATCCCGGATCACCCGGGCCAGTTCGCGGGCCAGTGGATCGAGCATATCGGCTTGTAAAGTCGTTAAGGGCACTGTACCAGGAATCTCTTCTACTTGAATATATTGATCGTCCTCTACCTCTGTGAACATATCCATAATTTCAATTTCAGCTGGCGGAGCCATACTTGCATATTTGTTGGCCATGCTGTTACTCTACATCCGTCAGTTCTACTTGGTGTGCTCCTGATTGAAGTATAGTACAATGTCTATACGCAATTCCAATCCACAGCCTGAAAACCGAACTTAAGTGAAAGATCCAATTGCTCAAACAGCGTACGGCATTGGAATTTCTGCGGGGTTGGTCTCGTTGGTGTCGACTCGATGGCAAACTGAATGGCGACCAATCCAATAACGATCATCGTCAATATCGCCAAAATATTTACACAAAGCGTGTATTTGTTGAGTTTTTGTGTTATACTTTGCATCGTAATCTATCCTGACAGATGTGCGATAATTTCTCTAGCTATTACACTATTTGTCAATTCCGTTTATGCAGCAGGTATTAGTTCGATAGTTGATGAACTCTTAACGGCTTCGCCTTTCTTATTGCTTGGCTGTCCTTGCGCAGCCAGAAAATCTTCCAAAGCGATTTCGACCAGGGCACTGAAATTCCACGGCGGGCGTTGAGACAAGGCGAATTGCTTGTATGATAAATGTTCTTGTTGATGGATATACTCGTATAATGTTGGGCCATTTAGATCTCCTTGTCTCTACAGAGAATTTATTTTCACTATAGCGACAATTCTATCACATTAGACAACATCTGTCAATACGGGATAATATATTTTCACCAAAGCAACATTCTTGAAAGATATAATTTCAATATGGTTGACGATTTTGTCACTTGGTTGACAACCGAAATGAATACTAGAGGGTGGTCAAATAGCGAGCTTGCGCGGCGCTCTGGAATGGCTCACTCAACTATTTCTATGATAATCAGCGGGCAGAAGAAACCAGGGTGGGATTTTTGTGCAGGTATTGCCGGTGCGTTTGGTGAGGCTCCAGACAAGGTATTTCGCCTAGCTGGTTTATTACCCCCGCTCCCAGCTTCAGAAGACGCTCCTACGCTACGAGAGATCATGGAACTTGCCAAGCGAATGACTCCCGAACAACGAGAGCAAGTTGCCGATTATATTCGATATCTTTATCAAAAAGGACAAGAAGAAAAACGAACACAGCGTGGCTCAGAGGAATGAGTCACTTCCTTAAAATGGGATGTAATATCAAAGTTATCTAATGAACTTCAATTGCAATTGGAGTTGCTCTTTATCATCATTGAATTATGGCTTTTGACTACGATGCCTTTCTTTGCTACAACCTGGATGATGGCGATGTTGTAAAAGCCATTGCTTCCCGCTTAACCCACGAAGCGCAGTTACAGGTATTACTCGATCGCTGGCATCTGACTCAGGAAGAGCCATGGCAAGATGAGATTGAGCATTCTCTTGATCGCTGCGCGACTTACGTTATCTTTTTCAACCCCCACACCCCACCCGATTGGCTCCATCCGCAATTGCAAACGGCCCTGGAATTTCGGGCTACTAAATATGGGCTGCGGATTATTCCCGTGCAGTTGCCGGGTGTAGACGAGCACCTTAAGCAAAATCCCCCGCCTTTCCTTCAAAATAATTCCTGGATTGACTATACCAACGGCATAGATGACCGGCCTGCTTTTGAAGCGCTGTTAGCCAGAATATGTGGGTACAATCCGCCGGGCCATCCTCCGGATTTGGATCGGGTTGAAAGTGAAACGATTCACCCACTGGGCAAGGTAATTGCTGGCTCCTTCCTGCCGCCGGTCAATTTTCAACCGCGGTCCGAATTGGATCGACTCCGTTCTTTCTGGGTTGATCAAACCCGAACCGGCGTCCTGGCCCTGGTTGGGCTGGGCGGTTCAGGTAAAACGGCGCTGGCCCGCCACTTTTTGCAGGAGTTGCCTGAAAGCGGGCTTGACCAGCCTGATACACCCAAGAACAGCGCTTTGCCTCTACCCGACGGCGTTTTTGTTTGGAGCTTCTACGACCAGCCCAATATTGAACACTTCATGCAGGCGTTTTACACCTACCTGACCGGTCGGGAAATCGTTATCCAGCCGGCTCGCGACCTGACCTACCGCGTCATCCGTCATTTGGAGCGTGATCCGCAGCATTTACTGCTTGTTCTAGATGGATTAGAAATCGTGCAGGAGCAGGCCGATTCTCCGGGTGGTTTTGGCCTGTTGCGCGACAGTTCGCTACGCCACCTGGTTCGTCGCCTCGCTCACGGTGATTTGAGCTGCCACCTGCTGGCGACCAGCCGTTTTCCTTTCCCCGATTTGTTGCTGTTTCAAGGGGTGGGTTACTGGCTCGTGGAAACCGATCAACTGGATCACGCCAGCGCTCGGGATTTGTTGCGAGCGCATGGAGTTATGGGTTCAACGGCTGATCTTGAGGCGCTGGTAACAGAGTTCGGGGCGCACGCCCTGACTCTCGATCATCTGGGCGTTTTGCTGCGTGACTTTTTCGAGAGCGACCCCCATCAGGCGCAAAGCTTACCGGCGAAAAACGGTGAGGGACAAGCCCAACAATTGGCCCGGCTATTTGCCTTCTATGAAACCCACCTGCCGGAGATCGAACTTAAAATCTTGCAGCTCCTGTGCGCATTCCGTATCCGTATCCCGGTTTCGGTGGTCGCTGATGTTCTGGCGACGGCCAGGGACGACACGACCCTATCTGCGTTACCACAGGTTGACCCTCAAACACTCAAGGCCCTCTTGACCCAGTTGAGCCAGCGAAGCTTGATCCACATCTATCAGGAGGGAGAGGCGTCCTACTGTGCGGTTCACCCAACGGTTCGAGCTTATTTTTACCGGACGATGGGGAAGATGCAGAGCAATATTCATGCCCAGGTTGGTGACTATTATCGGCAGGTTTCACTGGATGACAGTTCCTTCCGGGAGCGAGAGCCGCTAGATGCCTTCAGTCTGGATCTGTATGAAGAGTTTATCATCCATCTGCTTAAAGCGGGTCACACGACAGATGCGGTCAACCTCTATGGCCTTCAACTGGGTGGCTACCGACATCTGGGTTGGCGGCTGGGTGCTTATCAGCGCGGTCTACGGCTGACGACGAGGCTGGTTGAGGCCGGAGGCATTGAATTGCAAGGACTTGTCAGTACCCGACCCTGGTACGATCGCTGTCTGTATCAACTGGACTTGGGCCACTCCCAGGTTGCCGAGACGCAACTCCGGGAGTTGTTAGCTTTCTATAAACAGCAGCTTAGCCGGAAACGTGAGATCGATGAACTTTTGGACAAACGCGATGAACTCGATCAAGCCCAAGTTGGGCAGATATTAGAGGAGTTTGTCAGTTTCATGCGATGGGCCAGAAACGATGACCAAAATTGGTTTTATTATGAGGCCTCTCTGCTTCAGTCTATCTGTGATGCGCTGTTGGCACAGGGCAAGTTAGTCGAAGCCCAACAGGTAGCGGTGTCGGTCATCGAGAAAGTTGGTTCAGAAAAGTGGAAGGGCATGGCCGATTTACTGCCTGAGTCTGGCTCAAATCCTTTTGGCCGTCTGGCCGTGGCCAGATACTTATTGGGCAATGTCTCAGCCGCCTTGAACGATTTTCACCGGGCCGGTGCGCTTTATCGTCGCTCGCCTCAACCGTATGGGGCGCAGTTGCCCCTGGGTGGATATGATACGGCCTTGCACGTTATTCTGCTGGCCCACCTGGGGAGAGTGCAATCCGCTCGCAAAACGCTCTATCAATGTAACCTTGAGGTCGCCCGCAAAACGCGGCCTTTGTTAGCGACCCAATATGAATTGGCGGCTGCCGAAATTCACCTGGTTGCCAGTCAAGATGCCGAGGCGCTGCCCTACCTCGAAGCAGCGCTGGCGTGGGCTATGCAATCCGGCCACCAGGAAACGTATGTCAGGGCTAATCTGGCTCAGGCCAGGGTGTTGCTTCGCCGTCGCAAGATGGCAGAGGCGAAAGCGACATTGGATGAGATCGAACAAGTAGCCCGGTCAGGTGGCTTCAAGATACACCTGATTGACACGCTGGTGGTGAGTGGTCATTTAGCCCTGCTCACGGAGAACTTGGAGCAAGCTGACCAACTATCTAACGAAGCATTTGAGCTAAGTGGTGAGGCTGGGTGTAGTTATCGTTGGGGGATGGGCAATGCCAGCCACCTTTTAGCTGAAGTGGAATTTGCCAAAGGCAATCTCCCCATAGCCAGGCAACGAGCCAGGACAGCTTTACAGATTCGAGAGAATTTGCAGGACCCTAAATTGGGCAACACCCAACAGTTGCTTGAACGCATCAACAGTAGCGATGACCCGGATCAAAAACGAGGCTGGGGTTATTATACAGGAAAGTGACCCCATTACCCAACAGGAGGACGTTTATGGGATTTCCAAAACCCTGGCCAACCGAGTGGCCTGAACAGGAGCCTTATCATCCCGACGAGACACCGGAGTTGGAGCCGGATGAGATTGATAACCCTGATACCCCCCCC
>Ga0210124_1001291_pt1 | contig 10986 bp, 7 predicted proteins | sample Muzzi_PWC_D2_FD_185554 | JGI IMG/M metagenome (GOLD analysis project Ga0210124, IMG submission 185554) | Wetland microbial communities from San Francisco Bay, California, USA, that impact long-term carbon sequestration - Muzzi_PWC_D2 (SPAdes) | ecosystem: Environmental > Aquatic > Marine >...
TCCCAGCTAGTTTCATAAATTGATCGAGTTGAATGGTTGTTTCTGCTTTCGGCATTTTACCTCGCGATCTCCTCTTTTATATTAGCACAACTCAAAAGATAATCAAACCAGTAAGTCGACATAAGACTCCAAACTTTGATTAAATATTAAAAGTCAATTATACTTGATATTAAGCATCTACTCCTAAATTGGAGTGCAGACTTCAGTCTGTGAATGTTGGTGGAATAAATTTCGTACTCCTCCGCTTAAGGATGGAGTCTAAGTATAAGTACGATAGTGTAGAGGTCGTAATATGCTCAGCGCAAACCATACACAGGATTCGTTTCGTCAGTCGTATGTTCGTGGTTTGGGTATCTTTTTTTATGGCCTGGTATGGTTAATTGCCGTGCTGGCCTGTTATCCGTTGCTTGGTTCTGTATTTCCCGCAACCGGCACCTTGCCGATGACATTATTGATTGCTACCTTGTCCGCTGCTTTGGCGGGTGGGCTAGGCGGGGCAACTACGATGTTAAATCGTCTCTACCAACACCTGTCGATTGAGCAAGATTTCCAGCAACAATCTCTATTTTCCTACTTTATCCAGCCTATCATTGGGTTGATTTTGGGTATTCTTGCCTTGTACTTTGTCTCAATTCTTGGGGCGGTTATCATCGGCTATGCTTTTGTTCAGCAGTTCTTGCTGGCAGAAATTCTAGCCTCACCCACCTTTACTGCTATCCAAATTCTTTTGGCTTGGATTGCCGGTTTCTATCAACAACGTGGTCTTGATAAAATTAAAGCTCTCACCCAACATAAAGATAGTGATGAACGGTCAGAAGGAAGGCCTGTTTTGAATATTGTTGATGAGGATGAACCTTTGTTTTACAAAGCCTGGTATCTTTATCACAAACAGATGATTTGGTGGTCATATACTTGGGGAATATTTCTGTTAATTTATGGAATTCTTTGGCTCATTGGTTTAATAGCTGTTTTTTTCGTAGCGCGAGACATATTTTCCAGCTTGCATGCCAATAGCCAGACAGTAGTCGTAGCTGCCAGTCTGATATTAGCGGCTTTGCCAGTGGCTGCTGCGGGGGGGATGGGTGGCGTTTGTACGTTGTGGTATGATCTTTACTGGCATGTGTCGATAAAACAAGACTTTCATCGCCAGCACCTTATGTCCTATCTGGTTCGGCCCATTATCGGCTTTGTTTTTGGACTGGTTATGTATCTTCTTTTGGCGAGTGGTTACCTTGCCCGCTTTAGCGAAAATGGGTCTCCACAAGTTGTCGACTCATCCAAAGTAATCATGATCCAACTTCTCTTCGCCTGGATTGCCGGTTTTCGCCAGCAGACGGTGAGCGATTTAGTTCAGAAACTTATTGGGCAGTTGGTCTCGCTGTTTAAACTCGCGGTTTCCCTCTTAAACCCGATCACTTTGTTTAACAAGGCCAAACGGGAAGAAGTTTTAAAAGATATTGCGGCCCAGTTCAGCATATTTTCCGAGATCAATATTGGGGATGACTCGGAAAATCGAAAGTGGTGGCAGTTCGATTGAGCTTAATTCAATACCCGCTGTAAGAAGTGACCGGTGTAGCTACCTTCCATCTGGGCGATTGCCTCCGGTGTACCCGTGGCGATGACCTGCCCTCCCTCATCACCCCCTTCCGGCCCCAAATCGACAATCCAATCGGCGCTTTTGATCACATCCAGATTGTGCTCAATGACAATAACTGTATTGCCCGCATCTGTCAGCCGGTGCAATACATCGAGCAGCTTTTGAATATCGGCAAAGTGAAGGCCGGTTGTTGGTTCGTCTAAAATGTAAACAGTATCACCAGTAGCGACCCGCGATAGCTCCTTAGCCAGCTTAACTCGCTGGGCCTCGCCGCCGGAGAGAGTGGTCGCGCTCTGGCCCAACTTGATGTAATCCAGGCCGACATCGTGTAAGGTGGTTAAAATACGCTTGATGCGGGGAATATTTTCAAAGAATTCCAGGGCCTCGGCCACATCCATATCCAGTGCGTCGGAAATGTTTTTTCCCTTGTAGCGAATCTGGAGGGTCTCCCGATTGAAACGCATACCCTTGCATACATCACACATGACCCAAACGTCAGGCAAAAAGTGCATCTCGACCAGCTTTTGGCCGTAACCCGAACAAGCCTCGCAGCGCCCCCCCTTGACATTAAAGCTGAATCGACCTGGTTTGTAGCCCCGTGCTTTGGCCTCCGGTGTTTCGGCAAACAACTTGCGAACATCATCCCAGACCTTCACGTAAGTGGCCGGGTTACTGCGTGGCGTCCGTCCGATGGGGTCTTGCGTGATGTGTATGACCTTACTTACGGCTTCAAGCCCCTCCAATGTCTTATGAGGACCAGGCCGGACTTGAGATCGATGCAAGGCCCGGGCCAGTGCCGGATAGAGAGTCTCGGTGATGAGGCTGCTCTTGCCGCTGCCACTGACACCGGTGACGCAGGTAAAGCAACTTAAGGGAAACTGCACTGCTACCTTTTTGAGATTATGGTGGGTCACACCCTCCAAGGCCAACCAGCTTCCATTAGGCTTTCGGCGACCATTGCCGGATACCACGGTCAGTTTTCCTGATAGGTATTTGCCGGTCAATGAGTTTTTGGCTTTTACTAGCTGCTTGGGTGTCCCCGCAAAGACAATCTCACCGCCATTGGTGCCTGCTCCAGGACCAAAGTCGATGACCCAATCCGCGGAGGTCATGGTCTCCTCATCGTGTTCAACAATGAGGACGGTGTTGCCCAAATCGCGCAGCCGCAGCAACGAGTCCAACAGACGCCGGTTATCTCGCTGGTGTAGGCCAATCGACGGCTCATCCAAGATGTACATAACGCCCACCAGGCCGGAGCCAATCTGCGAGGCTAACCGGATACGCTGCCCCTCCCCGCCGGAGAGTGAAGGAGCGGGGCGCTCCATCGTCAGATAGTAAAGCCCCACATCCAGCATAAACTTAAGCCGTTCCCGAATCTCTTTCAACAGTTCGTAAGCTACCTCAAGTTGTTGGGCATTGAGTTTCGACGACTGACGACTGACCACTGACGACTGACCGCTGACGACTGACCGCTTAGCCCCATTGCTCCCCTGCTCAATACTCTCGCCCATCAACTCGCAAATCCAATCATAAACCTGGGCAATGGTCAGCGCGGTGACCTCATGAATTTTTAACTCGCCGAGGGTAACAGATCTGGCTTCGGGACGTAAGCGCTGACCGTGGCAAGTAAGACAAGGCTGCTGGCTGAGATACCGGCTGTAATAATCTCGCATGCCTTGTGAATGTGTCTCTTTGTAGCGACGTTTGGTGGCCTTGATAACCCCTTCATACGGCCAAGCCCCGGAGAAGTTCTTGCTCTGGTAGGTGAATTTGATATGAGGATTGCCGTGCAGAATCAGGCGTTGAACCTCCTCTGGCAATTCGGTCCAGAGGGTATCAAGGCTGATGTTGTATCGTTGGCTAATTTGGTACGCAATCTGCGAGGCCCAACTTCTCTTTTTGGCAACTTCGCCCCAAGGTACCACCGCCCCCTCGTTAATCGATTTAGCCGGGTCGATAAATAGCTCCTCATCGAACTCAAAGCGCTCACCCAGGCCGTTGCAATCAGGGCAAGCTCCCAAGGGCGAGTTAAAGCTAAACATTTGGGGGGTCAGTTCAGGGAAACTCAGACCGCAGTGGGCGCAGGCGTTCTGCTCCGATAAGATTAACTCATCTCCATCAACCACATCGACAATCAGCGCCCCCTCGCCCCAACGGAGGGCCGTTTCCACCGAATCGGCCAGACGAGTCCGAAAATCTTCGTCCTCAGGCTCGGTGGGGATGACCAGCCGGTCCACGACCAGTTCAATATCGTGCTTTTTGTTTTTGGCGAGCTTGATGCGCTGCTCCAGTTCGGTGGTTACCCCGTCGATGCGAGCGCGAACAAAGCCATCGGCCCGAGCCTGGGCCAGCATGTCCTCGAAGGTGCCCTTGCGTCCCTTGGCAACCGGAGCCAACAGTTGGAAGCGGGTTTTGGCGGGTAGAGCCGCCACCTGCTCGATAATTTGCTGGGCGCTCTGTTGCTTGACCTCGCGGCCACAGTTGTAACAATGGGGCATGCCGATTCGAGCGAAAAGCACCCGCAGATAGTCATACACCTCCGTCACTGTGCCGACGGTGCTGCGCGGATTTTTACTGACCTGCTTCTGCTCGATGGCAATGGCTGGGCTGAGACCGCCGATGTAATCGGCCTTGGGCTTTTCCATCTGTCCCAAAAATTGGCGAGCATAGGAGGAGAGGCTTTCAACGTAGCGGCGCTGCCCCTCGGCGTAGAGCGTATCAAACGCCAGCGACGATTTACCGCTGCCGCTGACCCCCGTAAAGACCACCAGTTTGTTACGAGGAATACTCAGATCGACGCTTTTGAGGTTATGCTCTTTGGCCCCTTTGACCACAATTTTGTTGTTGTTTCGTGACATGGTTGACAGTGTACTCCGTTTCAGGGTAGCATGTAGCAAGGTAACAGGTGGCAGGGTAACAGGGTAGCAAGGTAACAAGTAGCAGGATATCAGTTGTAAGGGTAGTTTAGTTTTACTTGGCTTGACCGGTGATGACGGATTGGCGCAGGTTATAAATCATTGCGCCGACCTTGCGATAATTGGAATAAAAATATTGAAATTTGTCCGGTTGTAATGAGTTGGTCTCATGCCGTAATTCAAGGTGCGCTTTTGTCTCATCGCACGAAGCCAGGGCATAGGTAAGAAATTTGATGTACTCGCCCTTGTAGTGTCGACGTCCATATCCCTCGACGAAATTGGCAACGATCGACTTGCTAGACCGGCGAATTTGAGCGCCTTCTTCGTGCATTTCAAACTTAGGGAGTTCATCGAGGGTTAGCTGGTGTATCTCAACAGCGATTTTCTTAGCCAGTTTATAAAGCGCCATATCTTCATACCCGGCCATACCTCCCTCCCGTTTCCCTGCTACCCTGCTACCCTGTTACTTTGCTTACAACTTGACATATTAGAACAAACTTTCTGGCGAGCATCATTGTAGCACAAAGCTATAGTTCAAACAAACCGTATTGAGCCTTCAACCTTAAATTTTACCTTAAAAGCTAAACTCGTTTGAGAGGCTGCTTCGCCCTCTGCTCCCCTGCTACTTTGCTACCTTGCCACTTTGCCCCCTTGCTCCCTTGTGGTAGACTCTCGCAAATGAACAAACAATCATCAAATCCGGCCCAATGGCACAACTACACCGAACGGAATTCCACGGATGAGCACACGGTTGTCGGCTGTCTCAAGATACTTGAGGGCCTCCACAGTCCGCAGTTAGACAACGAGCGCGATATACTGGTCTATTTGCCACCTTCATACCAGCAAGGTGGTAAGCAGCGTTACCCCGTTATCTACATGCACGACGGCCAAAACCTATTCGATGAAGTGACCAGCTTTGCCGGAGAGTGGCGTGTCGATAGCACGATGGAAACCCTGAGTGAAGAGGGACTGGAAGCCATCGTGGTCGGTATCCCCAATGCTGGCCCCAAACGTATCGAGGAATATGCCCCCTTTCGTGACCTTCGCCACGGAGGCCGTCGCCAGGGCGATAAATACTTATCCTTCATCACCGAAACCATCAAACCCCTGATTGACCGGGATTTTCGCACCCTGCCGGAGCGAGCCAACACCGGCATGATTGGTTCCTCGATGGGCGGTTTGATTACCCTCTACGGTTTCTTTCAGTATCCTGAGACTTTTGGCTTTATCGGGGCCATGAGTCCATCATTGTGGTTTGCCAATCAAGCGATTTTGTCCTATATAAAAGAGGCTCCATTCTATCCCGGTAAAATCTACGTGGATATTGGCAGCCTCGAATATGCGGGTAGGGTGAATGATGGCATGGCCTCCGGCGAACGAACCATTAAGCCCTATCAGGGCAGTGTCGGGCAACTGCGCGACCTGCTTGAGCAAAAAGGCTACCGCCCTGGTTCCGACCTGTATTGTGTCGAGGAAGAGGGTGCGGGTCACGACGAAGCCGCCTGGGCCAAGCGTTTGCCGGAAGCCATCAGGTTTTTGCTTAATAAATGAAATAGTTTCGAGTTTGGCGTTTCGGGTTGCGAATTCCGAACCTCCAACCTGAAACTCGAACCCCGAAACTATTTACGAGGGAGTAAAAATGCCAAAACGTAAAAAACGTTTTATCACTGCTGAAGATTTATACCGATTTCAGTATGTAACCGGTTGTCAGATTTCGCCGGATGGGCAGTATGTGGTCTTTTGCCTGTGGTGGGTGAATAAAGACAACCAGAAGAAGTATAGCAATCTGTGGGTTGTACCCACCGACCGGGGGGCTGCCCGGCAATTCACCTATGGCGACCAGGTTGATAGCCAGCCTCGCTGGTCGCCCGATAGCCGCCAGATTGCCTTTGTCTCCAATCGGGGCAATGAAAAACAATCTCAAATCTATGTCATCCCCATTGATGGTGGCGAGGCTCGTCCCTTGACCGATCTCAAGGGCGAATTTGGCGGGTTTGAGTGGTCGCCGGATGGAAAACGGTTTGTTTGCAACTTCCGCAAGACGGATAAAGAAGAACTTGACCGGGAGGCTGATGAGCAGAAAAAAGAGTTAGGGGTGGTGGAACGACACATCACCCGGCTGATGTACAAAGCAGATGCCTATGGCTTCTTGCCGAAAGAGCGCTGGCACATCTGGACAATCGATGCCCGTACCGGTCGGGGCAAGCAGTTGACCGAGGGTGAAAGCTACGATGAATACGCTCCTCAGTGGTCGCCAGATGGTAAACGTATCGTATTTGTCTCTAATCGCAGCGAAAACCCGGAACGAACCTGGGATGAATACGACCTGTATCTGATTTCTGCCGCCGGTGGCAACCTGCACAAGATAGAAGCACCGCCAGGGGAAAAAGAGATGCCTCGTTTCTCGCCGGATGGTCGCTGGATTGCCTATTATCAGCACGCCCCACGTGAGGCTCTATGGCGAAACACAAATCTGTGGGTGGTGCCTGCCAACGGCGATGGTCAAGTCAAAAACCTGACCGAACCACTTGATTTTCAGGTTGGGCAAGATACCATCAACGATATCGATAAAATCGACTGTATTCCACCCACCTGGTCCAACGATAGCCAAACCCTATATTTTCAGATGAGCCACCACGGGGACACCCTGCTTAAATCAATTGATATAAACGGAACAAATTTGCAAGATGTTATTAGCAACCAAGGGGTTGTTGGTGATGTTCAGCTTGACCAGAGCAATGCAAAGCTGGTCTACCTCCACGGGGATATGACGTCTCTGGCCCAGGTGTGGTTACGTAATTTACCAACCGGAGGCTCACGTAAATTGACCGGCTTCAACCAAAATCTGTTTCGAGCGGTGGATTTGGGTAACGTGGAGGAAGTTTGGTTCAAAGGTCCGGCGGATAATGATTTGCAGGGCTGGATTATCAAGCCACCTGGCTTTATTAAGACAAAAAAATACCCCTCCATTTTGGAGATTCATGGCGGGCCAATGGCTCAATATGGTAACTATTTTATGCACGAATTTTATTATCTGGCGGCCCAGGGCTACGTGGTTTATTTTTGCAATCCTCGGGGGGGACAAGGTTATGGCGAGGCCCACACCAAAGCTATTTACAATGATTGGGGCAACGCGGATTATGCCGATGTGATGGCCTGGGTCGATCTTGTTGAACAAAAACCCTATATCGACCGGGATCGTATGGGCGTGACCGGTGGCAGCTATGGTGGCTTTATGACCAACTGGATTATCGGGCACACCGATCGCTTTAAGGCGGCTGTCACCCAGCGAAGTGTCAGTAATTTTATCAGCATGGGCGGCTCATCCGACCTGGGGCATCACTGGGAAGCCTTATTTGGCGCAGGTGGCATGATATGGGATGATTATGATAACTTCTGGCGGCAATCTCCCCTCAAGTATATCGGCAATGTCAAGACTCCCACCCTGGTCATCCATAGCGAGCAGGATTTACGCTGTGACATCGAGCAGGGGGAGCAGGTGTATGTAGCCTTGAAAAAGCTGGGGGTCGACACCGAGTTAGTACGTTTCCCCGGCGAGCCGCATGGTCTCTCACGTCAAGGCCGCACCGACCGGCGCATTGCCCGACTTAATCATATTCTACGCTGGTTTGATCGGCATCTAAAGGCTTAGGCTTGTAGAAATATTCTTAGCTGCATTCTCTCTGGATTTACCCGATTTTGATTGAAATATTCTTAAGCCAAGAAAGATGGTGTTAGCTGCTTTTCAACCTTGCTCCGGTAGAAAATCATCACAGCCGCAACCAAGGCTGATATTAATAGCATAATATCTTCCATAACACCCCACTGGAATGCAGCACTGAAGCCGATCAATGACCAGATTAATGGAATAACCAGAAGATATTTCGGAAATTTCCCATCGGTCCACAACAATAAGCCAAAAGTGAAGATTGTTGTGGGGCAGGGAGCCCCAAAGGTGGGTGAATATGGATAGATATGTCCTAGAAAGTAGCCCAAAATCGGGTAAATGAGGAGACCATAGAGGAGTAATGCACCGCCAACGACTGAATAGGAGTTTACCTGAGGTTTGAAGGATATTTTTTGATAGATCGTACCAGTAGCGAAAAATAGAATACCTTGCAGGATAACCAGGCTGCCAAAAACGTAAGCAGGCTTGTTAATCGAGGAGAAAAAAGTTATATGGTAGACAATGCCTGTCCACAACCATAAGAAAGCCAAAATAGCAGAAACGATTCTGTCCGTATATTTTGCTTTCCAGATGGCAAAAAGTAAGGCTGCCAGGCCAAGCAGATTTAGAATGAACTGCATCGGCCATATTGCATTATTATATTGGGCAAAGACATTAAAAAATTGTTCGGCCGTAAATGGAATATTCACTGTGCTGCCTCCATGACCATTATTTGTATCGTGAATTAGGATGATTTAAGAGATGAACACATCTTTGAATTGTGCATTCAATCTCTAATTACCATCGCTTATGATACAAAAGATTGTTTCAAACTACACCAGCCCATTGAATAGATTAAAACCTGGACGATTATCGGGTTTTTTCACTCGATACCTGACCAGGTTATTAGATCAAGAGGCAGATAATTCTGTACAGAAATTTTTATAGGTTGGGTAAGTGGGTTAGAGGAATTTTATGCCGGGCCAGCTTCCGGTACTTGAGGGCGGGTCTCGTCGTTGCGTGGCGGGGTGAAGGGATTCTCAGCCTCAGTAGGTTGGGTAGGTGTCTCGGCTACCGGCTCTGGTTCTTGTTCAGGTTTCGATGCTGGTTCAGCCGTACCTGAGTGGTCATGGGGGTCATGATTGGCGGCATACCCTTCCACTTGAGTGCCACAGAAGGGGCAAATACTCCAGGCCAGATGTAGGGGATTTTGACAGTTCTGACAAATGTTTTTTAGGGTGGTATGGCAATCTGGGCAGAGCACCCACTCATCTTTGACCTGCCGCGAGCAGCCTGGACAGCGGGGGCGTTCCTCTAAATCTTGTAGTAACGCTTCTTCTTCCAGGGAACGCTCATATAGTTCGGCTAAGGTAATTGGGGGTCGCAGCAAAAAGTAGAGCAGCAGACCCAACGGGCCGAAAACAACGACCATCAAGGTCGCTAATAAGATAGCAAAAACATCCCGTGAACGGGCACGGGCGTCTCTAAATGTCCAGACAATCAAACTCAGCCACAGGGCGATGGTAAAGGCCCCGACAAAAGCCAAAATTACTTGCAGTCCGGTAATCACAAACGATGGAATTTGAATATCGGGCATGGGTTAGTCACTCCCCTTGTTTGGTCGATTATACCACAACCCACGGTATTTCAAAGATTATCCCCTTGAATTTATCCCACACAAATCCGTCACTTTCCCAACGATTTTTTCACATAAGGGCAAATTGTGTGCTTGATAATTATGGGACACGGATCGGGCGGATAAATACATCAAAAAACATAAAACCCGCCTGATCCGCACTATCCGCGTCCTATTAACTGAAGCTATCTTCTCGATTTTGTCTCCAGGTGGACTAATAGAATACTGATATCTGCCGGATTGACACCGGCAATCCGGCCTGCCTGCCCAACTGTGGCCGGACGAAATCGGGTTAGCTTGTGGCGGGCTTCGTTACGCAGGCCAGATATGGCTTCATAATCAAAATCCGATGGGATGGGTTTATTTTCGAGACGCTGCATGCGCTCGACCTGTTGTTGTTGCTTGGCGATGTAACCCTCGTATTTTGTCTCGATGGTCACTTGCTCAACCACGTCCCTGGTGAGGGGGGTTGATGGCGGAACCAGCGAGGCAATAACTTCGTAGTTCACTTCGGGACGGCGCAGGTATTGCAGCGCATTGGCTCCATTAGGCAAAGGCTCGAGGCCAAAATCGGCCAGCACCTCGCTGGTCCCATTGGCCGACGAGATGTGCGTGCTTTTCAGTCGCTCGATTTCTTGTTGCGTTGCTCTTCGTTTGGCTTCAGTCGCTTCGTATTGTTCTCTGGTTACTGTGCCGACCTCATAGCCAATCGATGTCAGACGCAAGTCGGCATTGTCCTGACGCAGGAGCAGCCGGTACTCTGCTCTTGAGGTCATCTGGCGATAGGGTTCGGTGTGTTCTTGGGTAACCAGGTCGTCAATCAATACCCCGGTATAGGCCTGATTTCGCCCTAAGGTTAGCGGCTGTTTGCCCTGTACTTTAAGTGCCGCATTGATTCCGGCCATCAACCCCTGCGCCCCGGCTTCTTCGTAGCCGGTAGTGCCGTTAATTTGTCCCGCGTGGAAAAGACCCTCGATTTGCTTGGTCTCCAGCCAGGCATGCAGCTGGTCGGGCAGCACATAATCATACTCCACCGCATAGCCGGGACGCATGATTTCGGCGTTTCGTAGGGCCGGAATAGAGCGTATCATTTGCCATTGGACATCTTCCGGCAGGCTGGTATTGGCTCCCTGAACGTATACCTCGGTGGTTTGCCACCCTTCCGGCTCAA
>Ga0210124_1001294_pt1 | contig 10977 bp, 7 predicted proteins | sample Muzzi_PWC_D2_FD_185554 | JGI IMG/M metagenome (GOLD analysis project Ga0210124, IMG submission 185554) | Wetland microbial communities from San Francisco Bay, California, USA, that impact long-term carbon sequestration - Muzzi_PWC_D2 (SPAdes) | ecosystem: Environmental > Aquatic > Marine >...
TTCTATTTTCAAGAGGAGTCGAGGCTTTAGCCGGACTCAGGCCTAATTTTTACCGGCTGAAGCCTCGACTCCAGCAAATAAGACCACAATTATCCTTATCGTCTGGTTAAGGTCACAACTTGGGTTATGTTAACTAAACTACTGAAACTACCAACGATAATGGGCAAAGGCACGGTTTGCCTCGGCCATTTTATGGGTATCTTCTCGTTTTTTAACGGTAGTGCCCTGATTATTTGCCGCGTCCAAGAATTCGGCGGCTAACTTTTCAGCCATTGATTTACCGGTTCGAGCTCGGGCGCTACTGACTAACCATCGAATTGCCAAACTCCGGCGACGTTCGGGCCGCACTTCCAAAGGGATTTGGTAGGTAGCCCCACCAACACGCCGAGGTCGAACCTCAATTAATGGGGTGGCATTTTTAATAGCTTGTTCAAAGGTATCTATACCTGGTTTTTTGGTGCGATTCTGAGCTATATCTAAAGCTTCATAAAAAATAGAAGCTGCTAGCGTCTTTTTGCCATTGACCATCAATTTATTGATAAAGCTGGCTACCAATTGGCTATTATATTTAACATCAGGCTCAACATGTCGCTTGGGAGCTCGATTTCTTCTGGCCATATCTCTTTCCAATTCTCCTATGAAATAACGTCGTCAGAAGTGCAGATTGCAACACCTGCCCTACGTACACGCGCAAGTGTTTGCACTCGTAATTCTCACCCTACAAGTTACTTTGGTTGTTTGGTTCCGTACTTGGAGCGGCCTCGTCGTTTAGCATCGACGCCGGTTGAGTCTAGGGCGCCTCGTACAATATGATAGCGCACACCGGGCAAATCTTTGACCCGACCACCTCGCACTAATACCACAGAGTGCTCCTGCAAACTATGCCCTTCGCCGGGAATGTAAGCAGTAACCTCAATGCCATTAGTTAACCGCACACGGGCCACTTTCCGCAAGGCAGAATTAGGTTTTTTGGGCGTCATGGTACGAACCTGAGTACAGACCCCACGTTTCTGGGGAGAGCCACTATTCGGCTGCATACGCCCTTTTAGGGCATTATAGTTAAACCGCAGGGCCGGGGCCTTAGTTTTTGATTTTTTTGCCTGTCTTCCTTTGCGAACCAATTGATTTATCGTTGGCAAGAATAGACTCCTTTTGCTAGAACAACTTTTTTCCTCAAAATGGCGAGAATCTTTAGCAGTACACGAGGCCACCAAAAACACGGCATCTTTGGTGGCCTCGCTGATTATAAAACTGTATTCTGTGGGCCGAGAGGCTACTTTCCCAGCGCTTTTCTCGTCAATCAAGTCATTAAACCCACATACGAACTAATAATGTAACACAAAGCAATTGCTTTGTCAAATCATTATTTACGTTTTTATTTGATCAGCATTTCTAATATTTACGGTTATCGTACGCCGCCGGGTATACCCAGGCCAAGGCCAAGTTTTGGCAAGCGCTCTCTTTGTTCTTCTTTGCCAAAGGTCATTTTCTCGTCAGCCTCAGAGATAACCTCAACAGAAAGCCCCAAAGATTGTAACTCTTTAACCAATACCCGGAAGCTTTCCGGCAAACCAGGGTCTTGAATTGGTTCGCCTTTAACAATCGCCTCGTATGTTTTTACCCGCCCGACAACATCATCGCTTTTAACGGTCAACATCTCTTGTAACGTATGGGCTGCACCGTAGGCTTCCAAAGCCCAAACTTCCATCTCGCCAAAACGCTGACCACCAAATTGGGCCTTACCACCGAGAGGTTGCTGCGTAACCAAACTGTAGGGTCCTGTAGAACGGGCATGCACTTTATCTTCAACCAAATGAGCTAACTTGAGCATATTAATAATGCCGATGGTAACGGGTTGGTCGAACGATTCGCCCGTTTTGCCGTCATATAGAACTGCCTTACCCGTAGTTGGCATTGGTATATGCATTTCTTGAGAAACGGTGAGCGCGTATTGGTCAATCTCTGTATCTTTCAAATCGTCTACAGTCAAACCATCTAAAGTAGCTGAACTTCTGTCATCAGCTACTCGGGCTACATACTCTTTCATACTCCTCAACCATTCACGTAAACACACCAAACGAACTGCCTCACGAGCCTGTAAGCCAATTTCCCTGGCTCGACGCTCACCTTCAAAAGCCAGCAAGAAGTCCGGGTCATAGTCTCGCTCCCTTAACCATTCTTTCAATACGGCCCGGCGAGCATAAATTTCGTCAGAGGCCAGACGCTCCTCATCATATCCTTTACCCTCCAACCATTCAATAAGGTAAAGTGTCCGAGCCTCGTTTACATCTTCAAGTTCATCTTCTTCATAATCCTCTTCAGCAATCACGGCCCAAGATTTGTCTGTGACTCCTTGCCAAGTATGGTCCATCAACCAGGCGCGGGCCAATTCGGCGGCAATCTCATCTTCTTCTGCGCCATCAAATACGGAACTGATAGCCCGAAAGCCCAAACGATGTGACGCCCAGCCCAAATGCGTCTCCAGAATCTGGCCGATATTCATTCGAGCCGGTACACCAAGCGGGTTAAGAATTATTTGAACAGGAGTACCATCTGCCAGATAGGGCATATCTTCAATCGGCACTACTTTTGAGATAACCCCTTTGTTGCCGTGACGCCCAGCCATCTTGTCACCTTCGGTGATTTTACGACGTTGCGCGACCATCACCCGTACCATCCTATCAACACCGGTGGGCAGGTCGCGATGCTCTTCCCGAGAGAACTCTTTTACATCCACCACAATACCCTTTTCACCGGGCGGCAGACGCAAACTAGAATCTTTCACCTCACGAGCCTTTTCACCAAAAATGGCCCGTAGCAATTTTTCTTCTGGAGTTAATTCGGTTTCACCTTTTGGCGTAATTTTACCTACCAAAATATCGGCTGGCCCTACTTCGGCTCCCACCCGAATCACACCACTTTCATCCAGGTCTTTCAGGGCATCTTCACCCACATTGGGGATATCGCGGGTAATTTCTTCGGGGCCAAGCTTAGTATCCCTGGCTTCTACTTCATGTTTTTCTATATGAATCGAGGTGAATTTATCCAACCGAACCAGTTCTTCACTAATCAAAATTGCATCTTCGTAGTTGCCGCCTTCCCAACTAAGGAAAGCGCATAATACATTTTGCCCCAGAGCCAACTCTCCGTGGTCAGTGGAACTCGAATCGGCCAGAACTTGACCCTGCTCTACCCAATCACCTTTGTTTATTATCGGGCGTTGATCTATACAGGTGGATTGGTTAGAGCGGTCAAACTTTCGTAAGGTATACTCGCGCTCGGTGCCATCTTTTTCACGAACAACTATAGTCTTGCCGGTGACTTTAATCACCTCGCCTTCTTGTTCGGCCACAATCACCTGCCCAGAGTCAACCGCGGCTTTGTGTTCCATACCTGTACCCACCATCGGAGCTTCGGGCCGGATGAGAGGCACAGCCTGTCGCTGCATATTAGACCCCATCAGGGCACGGTTAGCATCATCATGCTCCAAGAATGGTATAAGAGCGGCGCTTATCCCTACAATTTGTTTAGGGGAAACATCCATATAATCAACCTTGTCCACATTCTCAAATAAAAAGGTTTGACTATATCGCACGCTAACCCGGTCGCGGACAAATTGCCAATCATTATCTAAAGCCGCATTAGCCTGGGCAATAATGAAATTATCCTCATCGTCGGCAGAGAGATACTCGATTTCCCCGGTCACTTTGACTTTTATCGAAATAGGCTCCTCAAGCTTGAGGCTGGCTATTTTAATGGCAGTGTCTTCATCAATTCGGGTTTCGGCTGGCACGACCACCTCGCCCGACTTGGGGTCAGTAATGTCTGCTCGCGGTGTTGTCCCAACAAGCCGATCAACATCATTGGGTTCTACTTTGTTAACTACTTTCCGGTAGGGTGTTTCAATAAAACCATATTCATTGACCCGGCTAAAGGCTGCCAGACGGCCAATCAAACCAATATTTGGCCCTTCCGGTGTCTCGACCGGGCAGATACGGCCATAGTGACTATGGTGAACGTCACGCACATCAAAGCCAGCGCGTTCCCGCCGCAGGCCACCAGGGCCTAACGCACTTAACGTCCGTTTATGCGTTAATTCGGCCAGAGGGTTGGTTTGATCCATAAATTGCGAGAGCTGGCTGCCCCCAAAGAACTCTCGGGTGGCGGCCACCACTGGCCGGATATTAACCAACGTCGTTGGTACAAGCCCTTCGGGTTCACGGATTGACATCCGTTCACGTACCACCCGTTCCATCCGCAGCAAACCGACCCGTAATTGATTCTGAATCAACTCGCCAACAGTCTTCACCCGGCGATTACCCAGATGGTCGATATCATCGGGTTTGATTTTACCATTATTAATATCAATCATGCGGGCCACTACTTTAATCAAGTCTTTCTTGGTTAAGGTGCGATCTTCGATAGGGATATCTATCTTCAAGCGGCGATTCATCTTGTAGCGCCCCACCTTGCTCAAATCATAACGACGCGATGAAAAGAGCAGAGATTGCAAAAAGGTGACGGCATTATCAATAGTCGGGGGGTCACCGGGACGTAGTTTTTTGTAAAATTCAAGCAAAGCTTCATTTACATTTTTGGTGGGGTCTTTATCAATACTGGCCGGGATAAAAGCATGTTCAGGGTCAACATCGACACCTTCAAACATCTCCAACAAATGTTCGTCGGTACCCAAGCCCATCTCAACGCAAATGCTTGGGTTTTTCATAGCGGCCTTCAAAGTCTCTTCATCAAGCTCGACAATTTGAATAGCACGCAGTAATATCGAGACTGGCAGCTTACGCTTACGATCAACTTTCACCGAAATCAAATCACGCTTGGAGGTTTCAAACTCTAGCCAGGCTCCCCGGTTGGGAATAAGCTTAGCAAAGGCCAGTTCGCGGCCAGTGGCCCGGTCTTCGTCAACTGTGAAATATACGCCCGGCGAACGAATAAGCTGAGAAACCACAACACGCTCAGCGCCATTGATTACAAATGTTCCATTTTGGGTCATCAAGGGGAAATCACCCATAAAGACTTCCTGCTCTTGAATCTCGCCGGTTTCTTTATTAACCAAACGCACCCGAACCCATAGCGGGCTGGCAAAGGTTATATCACGCTCGCGACATTCTTTCTCGGAATATTTGGGGTCGTCAAAGCGATAGTCCAAGAAGTAAAGTTCGAGATTTTTATTAAAGCTAACAATAGGGGATATTTCTGCAAAAAGCTCTTGTAACCCTTCGCGACGGAATGCTTCGAAGGACTCTAACTGAACCTCGATTAACCTGGGTAAATCTAAAATATCGGGTATTCGAGCATAACTTTTGCGTGCGGCATTGTTGTTAGACATAAAAACGCTATCTCCTTACAAAATAAAAGCCAAATCAATTAATACCAACATTACCTGATTAACAGTTTCAAATACTTAAATTTATCGTTCTTGCCTATGTTGCTCACAAATGCATTTAGACCAGTGTAAAGACGTATGCGTGGTTGAGTAAAAGTAATTGCTGGTGGAAACAAATATAAAGTTCAATTGTGCGGACAATCATTGCCCTTGCTCATATGCTACTATCTATAGTAGTATGAGGAAATTTGGGCCTCAAAGCCCTTTATCCTTTAAGGTTTTATCACCAATGATAACTTCGATCTAATCGGAGAGGCTAATAATATGGCTGCTTATATAGAGGGCAATTACCTCAAAATGGGGATTGTGAATAATTTTGCAGCCTATAGCTGCAATTTATTATTATAAACAGATTTATGGGGTTTTGTCAACCCCATTCACAAAATTTTAAGGTTTCTCGGGGTATTTTAAGCAAAGAGTGGTAAAATGAAACACTATAGCCTTGTATTCTTGGCTGCCTGCTTGTGGGGAGCAATCGGGGTAATTGGTCGAGCCGCCTTTCAACATGGGATGTCGCCGGTAGAAGTTTCCTTTTGGCGAGCATCAATTAGTGGCCTTCTGTTTGTTGGACATGCCGCTTTAACAGGCCAACTTCGCTTGAATACTCGCCGGGATTTAGGGGGATTTATCCTTTTCGGTCTACTAGCGGTTAGCCTTTTCAATGCCAGCTATTTTTTGGCAGTAGAAAACGGTGGCGTTACTTTAGCCACCATTATGCTTTACACGGCTCCCGCCTTTGTTGGGATTATGGCCCGACTTTTATTTGGTGAGCAATTGTCACGCTATAAAATCATGTTGATTGGATTGACCATCAGTGGCGCTGGCTTAATCTCAATCTCAGGCGGAAGCCAAATCACGTTAGCCCCGATAGCTCTCATCTGGGGGCTGGTCAGCAGCGCCACCTATGCCCTATACTACATTTTTGGCAAATATATTTTGCCACGCTACCAAACAGTTACAATTATGGCCTTAGCTCTACCTACGGGGGCAGTGGGGTTAGCGCCGTTTGTCTCCTTTCAGGCACATCCCTGGCCAGCCTGGTTAGCCGTAGGAGGGCTGGCTGTCATCAGTACCTATATTGCTTATCAACTTTACTACGCCGGATTACGCCACATTGAAGCTTCACGAGCGGTTATCGTTGCCAGCATCGAACCGGTTGTCGCCAGTTTTTTGGCGACCATCTTTTATGGCGAGCAACTATCCCTTCTCGGTTATTTGGGCGCAATTATGGTCGTTGGTAGCGCTATTGCTTCGTCCTTGCCAGAAAGGCATTTTTTTCTGAAGCGGGGCAATAAATATATAGGTTGACAGGGTAATTAGAAACTAGCTTGTTTATAGCTCACCCTCATCGCTTCCATACCCCCCACCCCCTGGGGTCTCAATCCGTAATCGGTCCCCAGCATGCAGGGTCAGTGTAACTTTGGCAGGTAACTCTTTTTCTTCTCCATCCCGAAAAAGCAGATTACAACCCGGTTGGCCTGGTTTACCCCCCTGAGCGCCATAGGGAGCCAGGCGTCGCCGTTCAGACATCAACGTGACCTGGGCTTCGGAGAGCAACTCCATTTCCCGGCGGATGCCATTACCCCCCACATGTCGTCCCATCCCGCCAGAGCCACGCCGAATCTCGTAACGCCGTACCCGGAAAGGATAAGCGTATTCCAACGCCTCGATGGGCGTGTTCAGGGTGTTACTCATATGACAGTGAACCGCATCGGCCCCCGGCGACTCTGGCCCAGCCCCCATACCCCCACCAATCGTTTCATAATAGGTATACGGTTTCTGGCGTTCGGGATCCCAGCCGCCGATGACCACATTATTCATCGTTCCCTGAGATGCTGCCGGGACACGCTCCGGACTGGCCTGAGCCAGCGCCCCCAAGAGTACATCGACAATACGTTGCGAGGTTTCGACATTGCCTCCGGCTACAGCAGCCGGAGGTCGAGCATCGACCACCGTACCCTTTATGGTTTTGACCGTGATGGGGGCCAGACAACCACTATTAGCTGGAATATCCAAACCAATCAGGGATCGAAAAACATACAAAACTGCCGAGAGGGTAACGGCCTGAACCGAGTTGACACTCCCTTTAACCTGCGGAGCCGAATTACTGAAATCTACCACAGCTTCATCACCCCGAATAGTAATGGCTACGGAAATTTTCACCGGGTCCGGCTCAATCCCATCACTATCAAGATAATCCTCAAACTCATAGGTGCCATCGGGTAATTCAGCGATGAGGGTACGGGTCATCCGTTCGGCGTATTCTAAGAGACCACTCATATAATAACGCACCTCGGTCTGACCATAGCGATCAACAACCTCAATCATACGCTCAACGCCTTTATTATTGGCGGCCAGTTGTGCCCGCAAATCACCGGCTCGCTCTTCGGGGGTACGAACATTAGCCAACAACAACCCCATTAAACCCTGATTAAGCCGACCCGCCTCAACCAGTTTCAAGGGCGGAATAATAACACCTTCTTGATATAACTCCTGAGAAAGCGGCATCGAGCCGGGGGTCATTCCCCCGACATCGGCATGGTGAGCACGGTTGGCGACAAAGCCGAAAAGCTGCGGGGGGGCTAGGGAGCGGGGGGGCTGGGGAGCATCTTCTTTTGTGTTCTTTGTGTGATGAGGTGGAGGGTAAAAGACGGGAGTGATAATGGTAATGTCGGGCAGGTGACTACCACCGGTATAGGGATCATTAAGGATAACGACATCACCTGGAGCGAGGGTGAGACGCTCTATGGCTGATTTGACTGAAATCGGCATTGCACCCAGGTGAACCGGTATGTGAGCAGCCTGGGCAATCATCTGTCCGGCGGCATCGAAAATGGCGCAGGAGAAGTCCAGTCGTTCTTTGATATTGGGCGAGTAGGAGGTACGGCGCAGCACCATGCCCATTTCCTCGGCAATGGAGGCAAAGCGATTTTTGAAGAGTTCGAGTTGGATGGAGTCATGCATGGTACACCTCAATTCACATCAACAATCAGATTCCGGTACCGATCGACTTTTAACTCATCTGTTGAGTCGATGAATACGGTGGTATCCGGCTGGGTGATCACCGCCGGACCGGTAATTTGATGACCGGGTTGGAGCTGCTCGCCTTGATAGAACGGCAACATCACCAAACCGCTGGACAGCACAACAGAGCGATGATCGAAGGGAACGGGGTCAGATGTAGCTTTCCCTTCAAGAGGCAACAAGGGAGGACGGGGAAGATGACCAATAGCTCGCAGGCGGAGGTTAACAATTTCAATGGGAATACCTGGCTCACTATAGCCATAAACACGGGCATGAGCCTGGTGAAACTCATCGGCAAAATTTGGGGTTAGAGGGATTGTTAACTCATAGGATTGGCCCCGGTACCGGATATCAAGTAGCCGTTCCAGGGTTATGGCCGACTCGGGGACACCTTCAGCCATAACATCAGAACGGCCTTGCTCGGCTAATGGGGCAATAAGTGTTTCGAGTTTGGCATGAAATGTTTCCCCCGGAAGCATAATCGTTTGGACATAATCTTTAATCACATCGGTGGCGAGCATCCCAAAGGCGGAGAGGGTAGCGGCGCTAGGCGGAATCAAGACACGGGGGACGTTCAAGGTACGGGCTAATTCAACAGCGTGGAGACTGCCTGCCCCCCCAAAAGAAATCAGGGTGAACTCACGGGGATCATGTCCTCGCTGGACGGAAATAACCCGCAGAGCACGTTCCATATGAGCATTGACGACCTTAATCACGCCCAGCGCAGCGGTCTGGGCCAGGCTCAAAACAGAGCCAGAAGACAAGTTGGCAGTCTTTGCTAGCCCGGTCAAGGTAGCTTCGGCGGCAGAAAAATCGAGAGCCATTTTGCCCCCCAAAAACTGGTCGGCGGCCAATCGCCCTAGAATCAGGTTGGCGTCGGTCACAGTGGGCTGCTGACCACCACGTCCGTAACAAACTGGCCCAGGGTCGGCCCCGGCACTTTGAGGCCCAACCCGCAACGCGCCTCCGGCATCAACATAGGCAATCGAGCCGCCCCCGGAGCCAACGGTATGTATATCAATGATGGGAATGCGAATGGGCATCCCCCCGATTTCCGATTCGGTGGTCACTTGAATATCGCCCGCGCAGAGTGAGACATCCGTAGACGTACCGCCCATATCGAAGGTGAGGAGGTGGCTAAAACCGGCGGCCTCGGACACATACCGTGCCCCAACCACACCTCCCGCCGGGCCGGATAATACACAGCGAACCGCTTCCCGCCGGGCCTGACTGGCTCGGATACTGCCCCCGTTGGATTGCATCACCCGAAAATCGGCGGCCTGGCTTTCTTTTTCTAATCGTCCCAGATAGCGGTCCATCACCGGTGAGACATAAGCATTGACCACGGTGGTGCTGGTACGTTCGTATTCACGAAATTCGGGGAGGACTTCACTTGACAGCGAGACAGAGAAACCAGCCCGGCGCAGGCGCTCGGCGATGAGCGTTTCGTGTTCAGGATAGAGAAAGGAAAAGAGCAAACTCACCGCCACAGAGGTGACATTGGCAGCCCGCAACTTCTCAATGAGGGGTTCGAGTGTCTCAGGATCAAGGGCAATGAGAGGCTGACCATGATGGTCGACCCGCTCGGTAACCTCAAAACGCAGTTCGGACGGTACGAGAGAAGGAGGGCGACGGCTAAAAAGGTCGTAAATATCAGGTCGGTTTTGGCGGCCAATTTCCAACAAATCTCGAAAGCCCTCGGTGGTGATGAGAGCTGTAACTGCTCCCTTGCGCTCTAGCAGGGCGTTGGTGGCGACGGTAGAGCCGTGGATAATATGGTAATCGGTAATCGAAGCTTGATTATCTGACAACTGATTACTGGCTACTGATAACCAATCAAGGCCGGTGAGGACGGCTTCAGCGGGGTCTTGGGGGGTAGAGAGGGTTTTGTGAGTAGTGAATTGACCGCTGGCTTCATCGAAGAGGACAAAGTCGGTAAAGGTGCCGCCAATGTCGATACCGATGCGCATGGGAAATGCTCCTTAAAAAATAGAGATTAGTGAACATTATAAGTTGGTGGCGGGTAAAATGTAAAATTGGGCATGAAAATAAAGAAGCGCCCTCGTAACCTTCGTGGTTACAGCAGGACGCTTTCCGTTTTGCCATTTGAGAGCAGTGGCGTTAGTTTTGGTATGTCACCACAACCGAATTATCGCCGTCAATGTGATTTGGTACATATTTGTCGGCCTCATAATCGTTAAGCCACCGATCACCATTCACAAAGTAGCGATATTGGTACTCTTGGCCTTGCTCGAGCTTAAGGGTAGCTTTCCAGACACCCTTTACTTTTTTGAGCGGGTTGGCCGCAGGGTCCCAGTCGTTAAACTCCCCGGCCACACTGACCTGTTTGGCTTCAATTTGCTTAGGTAACTGAAACGTTACTTCGCAGGTTTGTTTGGATTTGAGAAACTTTTTCTTGAGCATCTTTTATCTCCTACGGATATTAACTGTGCCAATTCCCTGCGTGCATCCCCGTTGACTTCGGAGGTATTGACTAATTGATAGAAAACGCACAAATTTTAGTCCAAGGCTTAACATTTGGCAAATTG
>Ga0210124_1001295_pt1 | contig 10971 bp, 7 predicted proteins | sample Muzzi_PWC_D2_FD_185554 | JGI IMG/M metagenome (GOLD analysis project Ga0210124, IMG submission 185554) | Wetland microbial communities from San Francisco Bay, California, USA, that impact long-term carbon sequestration - Muzzi_PWC_D2 (SPAdes) | ecosystem: Environmental > Aquatic > Marine >...
TCGATTACCTGTCGCTGGATCGTACCGCCAGCACCCTGTCAGGTGGTGAGACCCAGCGCATTCGTTTGGCCAGCCAGATCGGCGCCGGACTGGTCGGCGTCATGTATGTACTGGATGAACCCTCGATCGGCCTGCATCAACGCGATAATGACAGGCTGTTGAAGACACTCAACTACCTGCGTGATCTCGGTAATACTGTTATCGTAGTTGAACACGATGAAGACGCGATCCGTAGTGCCGATCACGTCATCGACATCGGTCCCGGTGCCGGTATTCATGGCGGCAGGATTATCGCCCAGGGTACGCCTGATCAGATTATTGCCAACCCGGCCTCATTGACGGGTCAGTATCTCTCCGGTCAACAACAGATACCGGTGCCGGGACAACGTACCCGCCCCGACCTGCAACGCCAGTGCCGAATCCTGGGGGCCAGCGGTAACAACCTTCAGGATATCGATGTCAGCATCCCGATCGGCCTGATAACCTGTGTTACCGGGGTTTCCGGTTCAGGAAAATCGACATTGATCAATGACACCCTGTACCGCCACGCTGCTATCGCCCTGAACGACAGCAGCCAGGAAACGGCGCCCTGTCGTCAGATCACCGGCCTTGATCTTTTTGACAAGGTCATCAATATCGACCAGAGTCCGATCGGCCGCACTCCGCGTTCCAATCCCGCCACCTATACCGGCTTGTTTACGCCAATCCGTGAACTGTTTGCCAACACCCAGGAGGCGCGCTCACGCGGATATACGCCGGGACGCTTCAGTTTTAACGTCAAGGGCGGTCGCTGCGAGGCTTGCAAGGGGGATGGTGTCATCAAGGTCGAGATGCACTTTTTACCGGATATCTATGTGCCTTGTGATGTCTGCAAGGGTAAACGCTATAACCGTGAAACCCTGGATATCAGATACAAGGGCAAGAACATACACGAAGTTCTGGAAATGCCGGTCGAGGAGGCACAGGAATTTTTCTCGGCGGTACCCGTTATCGCACGTAAATTAATGACCTTGACGGAGGTTGGCCTGACCTATATTCGCCTGGGTCAGAATGCCACGACCTTGTCCGGGGGTGAGGCGCAGCGTATCAAGTTATCCCGTGAATTATCCAAACGGGATACCGGTGATACATTATATATACTGGATGAACCCACTACCGGACTGCACTTCCATGATATCCAGCAATTACTCAATGTCCTGCACCGTCTCCGCGACCACGGCAATACCATTGTTATCATCGAACACAATCTTGATGTCATCAAGACGTCCGACTGGGTGATAGATCTCGGTCCCGATGGCGGTGACAAGGGTGGACAGGTTATTGTCAGTGGCACACCGGAACAGGTCGCTGAACATCCGGGCTCACATACCGGACACTTTCTCAAACCCATATTGACTGCGGCCGCGGGAAATTCCGCCACTATTCAGGCCGGTCGCGGTTGAGGTAACATGTTTATTATCCGGCAACGACATCGCCTAATGTCTACGGCCATACTCTCGGCCATGTTACTGGTTATCAGCGCGGATGCACGCAGTGACAACAATCCACTGCGCCTGCCTGATATGGGAGAGTCTGTCGATCAATACATGTCGGCCGAACAGGAACAACAGCTGGGTACCGCCTTCATGCGCAACGTGCGCCGCTCACTGCCTGTCATCGACGACCCGCAGATTGCACGTTATATCCAGTCACTAGGACAACGCCTGGCAACCCACAGCAATCAGCCACAGCGACGCTTCCGGTTTTTCGTCGTTAATAACCCGAACATCAACGCCTTTGCCGGTCCCGGCGGCTATATCGGCGTTCATTCCGGCCTGATACTGGCGGCCCAGAATGAGGATGAACTGGCCGCTGTGCTGGCCCATGAACTGGCGCACGTGACCCAGCGGCATCTAGCCCGCGCCTATCAAAGTGCCAGCAACATGAGTCTGCCATTAACGGCCGCGGTCATTGCCGCAATCATCCTCGGCGGTCAGGCGAATATGGGCCAGGTCGGTGAAGCCACACTGGCCGCAGCCGCTGCCGGCAGTGCCCAGCAGCAGATCAACTTCACCCGCAGTAATGAACAGGAAGCTGACCGCATAGGAATGCAGACACTGGCCCGCTCCGGCTATGCCAGTGACGCGATGCGCCGGTTCTTTATCCGTCTGCAACAGGCCGATTATTACCAGGAAGACTCTGCGCTGGAATTTCTACGCTCACACCCGCTGACAGTCAGCCGTATTGCCGGCAGCGATGATCCACTTGCCACATTGCAACCGGAAATGAAAATCAATCAGGGACAAACACCCGACCAGACACTGTTCCAACTGATGCAGGCCCGTATACGGGTACTGACCATGACCGATACCGGCAGACTGGCCGCCTATTTTAACAAACAAAACCTGAAATCGGACGCTAACGACTTTGGCCAGGCACTGACCGCCATACGTCAGCGCCAGTATGACAAGGCACGGGACATATTGTCCGGCCTGTTGGGTAAAAGCCCGGATAACCTCAGCTATACACTCGCCAGCATCGAAAATGAGCTCGCCAATGGCACCACGACCCGGGCCCTGGCCATACTAAAGGATTCACTGCATCTGTATCCGAATGATCCACCGCTAACGGTGCTCTATGCCAGGACACTGTTGAAAGACGGTCAGTACGACATGGCTGCCAATATGCTACGCCGATATCTGCGCAATGTAGAACCGTCTCCCCTGCTCTATTCGCTGTTGAGCGAGGCAGAAGGCAAGAATGATGATCCGGCTGCCGCCCATCAGGCCATGGCTGAATATTATTTTCTCAATGGCGACGGCCCGGGAGCACTCAAACAGATACAGTTGGCCCTGGAACAGGGGCGGAATCTCAGCAAGAATGATCGTTTGCGTCTGGAATCCAGACGCCAGGAAATCAAGCAGGTCGTATCAGACGAGAGCGGTAAATAATCCTGCTCTAACACCTGGAATGAATTTATCTATAACATCCATTCAGGGTATCCTGCAGAATATCGGACTTCACCGGCCACACCAGTGCTGCATTGGCACCGGCCTCGAGGTAATCTGCTTGCAGTGACTGCTCATTCTCATCAATGAGGATGACAAAATTGATATCATGATTGATCTTGACCGTCGATTTCAGCGCCAGCAATTTATTCCGGCACGCTGCCGGCGTCTCTCCCCGGCAGTCAATCACTACACAACCATAATAGTGGCAGCTGTTGGCGATGGCGATCGTCGACGTATCCCTGACATAATGGACTCGATAGCCGAGACCCTGAACCTGCAGTAATAAACGTCTCTGATCCTGGTCATTTTCCAGCACCAGCAACACATGGTCCCGCTGCGATGCGCGGCTATCCGCCAGACTATGGCGGGTTATCAGTGTATCCTCATCATCTTCAGCCAGGTTCATGACCGCTGAAATACATTCATATAGCTGGCCACTACTCACCGGGGTTGTTAGATAACCCGTGATGCCGACACGCCTGACCTCCTCGCTGTCACCGCGATAACCGGTCGTCGCAACCATGATCATGCGTAATGGCGTAATCAGCGGATCCGAACGTATGGAGGCAGCCAGCTCCAGCCCACTGGTATCCGGTATCATCATGTCGAATATGGCCAGATCAAATGGCTGATCCTGATCAGACGCCTTGCGCAGGATTTCCAGCCCCTTGCGGTAATCGTCGACCAGCGATACATCCATATCTATCGAATCCATCTGTTCCTTGAGAAAGCCGCTCCAGACCTCACGGTTGTCGATCACCAGGACTTTCAGCCCATGCAACTGACTGTACTTTGGATTCGCCTCCCGTTCCACCAGCGTCTGACGACGCAGATTCAGATCCATCCAGAAGGTAGTGCCCACACCCTCCTCGCTGTCAATTCCAATCTGACCCGAAAGCAATTTCACCAACTTGCGGGAGATGGCCAGGCCCAGGCCGGTGCTGCCGGGACGATAATCACCACTGGCTGCGATCTCTTCCTCGGAACCATCAATAATGCAACGTATTGCCCTCGGTGACAGACCGATGCCGGTATCTATGACCGCAAAATGCAACAATACGTAACCGCCCTGATCTTCGATCATCGTGACCTGAACGGTAACGCTCCCCCGCTCCGTAAACTTAATTGCATTGTCGACCAGGTTTACCAGGATCTGCCTCAATCTTGCGGGATCGCCGATTAATGCCGTCGGCACATCACCTTCAATCATATAGATGAGTTCCAGGCCCTTACCGCTGGCATTGGCATGGAGCAGTCGGCAGACATCTTCAATCATCTGCTCCAGATCAAACTCAATGGAATCCAGATCCAGTTGCCCCGCCTCCAGTCTGGAAAAATCGAGTATGTCATTAATAATGGTAATCAGTGCCGATCCCGATTCATGGATAACGCCCACATACTCACGCTGTTCCTCTGATAGCTCACTGTCATCAAGCAGGTTAATCATTGTCAGTACACCATTCATCGGACTGCGAATCTCATGACTGATATTGGCAATAAATTCGAATTTGGCCCGTGCCGCCTCGAGCGCAGCCATTTGCGCCTTGCGTAATTCGTTTTCAGTTGTTCGGCGTTCAGAAATATCACGGGCGATACCGATAAACAGGCGCTGACCTTCGAGTACCATTTCACTGACCTCAAGCTCCATGGGGAAGATATCGCCATTTTTCTTGCGGCCGCTGACCTCTCGTGCAGAACCTATACTCCGCTTCTCCCCCGTTTCCAGATAACGGGGGAGAAATCCCTTGTCATCATCCAGGTAGGATTCTGCCATCAGTATCTTGACGTTCTCGCCTAATACCTCTGACTGGGTATAACCGAACATTCGCTCAGCAGCGACATTGAAGGATTCGATATCACCATGACTATCGATGGTAATGATACCGTCGCCGGCATTATCGAGTATGGCCTTGAGGCGGCGTTCTTTTTCCCTCAGGATGACGGCCTTGTCTTCAGCTGCATTCAAGGCGGCCTGTTTTTCCGAATACAACATAGCCAGTTTGCGTGACATGGTATTAAAGGCGTTGGCAGTCTGTGCCAGCTCATCCTCACCACGCATATACATCTGGTAACCGATATTTCCGGAGGCAATGCTTCGCGTTGCATCACGCAAGGTTTTTAACTGGCGGGCAAAATAATTACCCAGCAGAATAGCCATGATCACGGAAAAGCCCATGCCGAATATCGCGATCATGGAAATCTGACGACGAGCGGCATCCATAACATTGGAGATTTGCCGGATCGACAGACCGATTTCAGCCCGACCGAGAAAGCCCCCGTCGTGATCCGTGATACTTGAATAGGCATCGAAGATATCGTCGTCGACATCCTCGATCATGTCATCTTCCACAAAGGCGCGCTGGCTATGCTCGGGATCACCGGCATAAACGCGTATCTCACCGACCAGGGCACGGGCATAAACGACACCCGGTTGTCCGTCCATGACATGCGCCTCGGCGAGCATGGACTCCAGATTCTTGTGCTTTGCCGCATCCCGTAGTGTCACAGCGAACAGGCTCACCAGCGAGGTTGCCCGGGTTGATAATTCTATCTCGTTAGACAAGCGGAGAAATTTGAGGCTGATTGAGACCAGAATTACCAGCAGCAATGCCTGTATCACGATAATACCAAGAACAATTTTCAGGCGAAAAGACATAGACTAGCGTATACAGTTAGGCCCCCAAAGAGGGGATATCCTATGAATAAATACGTGTTTCTGCAAGTAAATTTTCACTTGAACAAGCGGGTATTTCAATCTCCGGCGCCTGTAAATCCGGCGTCAGGATGACAGTGACTGAAGATATTTATCAACTGCATCCTTGACCTTGCCCGTAGTGAACGGCTTAACGATATAAGAGCTGACACCCAGCCCGATCGCTTTCTTGACGACGTCAACATTGCTGTGGGCGCTGACCATGACAATGAACTGGTCCGGGCAAATGGTTCTCATGATTTCAATCGCGGACAGGCCATCCATACCCGGCATTTCAAAATCCATCCAGACAATATCGTATTGCTTCTGTCTGAACATGCGCATGGCCTCGATCCCATCCGATACAGACTCGATTTCCACTTTAAACTGGGTCCTTAATATGGACGACAACAGATCGCGCGCAGCAATATCATCATCTACAATCATTACCGTAACTGTTTTCATTAATTTAGTACCTCTATCAATTAATAATGACTGTCCGGAGCCGGCTAACCGGCAATGCGCTGACATTCCTGTATAAAACTGTCCACATCCGCAGAAACATCAGCATTGATATCGGCCTTTAACATCGCCTCTATCCTTGCGGCCATCAATCCAAGCTCAGGGAAGCCATAACCGCCGGCAGAGCCCTTGAATTGATGCATCGAGGATTTGATGAAAGCACGGTCATTTTCAGCCAGGGCCTTGCTAACCTCGTGTTGACGGCCGCCGATCAATTCAATATATTTTTGTTTCAATTCATCAAATTCGGAATCTATACTCAACGGCTCTTCAATATCATTCGCTTTTTTAAGGTAACGGGATACTACCGTAAAAAAATGCTGTTTATCGATCGGCTTGCACAGGAAATCATTACAACCGGCGGCGATACAGTGGTCGCGATCCTCCTCTCCGATATTGGCCGTTAAGGCAACGATAGGCACACTGCGGCCCGTCTGTCGCAGGATCATTGCTGCCTCGGGTCCGTCCATCTTCGGCATCTGCATATCCATCAGCACCAGATCAAACTCCTCCTCCAACGCCCTTTCTACGGCCAGCTGGCCATTATCAACGACACAGATATCGAGACCGAGGCGTTTCAGGTAATGTCCCACCAGGCGCTGATTATCAATATTATCCTCAGCAAGCAATACCCTCCCCTGCAAACCATACTCTTGAATATTTATATCTTCAACTATCTGACTAGCGGAATCCTGCATACCGCCAACCTCATAGATCAGGTCCTGAAAAACGCTTGAATCCGTAGCCACACTGGCCACGAAATGGCTGCCTTCACCCGGTTTACTGGTCACCTTGATGTCACCGCCGAGCATTTGCGCCAGATGCCTGGATATATTCAGGCCCAAACCCGTGCCCCCAAAGCGGCGGGTGGTCGAGACATCCGCCTGAGTGAAACTATCAAATAATTTGTCAATCTTGGCATTCTCAATACCGATACCACTGTCCTCGACACTAAAATCAATCATGCCATCATCCGGACGACTTGAAATACGTAGACATACGGAACCATGTTCAGTAAATTTTATCGCGTTACTGCACAAATTTATCAGGATTTGTTTTAATCGTGTCGGATCGGTCTTTATCATGCGTGGCAACGGGAACTCATAGGCCAGATTGAATAGCAAGCCCTTATCAGTTGCGTGCATGGTCATTAGCCGCACGAGCTCGGATATCATACCGCCGAGTGAAACCATGATTAACTCGACTGTAAGCTTGTTATTTTCAATTTTAGACAAATCCAGGATGTCATTAATAACGGACTGGACATGCTTGCCAGTCCGTACAATAGCATCAACCGCTTCACGCCGTTCATCCTCGGACGTTGAATCATATTTAAGCCACTCCGCATAACCGATAACCGACGTCAAAGGAGTTCTTATCTCATGACTCATATTAGCAAGAAAACTGCTCTTGGCCTTGTTAGCGGCTTCGGCCTGCATACGCGCATCCTCGAGTTCACTGGTGCGTTTCGCCACAACCTGCTCAAGATTACGGTTGTGTTCGTTTACGTAACGATAAAGCTCATGACTGGACAGACTGTTGGATACACTCAGCAATAACATAGAAAGAAAATTCATAGGATGATCCTGAACATCGTTGATATCACATGCCTGTAAAGCGACAAACATGCCACGAATCCGTGAGCGGGTGGAAAGCACATGCAGGACTGCCGAACCCTGCCTGCCACTTCGACGCACCACACAGGCCCTGGATTGATTTAACGCCCAGGAAAATATTCCCTGATCGATATAATAGTCAATTTCCTGCTGCAACAATTCATTTTCCGTATAGGGATCACACTCACTGATTACAAATTCATGGCACGTTTCATCGACCAGCATAAAGGCCATGGCTTCGAACTCAAACAGTTTCTTGAGTTCGTGCATGACTTCTTTAAAAATACTTCTCTCGACGTTATCCACGCCGACCCTGATAAAGGAATCATTAAGGCTGGCCCCGACCTCCAGAGCCTGATTGATCCAGCGGTTCACCTCCTCCAGGTATTGGACGCGTAATTCGAGATTTCTGTCAGGCGCTGGCATATCCCAACTCATCACTATCAGGAAATACCAATGCCACAGCATCTCTATACTGACGTTCGAGTTGTGATGCTACAGGTGAAATAATGCTGATCGGCAATGCCAAAGTATCCCAGGCCACCTCATCAAGCGGTGATATAAGAATGTCACTCTCACCGCGCGCAACCCGGAGCGCCGTAGAAATGATCTCCGCAACATGTACCACGGCTGCATCAATACAGGTATAACAACTGTCATCATTTCTGTGATGGTAATGAATGCCGTCGATCATGTGTTGCGGCAATTCCCACCGCTTCAACAACTGCGCCCCGACTTCTCCGTGATCGAAACCCAATACTTTCCTTTCAATCACGTACAGCAATGCACCACTTTCCTCTGCCTTATTGATGATATGCCAGTATTTCTCCCCCAGCGCCTGGAACATCACCAGTCTTCCGATATCATGCAGCAGTCCGGCAACAAAGAACCGCTCGACGTTGAGTGCACCGCGGTAGGTAGCCAATATCCTTGCCGTTACCCCGCAGGCTATACTATCCCGCCAGAATTCATGCATGTTCACCTTGTCTTCCGGTATACCCTCAAACATTTCCTGAACGGCTGTCGCCATGACAATATCCGTGATTTGCTGGGTTCCGATTACGGTTACTGCGCGGGTTACCGTGTCGATATTCGAAGGAAAACTGTAAAATGAGCTGTTTGCAATGCGCAACAGCCTGGCCGTCAGCGCGGCATCTTCACTGATCAATGCTGCCACGTCACGATTTGACGACCGCATATTATCGATCACGGCTCTCAGCCGGATATAGACGCCGGGAAGAGTGATAAGATTTCCAGCCTTGACGATCAGGTCATCAATCGCCTGATTCACTATTCTCTCCTGCAGCCAGAATTTTTGCATGGGTGATTACGCACGTCTTGAACAACTCGACGACCGGCGCAAAATTCATGTCCATATGCGCAAAGCTTTTTTTCAATACCAGTTCTGTCTGCATCACGATTTCAGGATCAATTTTCTGTGTGGCGATATTGGCGGCCTGTTCTCCCGCCGTCCCCTCAATCAGTGCTTCGGTCAGACCCCAGGTCTTGAATATCCTCACATGTTTTTCAGTCAGACAGGCCCCGGCATTCAACAGTACTCTGCCGTTCATATGCACTGCATCAGCCGCCAGAACCATACCCGGCACCAGGTCATCAAGATTTACGCGTGTTGATGCTTCAGTCACCCACCCAACCCTTAGTCTGATAACTATCTGAATTATTCATCCTGCATAGCTTATGTGTATTGCTGTAAAGACTTTATCTACAGAAGTATTAAGTTCCTTGGCAGTATATCGGCACAGCATAAAAAGTGTTTACAGCCTCCTACCATCTCACCCGCCCGGTATAGGCGACCATCCTGATGAACGTGTAACTGATTCACAACCTATTGATTATTAATAATTTTAAATGGAACGGCCCGGCCTGGAGATAGCATGGCGTGCTGGCAAATATTGCCCTCACCGAAACGCGCTATGTCAGATCAGTCGTCGTCAGGGATATAGACCATGGTCTGCTCAAAGCCCAGTGATGCTTCATCGATCAGGGCAAATTCATGTTGACCGATCATGGCGATGTCGCCGTGTTTAAATAGTTTGCGTTTGATGTATTTACCGTTAATCATCGTGCCATTGGTACTCTGGCGGTCGCTGATATAGACATCATTTACGCCGTCCAGATATTCACTCGGCTTGACCTCGATCATGGCATGACGACCGCTAACAGTTATATCATCGACTCGTATATCGTTTTCCGAGCTGCGGCCTATAGTCACTACTCCCTCAAGCAACGGATATTCGTCAAAAATCTTGCCGCCCTGACTATGTACCAGTTTCGTCATCTTTAATCACCCCTGATTGTCATTGTGTATTAATCGTCAAGCCTTTCTTGTACCGGTGTTACCACCGCCAGAACAACCGAGACATTGTCCTCACCACCCGCCTGATTGGCCAGATTGACCAGCGTCTGTGCGGCCAGATCCCAGTTCTCACCACTATTCTCCAGAGTTTGCCTTATGTGCAAATCAGAAACCTTGTTGCTCAAGCCATCGGAACACAGCAGATATACATCACCTGTCATGGCAGGATACTGCATGATATCGGCAGTGCAGCTGGCTTTTATACCCAGTGCGCGTGTAATAACATTTCTGTAGTGACTATTCTCGGCCTCTTCCCTGCTTAATGCTCCCTGATCGACCAGTTGATTCACCAGCGAATGATCCTCGGTCATTTGTTCGATATCGCCGGAGCGCCAGCGATAGACCCGCGAATCACCTATATGGACCACGATAACCTTCTTTTCGACCAGGCAAGTCATGACAAGGGTCGTCCCCATGCGGGCACATTCCGGATTTTCATGAGCCCGCTGGTAAATATCTGCATTAATTCGATCAATCAACTGACCTATCGATGCTTTTACGGACACCTTATCATTGGTGGACAGTACCCTGTATTCACGCAATAACCCTTCCACTGCAAGACTGCTAGCCACGTCACCGGCACTGTGACCACCCATGCCATCTGCCAATACAGCCATATTACGATCTGTAGCCCAGCCGATGCTATCCTCATTATGCTGGCGTACCCGCCCCGTATCCGTCACGCCGACGACATCAAATCTGTAGTAATTACTCAACGACGCGCCCTCATAGTCACAGTCAGACCTTGCCGTTCCGCACAACTGAACAAGGCAT
>Ga0210124_1001296_pt1 | contig 10970 bp, 7 predicted proteins | sample Muzzi_PWC_D2_FD_185554 | JGI IMG/M metagenome (GOLD analysis project Ga0210124, IMG submission 185554) | Wetland microbial communities from San Francisco Bay, California, USA, that impact long-term carbon sequestration - Muzzi_PWC_D2 (SPAdes) | ecosystem: Environmental > Aquatic > Marine >...
AGGAAAAGGCCCACAATCAACCAGTTTTGGACAAAGTGATAGAGAGGTAAACTGAAGATGTAAAAGCCCACATCCATATTAAAGACAGGGTCGGATAAGTTGAACGGCTGTTGGTTAATAAAGCGAAGGAATAACAACCAGTTACTAGAAGCTGCGGTTCCAACAACCCAGGCCAAAAAGAGGCCACCCCCCCAGATAGCTCCCATCACAATCTTTTGAGCCACCAGCGTATCCTCGCTAAAAAAGAGTACGTTACGTACCGACTGCCAGCGAGCAATAAAGGTATTGACCCAAAAAAGAATAACAAATGGTATAGCGATGACCAAGCCCGCAGCTATTTTTGCCCAAAATTCTGTCAGAAAGACCGATTCCAGGTTAAATTGTTGAAACCACAGAAAATCGGTGTACAGGCCAACGCCAAACTGGACGATCAGGTAAATTACCACCGCAATAACCAGAAAAGTCCACAACCGAAGCCGGTTAGCCATACTAAGGGTAGGCACCCCCGGTGTATTATTGTTTGTAGGTCTGGGTCCTTTTGCACTCATATCTTCCTCTTCTCCAAACTTTTTATAGAAACTCTCAAAAGGATAGTATACCATCGGTTATTTAATCTGCATATTTTATTTTATGTCTCCAAAAATAGCTTCGCAGCATCCGCAATGATATATTGCAAATTGGGTATACCGCTGTAGATTGTGGTATACTTGGGGCAATTTGGCCCGTAAGGGAATCACCCCCAATCGTGTCAAAAAATAGAGGATAGTATGAGTGTAGAAGAAAAAGTCACCATCATCAGTGGGGCCAGTGGCGGATTGGGTCAAACGGTTAGCCGGGTGTTTTATGAAGCGGGGGCTATTGTGGTTTTGGTCGGCTCTCACCAGGAGCGAGTCCAGGCACTAGCCGATGAACTGGGCCATGAGCGGACGCTGCCGCAGGTCGCCAATTTGGTCAAGGCTGAGGAAGCAGAGGCGGTGGTTAAAGCGACGGTGGACCACTTTGGTCACGTCGATATTCTGCTTAATCTGGCTGGAGGCTTTGCCGGGGGCAGGCCGGTCAGTGAGAGTAACGGTGATGAACTCAGGCAGATGTTGGACATTAACCTGTATACCACCTATAATCTGAGCCAGGCCGCTATAAAACCGATGATTGCGCAGAATTGGGGGCGGGTGGTTAATACCGGCTCCAGAGATTCTTTGCAGGGGCGGGCCAATTATAGCGCCTATGCCATCAGCAAAGCTGCTGTCCTCCGCCTCACCGAGTCGATGGCCGCCGAGGTACGACCGTATGATATCACCATCAATGCTATTTTACCCGGTGTGATTGACACCGCCGCCAATCGCAAGGCGATGCCCAACACTGACCATTCTAAGTGGGTCAAACCCGTTACCATCGCCGAAACGCTGCTATTTTTGTCACAATGTAATACGGCTATCAATGGAGCCGCAATCCCTGTATATGAACAATCGTGAAGATTAAGGAGATAACCAATGTCAGACAATGCCCTAAAAAAGATGTCAGACCTGGGCCAATCCCTCTGGTACGACAACATCGAGCGCAGTTTGCTCAATGAAGGCGAGTTGGCACGTATGGTCGCTGAAGATCATATCGTCGGAGTCACCTCTAATCCCACCATCTTTCAAAAAGCCATCTCCGGCAGCCAGGCTTATGACGCTCAGATTGATGAATTTGTGAGCAAAAACCCGACCATCCACATCAAAGAGTTGTACGAAGCTTTGGCAATAGAGGATATTCAAAGCGCCGCCGACGTTCTACAACCCGTTTACGAGCGTACGGATGGGGGCGATGGCTACGTCAGCCTCGAAGTCTCGCCTGAATTGGCGCACGACACCGACGCGACTATTGCCGAAGCCAAACGCCTCTTTAATACGGTCAGTCGGCCCAACCTGATGATTAAAATTCCGGCCACCGAGGCTGGACTCCCTGCTATCACCGAGGTAATTGGCTCTGGGATTAATGTCAATGTGACCTTGATGTTCTCGCTGCAAAATTACATTGATGTCGCCCATGCCTATATTGCCGGATTGGAAAAACTCGATAAAGCCGGTGGCGATTTGAGCCGGGTGGCGTCGGTGGCCTCCTTCTTTGTGAGCCGGGTTGATACCTTGCTGGACAAACTTCTAGGAGAAGTTGACTCGCCTGAGGCCAAAGCACTACAGGGCAAATTGGCAATTGCCAATGCCAAAGCCGCTTACAAGGAGTTCAAAGAAATCTTTGGCAACGAGCGCTTTCAAAAGCTAGCCGAGAAAGGAGCTAAGGTACAACGTCCCTTGTGGGCCAGCACCAGCACCAAAAACCCCGAATACCGTGATATTTTATACGCCGAAGAATTGGTTGGCCTCGACACGGTTGATACCTTGCCTCCAGCCACCATCGATGGCCTGAAAGATCACGGCCAGATTCGGGCCAGTTTAGAAGAAGGTTTAGACGAAGCACCCACCCTACTTGAGAAACTTGAGGCGTTTGGCATTAGTTACCAGGACGCCACGCAAAAATTGCAGGATGATGGGGTGGTCGCGTTTGCCCAATCTTTTGTAGATTTGCTCAACACCTTAGAAGAGAAGCGTGAAGCTATTGTCTCTCGCCAGGTCAGCCCGATGACAATGGATTTGAACAGTTATCAAGAGACTGTCGATGTGCGCCTGCGAGCCTGGGATTCGGCTAATGTAGCGGCCCGGATTTGGAATATCGACGGCACGGTTTGGGTGGCTGATCCCGACATAGCCGCTAAAACCAAGGAGCTAACCAATCGTCTGGGCTGGCTCAATTTACCCGAAGAGATGCTGGCCGAGGCTAAGAACCTGGCCGAATTTGCGGCTGAAATCAAAGAGGCCGGATTCCAGGAAGTGGTTTTGCTGGGTATGGGCGGCAGCAGCCTGGCCCCAGAGCTTTACATGACCACCTTTGGTAGCACCGGGGACGGCCTGCCCCTGACCGTATTGGACAGCACCCATCCAGACCAGGTAGCAGCGGTAACGAATAAACTATCAGACATATCGAAAACACTGTTTTTGGTTTCCAGCAAATCCGGCGGCACCCTTGAGACGCTATCCTTCTACAAGCATTTTCACCACCTGGTCGGCCAGGAAAAAGAAAACCCGGGTGAGAACTTTGTCGCCATCACCGACGGGGGCAGTAGCTTGGAGAAATTAGCCAAAGAAAAGGGGTTCCGCCGCGTCTTCCTGGCTAATCCAGAAGTAGGAGGGCGTTACTCTGCTTTAACACACTTTGGTCTGGTTCCGGCGGCCTTGATTGGGGTCAATTTGCCCAAGCTCCTGCATCGGGCCAAGAGTATGGCCGATGCCTGCCGCAATCGTGCCCTCCTTAACCCCGGTTTGCAGATGGGGGCAGCAATGGGTGAACTGGCCTTGCTGGGCCGGGACAAAATCACCTTCTTTGTTTCGCCCAAAATCGCCACATTCGGAGCCTGGGTCGAGCAGCTTATCGCCGAAAGCCTCGGCAAACAGGGAACCGGCATCCTGCCTGTGGTAGACGAAGCCATCGCCCAACCTGGGTTCTACGGCAACGACAGGCTCTTTGTTTACCTCCGTATGGCCGGAGATGAGAACGTCAACCTTGATGGTCAGGTAGAGTTATTAGAGGCCGCCGGTCATCCTGTAATCTGGGTACAGATGGATGAACTGGAAGACCTGGGACAGGAGTTCTTCCGTTGGGAGATGGCAACGGCCAATGCCGGGGCTGTCCTTAAAATAAACCCCTTTGACCAACCCAATGTCGAACAGGCAAAAATCAAAGCCCGTGAACTCATGGCCGAATTTGAAGCAAGCGGCTCGCTACCCAGCGAAGCCCCAACCCTGGATTATGACGACATTGATGCCTATGGCCCGGTGATGGGCGAGTCGGTCACCGAGGCTTTGTCAAACTTTTTAGCCAACCATAAAGCGGGCGATTACGTCGCCATTATGGCCTATCTACCCTACAACTCCGAAACCGATGCTGCCCTGAACGATTTGCGCCTGCGGCTTCGAAATGGGCTATGGGCCGCCACTACGGTAGGTTACGGCCCGCGCTTTCTCCATTCTACGGGCCAACTGCACAAGGGGGATGGAAACAAAGGTCTCTTTATCCAGATTACCAACACACCCGCCTCGAATGTCGAAATTCCGGGCGAAAAGTACACCTTTGGTACGCTGGTGGCCGCTCAAGCCCAAGGAGACTATAACGCCCTTCGAGAAAATGGGCGTCGTCTCATCCGGTTCCACATTGAAGCCGGACAAGATATCCCTGCGGCAATCCGCAAGCTAATTCCGGCTTAAGAGCAGGATAGAGATGGTTACGGAGTTAACCCCGTAACCATCTCTATCTATTAAGCAACTTCCAATCCTATAACTAGGTAAAAACTATTTTGAACTGGTCATCCAACTTCGTCAAATCCAATGGGATACAACTTCATTATCATTATACTAATGGTTATCACGCCAATGGAAACAAACCTTCACTTTTACTGGCTCACGGTCTGACCGATGATAGTAGGTGTTGGATTCGGACTGCTCAACTTTTGCAGCAAGATTATGATCTGATCATGTTTGATGCACGAGGGCATGGTCGCTCCGATGCCCCGGAGTCCGGATATAGTCCCGATGATCATGCGGCAGACCTGGCCGGTTTCATTGAAGCCCTGTCTCTGGATAAACCAATCCTCATCGCCCAGTCCATGAGTGCTACGAGTGCGGCTGTTTTGGCCGGGGAGTATCCCATCCTGGTGAGTTGTATTATTCTCGAAGACCCGCCCTGGCGTTCTGGGGTTATCGAAACAACTCAGGAACGAGAGGCCCGAATGGCCAAGTGGCAACAACAGACTGTAAAAAATCGGGCGAAGACGCGGGAAGAAATCATTGCCTTTGCCCGCCAGTGGTATCCAACCTGGGCTGAAATTGAATATGGCCCTTGGGCAGATGCCAAACAACTGGTCAGTCCCCATGCCTTCGAGTTCATATTGACCGAGCGGTCCTGGGAAGAAGCCATCCCCAGGATTGCCTGCCCAACCCTGTTAATCACTGCCGACCCGGAGCGAGGCGCAGTTTTAACCCCTGAAGTTACGCAACAAATCCTGGATATGAATCCCCTCATTCAAGCGGTTTACATTCCAGGGGCAGGACATGACATCCGGCGGGAGCAGTTTGAGGCATATATGGAAGCGGTTCGAATGTTTATTCAAACTATCGGCGAGAATCCGTGAGAATCTATGTTCGCTATAATCTGTTGGCGCATGGCGTAGTATTGATTTGACGTAAGAAGAATGCCATATACGAATAACCAGGATGTTAAAATTTACTATGAAGTTGAAGGGATTGGCCCACCCCTTGTTCTCGCCTATGGGCTTAGCTCTTCAATCGAAGACTGGCGCGATTTGGGTTATGTTGAGTTGTTGAAACATGATTTTCAACTCATCCTGGTGGATGCTCGTGGACACGGTAAAAGCAGTAAACCGCACGACCCCACAGCTTATACAGTTAAGGTACGTGTCGAAGATTATGTCGCCGTGTTAAATGATCTTGGTTTGGAGAAGGCGCATTTTCTTGGATATTCTACCGGGGGATCGGTTGGTTTCTGCCTTGGACAGTTTGCACCCGACCGTTTCCTCTCAGTTATTATTGGGGGCAATCAACCTTATCCACCAACCAAACGCCTGGATCACATTCCTATTCCGCTTGAAAAGCCACTTCATGGTCTCCCCCAGACACGCGACCCAATCCTAGAGTTATTATATCAAGGGGCAGAAGCCTGGGTTGAGTTTTGGGAACAAAATACGGTATTGCCTCCGAAGATGAAAGCGCGGTTGTTGGCAAACGACTTCAAAGCACTGCGGGCTAATTGGCAACATCCAGATCGGTGGCGGGTAGATATTGAACCAATCCTACCAAATTTTCCACTGCCAACTCTAATATACGTGGGCGAGGCCGAATCTTATTATCCAGGTGCGAAGGAATGTACCCAAGAAATGCCAAACGCCACGTTTGTTCCCCTATCAGGCTGTCATCATCTTGACATCTGGACAAATAGTGAGCGAATAGTACCTCATATAAAGACTTTCTTACAGAATTTGTCCAAAGGCCAATTTACCTCTCGTGTTAGGCAAGACTTGACCCACCTTGAGACCGTTGGACTCCTCCGCCTTGCTAAAACTCATCCTGAGTTGGAATTCCTCTTCAGGCATGCACTGGTACAAGAAGTTGCTTATAATTCCTTGCTGTACGAAGATCGCAAGCGCCTACATCGAAAGGTAGGGGAAAGCCTGGAACTTATCTACCCCAACCGCTTGGACGAACTATCCCCCACCCTGGCCGAGCACTTTATAAAGGCCGAAGAGGTTAAAAAGGCCCTTCACTACCTCCAAAAAGCTGGTGAACATGCGGTCAACAGTTATGCCAATCAAGAAGCCATAAGTTATTTTAACCAAACATTATCCCTACTTATGACTTTGCCAAGCAGCCCCAAGCGAGACTCCCTTGAACTGGCCTTACAAATCGCTTTGGGCAGGCTTCTATTCGCGATGAAAGGCTATGGCAACCCAGAAGGAAAACAGGTTTTTGACCGAGCGTTGCAGTTATCAGAGCATGTAGGAGAGCCACGCCAACGATTCGCGGCTTTACATGGACTTTGGGGCTCTTCCGTATCGCGGGCAGAACTACAAACAGCGCGAAAGATTATCGAACAGCTCCTTATCCTGGCCCAATCCATGCAAATTTCCACAGTACAATTGTGGGCACATTATGGAGCAGGAATAACCTTTTTCTGGCTCGGCGAACTGGTCACTGCTCAAGAACATCGTGAACAGTTGCTTGTTCTCTATGACCCTCAACGACATGGTCCCCAATTTCGCCGTGTTACGGAAGACCCTGGCGTAAATAGCTTAGGTTATTCGGCTTTAACCCTATGGCTACTTGGTTACCCCAATCAGGCCGCAGCAAAGATACAGGAGGCGCTTCATCTTGCTCAAGACGAGTCGCACCCCTTTACTTTGGCTTTTGCTTACGTTCTTGCTGCCCACCTTAGCCAGTTCCGGAGAGAGGAGCAGACAGCACAGCAATATGCGGAAGCAGCGATGGCTATCTCAACTGAGCATAAATTCCCATCCTTGTTGGGGTGGGGAACTATTTTCCTGGGCTGGTCTTTAGCTAAACAAGGCCAGGCAATGCCAGAAGGCATTAACCACATTCGCCAGGGATTAGCCATCACTCGTGCCACGGGAACAAACCTGGCTCAGACTTATATGCTAGCTTTGCTGGTTGAAGCATATCAAAAAGCGGGACAAATAGAGGAGGCATTTACGATACTAGAAGAGGCCCTGGAGGCGGTGGAAAGCACAAGCGAGCGAGTATATGAGACGGAGTTATATCGGCTCAAGGGAGATTTGTTGTTGATACGGGATGACCATAGCAGAGAAATTGAAGCTAATTATCAACAAGCCATTGAAATTGCTCGTCGTAGGAATGTCAAGTCGCTGGAATTGCGAGCCACGATGAGTCTTTGTCATTTATGGCGATCACAGGGGAAACAGGAGGAGGCCCGTCGGATGTTGGTTGAGATTTATAATTGGTTCACCGAAGGGTTTGATACACCCGATTTAAAAAGAGCCAAAACGCTCCTTGAAGAATTATCTTAAATTACAATCCTAAATTCAAACAATGGTCTACAAATAAGCATTAACCACCCACCAACTCTATTCCCCCTTCTTCGTTTACAGCCGTGGCAGGGACGAGGTAATTCGGCTTGAAGGTCTCGGGGCAATTAACCTATGCTTCGAATTGTTTTATCCCTACGCCATCATACGCCCTCTAGCTCGGACATTGCACACGCCCTGCCTTCTTACCCATTTCCTATTGAACTTAAGGCGTTTATGGTTTAACATTAGGTATATACTTAGGGCTAAACGCAAAAGGTTATACCCTAAATTTTGGGAAAGTTTAACAAATGAGCGTTTATCATATAAACGGCCAGGAAATTCACGCTCAGGAAGATGGCAAGCGAGATAAACAACTCGCCTTGTTAGTCCATGGCTGGTCAAGCTCTTCATTTGCTATGTCGCCATTGATGCCCCAATTTAAGCGACGCTATCATTGTGTGGCGGTTGACCTGCCTGGTTACGGCCAATCACCGCCGAGTGAAGAACCGGTCTCAATGGTCGGTTATGCCGATTTGCTGGCAGAGCTTATCCAGCAAATCAGTTTCGATAAACCGGCGGTCTTAGTGGGGCATTCGATGGGTGGCATGATTAGTATCACGTTAGCCTTACGCCATCCCAAATTAGTCGAGCGCCTGGTGTTACTGTGCCCCACAATTAGTGGTCGTCTTTCTTTGTTTATGAATCTCTTCGCTTCTCCCAGCATTATGGTAGAACGCTTTGTCCCTACAAAAATTTCGAGCCTACTGGCCCCACGGTTGGTGGGAATAGCTGACCGGATCATGAAGCCAGCCTCGTTTTCAGAACGTAGTGGGGTCAGCGAAGCCGATTATCACCGCTTACGAGCCGATGCTCGCCGCCCTGGACAGGGTCGTATTCGCGCAGAAAGTTTTTGGGCCATGCGTGAGGGTGACTTGCGTGGCAAGTTGCACCAGATTGACAACATACCGGCCTTGGTAATTTGGGGGATGGAGGATAATACCGTTCCTTTACGCGATGCCAGCGCCCTCGTCGCCGAGTGGCCGGATGTAGATTTGCGAATCCTCCCCCGGGTCAGCCATTGGCCCCAATTTGAATCCCCCGATAAAACCCAACGTTATATCAAAGCCTTCCTCGGCACCCCCATGAATTTAATTCAAGCTATCTTTTAAATTGTGTTTTTACCCGCTTAGGTTATAATTAACATACAAGGACTTACGCAGTTTAGAAAAAGTGTCATCAGAGACAAATTTACCCATTTTTTAAAGTAAATATGCTGTTCTGTATTTAAAAGGAGACGAATATCTTATGCAAACATTAGGCGTATTTGTACCCTGTATCGGGTTTATTGGTATTATCCTGCTTTTCATACTTTTCTCTGCGATAAAGATTGTGCAAGAGTATGAGCGCGGGGTTATCTTTCGTCTGGGTCGCTTTGTTGGGGCTAAAGGGCCGGGGCTGTTCTTTATCATACCGATTCTGGACCGGATGATGAAGGTCGATTTGCGGACTGTCACTCTGGATGTGCCCTCCCAAGAGGCAATCTCACGTGATAACGTCACGCTTAAAGTCAATGCGGTGGTCTACTTCCGGGTGCATGACCCCGGTAAGGCCATTATCAACGTCGAGGATTACCGGCGAGCCACCTGGCAAATTGCTCAAACCACACTCCGTAACGTTATCGGTCAGAGCGAGTTGGATGAGCTACTGGCTCACCGGGAAAAGGTGAATGAACAGTTACAACACATTATCGACGAGCAGACCGAACCTTGGGGAATTAAAGTTTCCTTGGTCGAGGTTAAAGACGTGGAGTTGCCTCAAACAATGCAGCGAGCTATGGCTAAACAAGCCGAGGCCGAACGTGAAAAGCGGGCCAAAGTCATCCATGCCTCCGGTGAATTTGAGGCTTCCAAGCAATTGGCTGATGCTGCCGAGATCATCGGCGGTCAGCCAGCCACATTGCAACTGCGTTACTTACAAACCCTGACGGAAATCGCTGTAGAGAAAAACTCTACCATTATCTTTCCGTTGCCTATTGACATTATTTCAACCTTCACCGACCTCATAAATGGCAAAAATGAGTAATAGTGTGTCTTGTGCAACCCAGTATTCTTTTAGCCGATGATGAACCGGATTTTTTGTCGCTACTGAGCCAACAACTTGCTGAAGCAGGCTACAAGGTGGAGACAGCAGAGGATGACCTAGCGGTGCTTTATCTCTATGATGAGATTAGCCCCGATATGGTCATCCTCGATATTCGTTTTGGGGCAAATGAGCGGCTGGGACTGGATATTCTCAAAGCCATTCGCCGCGACCGGGCCGATACAGCCACCCCAATCCTTATGCTAACCTCACTCTCTACCCCAAACATCCGCGAGCAGGTTGAGCCGCTCAGTTTCGACCTCGGAGCCACCGACTTTGTCCCGAAGTCCATCGGACCCAAAGGGCTACTGGCTCGTATTCGGGCGCGGTTGCCCCAGGCGCTACGCAATGTCATGATAATTGATGATTACCTTGAAATCGACACCCAGACCCAAACGATTCGGCGCAATACAGATGGTGAATGGCAAGAGATTTCTATGGAACCTAAAGAATTTCGGATTCTGGTCAAGTTAATCCAAAACCCAGGCCGGGTTATCGAGCGACAGGTATTGGAAAACTTTTTTGAAGACACCCCGGAGCCTGGCCGAGTGCTTAATCGCTATATCTCAGAATTACGCTATAAGATTGAGCCGAACCCATCGCAGCCGGAATATATCCTCACCAAGCGACAGGTGGGCTACAAATTCAGGGATTATTCAGCGAGATGGATACGCTAGTCTACGCCAGTATTCCAATTCTTATTGGCTTTGGTCTGTTCTGTATTGTGGTTGGGATGCTAATTAGCTCTCTCTTCTGGAGTCGTTACTATCGACAGCAGAGCAACACCAGACTCACAAGACAGTTGGCTGGACTAAACACCCAACGACAGGCCATCATTGGCGAGATCGTTCGCGATTTAAAGCACCAACTGGGCAATTATCTGAACATCATCAAACATCGCCTGGCCGTCATGCGCGGTGAGATGGAACAGCTACCACCGGAGCAACGAGACCTCTGGACCGGACGACTGGTCGACTCACTGGATAACATAGGCTACTATGAGTGGCGCATGACCCAACTGATTGAAAATCTGGATTTTGTCACGCACCTTGAAAATCCTAAAACCGTTCTTCCTTTTTCTGAAGTCAAGCCCGATGCCATTGTTGGCGATGTTGTGCGCGACTTGTATGACCGTGCCCAGGCCCGTCGGGTTGAATTGAGTTGGTGGGCTAGGCCGGAAAAC
>Ga0210124_1001297_pt1 | contig 10961 bp, 12 predicted proteins | sample Muzzi_PWC_D2_FD_185554 | JGI IMG/M metagenome (GOLD analysis project Ga0210124, IMG submission 185554) | Wetland microbial communities from San Francisco Bay, California, USA, that impact long-term carbon sequestration - Muzzi_PWC_D2 (SPAdes) | ecosystem: Environmental > Aquatic > Marine >...
AGTACGTGATATTTTGACCTGGAAAGCAGTGAAAATGAAAATAGAGCTTTTGCATGGTAGGACAAGCTGTTAGCTTGTCGCCATTTGGGCAAACTAACAATTTGCCCTACGAATTGTATTTTCACAGGAGGTGCATTATGACCGATTTTCCAAAAACAGCCCAGATTATCATCATTGGGGGTGGGGTTATGGGGGCCAGTACGGCCTATCACCTGGCTGTGCGAGGGGTGAAGGACATTGTACTCCTCGAAAAGCAGCCCCATTATGGAATGGGCGCGACCGGCAAGTGTGCTGGGGGAATTCGCTACCAATTCAGTACCGAAGTCAATATTCGGTTGTCGCAGCATAGTCTGCCCATGTTAGATCGCTTTGCCGATGAAATTGGGCAGGAGATTGACCGGCGGCAGTGTGGTTATCTCTTTTTGCTAACCAATGAGGCTGAGGTTGCTACATTTCGTCAGAATGTGGCTTTGCAGCATAGCCTCGGTGTAGAAACCGAATGGCTCAGTCCTGATGAGATACATCGCCGGGTTCCTCCCTTGAAAGTGGACGATGTCCTGGCCGCCACTACCTATCATGATGATGGCCTGGCCGACCCACATGGAGTGGTGGCCGGTTATATCGCCGCCGCGCGACGCCTCGGCGTTAAATCTTTTACCGATGCTCCGGTAACAGGAATAGAGATTGGTAAGGATGGTAGCTTTACTGTGCAGACCCCTCACGGGGCGATTACCAGCGAAAAGATTGTCAATGCTGCCGGGCCGTGGGCAGCCAAAATTAGCGAGATGGTCGGGATACCCTTGCCGATTACGCCTGTTCGACGCCAAATGTTGACCACGACGCCCTTACCCGACCTTCAGCCCGATTTTCCCTTTGTCATCGACTTTGCCCAGAGCCTTTATTTTCATCCCGAAGGCGATGGATTGCTCACCGGCATGTCAAATCCCAACCAAGCCCCTGGTTTCGATGAGAGCGTTGATGAAGATTGGGAACTCGTCCATATGGAGGCGGCGATTGAACGCTTGCCGCTTTTAGCGAGAGCAGGTCGTATAGCGCATTGGGCCGGTCTGTACGAGGTCACGCCGGATGCCCACCCCATCATTGATGCCGTCCCAGACCTCGACGGTTACTATGTGGTGGCCGGATTTTCAGGTCATGGCTTTATGCATGGTCCCATCGCCGGTCTGCTGATGGCCGAGATTATTCTCAATGGCAGGGCTTCTACCGTTGATATCAGCAGCCTCGATTATGCTCGCTTTGCCGAGGGACGGTTGATTCAAGAACACAATGTTATCTGAAAATTTCACTACCCACACTTTTTGTAAAAGAAAAAATATCTATCAAGAATAGCACGAATGATTTCAAGTTAAAAATTTGATGATATTTGTGCCATTCGTCCATTTGTGCCATTCGTGATTAAAAAGGCCCAGTAGAGAATCTGAAATAACCTCATGGATTTGGGCAAAACTAGGGGTCTGTTGGTATAATGGGTTGAATCTTGCACCTGGGAATAAATTTTTTGTAGCAAGGTAGAGAAGGAGGGATTAAAGAATGACCCCAATTAGTTTGCAAACCGGCAAACTAGACGAGGTGATAGCGAACCATTCGCAGATGTTAGCGATTTGTCCGGTGAGCAACACCCGATTGACAACCAACCAATGGCAACAGGCAACCATTTTCGGAGATGAAGCATTATGGTGGAAATGTTCAATCTGTGAGGATTGGCATCTCGTTTTAATTGACCGTAAGTAGTCGTAACCAACCACCCTAAACAATTTTCATCTTCATCCATGGGGCGGAGTTGTGGAAATTCGCCACGGCGCTGCCCGGCGGCACTAACTCGTCGCAGATGGCCTGTACCGACTCATCAAGCTTCATCTCCATCACCGGCAGAAAGTGCTCAAGCTGCTCCATGGTGCGAGGCCCAATCAGAGGGGCAGTAATCCCCGGCTGGTCTTTTATCCACAATATCGCCAGTTGCGCCGCCGATATGCCGTGTGCCTTGGCTAAGGCCACAAATTTATCCCCGACCTCTATGCCCCGCGCGGTGACTCGCTCGGCGTAGATGCCGCCTCGCAGCTTGGCCCGTGATTTTGCCGGATAAGCCTCAGCGTCGCTATAGCGTCCGGCCAAAATGCCCATCGCCAAAGGCGACCAGGGGAGAATCCCCAGGCCGTGCGCCTGACACAAGGGAACCAACTCATTTTCAATCCGCCGGTCAAGCAGGTTATAAGGCGGCTGCTCGGTAATAAAACGAGCGTACCCCTTTAACTCGCTGACCATCAAGGCTTCCATTACCCGCCAGGCCGGGGCCGTCGAGCTACCGATGTAGCGCACCTTGCCCTGCCGTACCAAATCCGTCAAGGCGCCCAGGGTTTCATCAATGGGGATGTCCGGCGCGGGGCGATGAAGCTGGTAAAGATCGATGTAATCCGTTTGCAACCGCCGCAGCGAATCCTCGCAGGCTTTTATCAGGTGGAGACGGGAGTTTCCCTGGTCGTTGGGGCCGGGGCCAACCGGATAATGAGCCTTCGTGGCGATAATGGTTTGGTGGCGCAGCCCATTTTCTTTGAGCGCCTTGCCGATAATGCGCTCACTCTCGCCATCGGCGTAACGATTGGCGGTATCAATCAGGTTAATCCCACTATCCAGAGCCTTGTTAATCATCTCGATAGACTCGGCTTCTGGGGTGGGGTTGGCAAAATTGTCCGTGCCTAAAGCTAAAGGGGCTACTTTGACCCCGGTTCGACCTAAAATTCGATAATCCATTATTCATTCACCTCGCTGTATATCCTGCATCAACATTGACTAAAGCGCCGGTCATATAACTGGCCGCATCAGACGCCAGAAACAGCACCACCCGCGCAATCTCTACCGGTTCGGCCAGCCGCTTCATGGGGATGGTCTCGTCGGCTAACTTCTGTAAATCTTCCGGCGTGGGCGGGCTGGGGCGCTCGGAGGCCAGCATCGGGGTGTTGACCTCGCCCGGACAGACGGCATTGATACGAATGCCATCTTCAACATGATCCAGGGCCATGGCTCGCGTAATCTGGTGGGCCGCTCCCTTCGAGGCGCAGTAGGCCACTACACCTGCCGCGCCCACGCCACCCCAAATCGAGCCGAAATTGATGATAGCTCCCTTACCCTGTTTTTTCATCGGGCTAATCGCGGCCCGGCTCATAAAAAAGACCCCGTTGACATTGACATTCATTACTCGCTGCCATTGGTCGTCTGTGGTGTTGGGGCCATCGGCCCGCACAATGACCCCGGCGCAGTTAACCAGCACATCGAGCCGGTTGTGGCGCTTAAGGGTTAGCTCAACCGCCTGATTACAAAAAGCTGAGTCGCTGACATCGCCGATGATCGGCGGCCCGGCCCCAATCTCCTGGGCCACCTGTCTCGCCAATTCGGTATTGCGATCAACAATGACAACCTGGCCTCCGGCGGCGGTAAATTCTCTGGCTGTAGCTGCCCCCATACCCGAAGCGGCTCCGGTAATGAGGGCCACTTTCCCTGTAAAGTCCATCCCATATCCTCCTCATTCTTGTAAGAATCAACGTTTCTCTGGTCCATATTTTACCATGCTTCATCCGCTGTTGAAATAAAAACCTCGCTTAGTTTATCCATTTCATTTCTTAGCGACACTGTGATTTTAAGAAATCTTGCCGCATTTAAGGAACATGAACACTATTTTCATGATATAATCTGGTTAGTACTATGGTACTAAATAGTACTGAAGTACTAGGATTAAATCATTCTATTTATTTCGGCATCATATGCCACTATAAAATAAGATATAGATAAGGGGAGTCAAAATGCCAAATCACAACAACTCAAATAGGGAATTTCGAAACTGGTTGACGACAAAACGCCTACAACTGGAACATCAAGAGGTTGAAGCGTGGAGTGGCAGTTTTGGAGGTGCTTGCCTCGGCTGTGGGAGAGTTCATGGGCAGGGGTATCGGTCAAAATCTGGTAGCAACGGTTATGATAATAATACGGAGTTCACCTCAGGTTTTTGTCCCGATTGTCTCTCATAGCAACTTGGGTTAGATTATAACTTTGCTGAATATTTGTTTGAAGCTATTAAGACCGGCGACCGCCGGTCTTTTTTAATTTCGACAATTTCGCAAGTTGTGATATTTTAACTATATCACCGAAGAGGGGGACCTTGATGATGGCTGACCAAGTGGCTAAATTAATCAGATGGGGAAGGACGGCTCAAACCGGAGAAGAAATATTGCTCACCGATGATGTCACAACATTTGGCCGGGCAGCTACCTGCCAGGTGGTGATCGATAGCGATTTTGCCAGTCGAAGGCATGCCCAAATTATTCGCCGCGATGAGATATACTGGCTGCGAGACCTTAATAGCAAAAACGGTACACTTTTGCACAATGAGGCCGTGACCAGCGAAACTCAGTTGGTGGATGGCGCGGAAATTCGGATTGGCGAGGCGGTTTTTCGCTTTGTTGATCCTATGGCAACCCGTACCCAGCCGGGGCTGGCCGGAGCCTCTGCAACCATCCGGGTCGAGGTTGATACTCGGGAGGTGTGGCTGCACGGCCAAAAACTGGAACCATCGCTATCCTTAAAGCAATTTGATTTGTTGCTTTATCTCTACCAGCGAGCCGGAGAGGCGGTTAGTAAGGATGAACTGGCCTTGGCGGTGTGGCCTGAGGTGGAGGGTGAAGGTATCTATGATTATCAGGTTGATAAGATGGTCAGCCGGGTACGAGAACGCATTGGCAAAGAATGGATTGAGACCGTTTGGGGTTATGGGTATCGGCTAAAGATTTAGTATAACATTTCAACGCGCTGCCCACTCATCTCTAAGGATGCCATAGATAACCAAATCTCGCCAGCGTCCCTTTATCCAACGGTTCTGGCGTAGTTGGCCTTCTCGTTGCATCCCCAACTTCTCTAACACCCGGCTTGAGGCTACATTATCCAGCAGGGTCCAAGCCCAAATTCGGTGTAATTGAAGCTCATCAAAACCGAAGGCGAGTAGCTTTCGGGCAGTTTCGGTAGCGTAACCGTGGCCCCAGAATGAAGGATCAATCTCGTATCCCACATCTGCTTCTTGAGAATCAACGGTCTCCTTACGAATCCCACAAATGCCAATGAGTTGCTGTGGCTTTGCCGATAGGGTGATAGCAAATTGAAATTTAGTACGAGGCTGTTCTTGCTGCCAGGTGATAAACTGTTGAATAAAAGCCTGAACATCTTGCTCTGTCCGCTCTTCCCAGGTCTGAAGCCGGAGATAATCCGGCTTGGATTGGTAGGCTAAAACAGCTTGCCAATCGTGCTCAACGAGTTCTCGTAAGGTTAAGCGATGGGTAATGAGGTACATTGGATAATTATTTTTTTGATGGAGCCATAACTTAGGGTTACTACCCCTTAGCCCCCTCTGTAAATAGCTTTTGTAGGGGACAGGTCTGAGACCTGCCCCTGCACCATGTCATTTTCGATAGTGTCCCGTAGGCTTATGATGACTGCCCAGGATTTAAGATGGCATTAACCTCTGCCAACTCCTCAGCTGTCAAGACCCAATCGGCGGCTTTGACGTTGCTTAAGATATGATTGAGTTTTGTTGCTCCAGAGATAACAGAGCAAACTTGAGGTTGGGCCAGCAGCCAGGCTTGAGCCAATTCATTTAGCCCCCGGTCACGAGATTCCACCCAGGCAGCTAACTTCTCCACTTTATCATAATTAGCATCGGTCATGTACTTTTGCACATACCCGCTACTTTCGCCGCGTGACCCGGCGGGCGCGGCTTGGCCACGCTTGTATTTGCCCGTCAGAAATCCTCCGGCCAGCGGAAAATAAGGGATGAATCCCACGTTGTGAGCCTGACAGTAGGGGAGAACTTCGCGTTCAACATCTCGTTCTAGCATGTGATAATGAGACTGAATCACCACAATAGGCATCCAACCACGAACCTCGGCCAGTAGTTTAGCGTGAGCCAGTTGCCACGAGGCAAAGGCTGATACCCCCACATATCGCACCTTGCCCATACGGACCAAATCATCCAGCCCCCGTAGCGTTTCTTCAATGGGTGTGTTTTCATCCCAACGATGGACGTAGTACAGATCGATGTGGTCGTTTTGCAGGCGGCGTAAACTGGCCTCGACGCTATTCATTAGATGATAACGCGATGTTCCCCTATCATTTGGGCCATCGCCTGACGGGAAGTAGAATTTGGTGGCTAAGACAAATTTGTCCCAACGTCCTTTCAAGGCCTCGCCCAGGGTCTCCTCTGAACGCCCTCCTTGATAAGAGTTAGCTGTATCGATATGGTTAATGCCTAAATCCAGGGCTTTATCAATAACGTTGTTGACTTCCTTTTGGGGCAAGGCATCTGAGCCGAAACGGTTTGTTCCTAGCCCTATTAGAGAGACCCGCACGCCTGAATTGCCAAGTTTGCGATATTCCAATTGTAACCTCCTGATGGTTAATTGTATTGACTTTTAAAGGATACTACTATAAAACGTAAAGCGTAATCCGTAAAATATTCGGTCTGTTTATTGTTCAATTGTGACAGAGGCTATCTTGGGTTTTGACGAATAGATAATCAGGCCAGCAAAAACGATTAAAGCTAAGGCCAAATCAATCCACAGGATAGACATTGTGACTCTTGGTCCAATAGACTCGAAGAACTGTCCAATCAGCCAGGGCAGAAGCATAGCTCCGGCGCTGGCTCCGACAAAGAACCAGCCCATAACGCGGCCGGTGATGGTCATTCGGCGCTCGGCTAAAGAAATGATGGTGGGAAAAACCGAGGCCATCGAGAAACCTATCCCAATCGTACCAATCCATGTTGCGGTCAGAGAGTTTGACCAGTATAAGATAATGCCAATACAAACCAGGCAGCCCACCAAATCGCTGAACAAGATAGTACGCGGTCTAAAGGAAGCAGCAATAGGGATGGCCAATAATCGGCCTATGGTAAGCGCCCCCCAAAAGGCCGAGGTTAGATAGGCGGCGCTCGTTTCGTTGGTCAAATCCAGCCCGATAGCATAGGTGAATATCCAGCCGCCAAAGCTGACTTCGGCCCCAACATATAGAAAAAAGAACAGGGCAATCAGCATCACCAACCGGTCATCAATTTGACCAACAGAGCCGTCTCTGGAGGCAACTTGGGGAGAAGGGCTGGGTAAGCGCAGTATCCAGATAACCATCGGTAAAACTAGCAGAGCCAAGGCCCAATAGGCCCAGGTGATATCACCACTCATCAACACTGCTTGGGCGATAATGATGGGCGACAGAAAAGCGCCAACCCCAAAAAAGAAGTGTAAGCCGTTCATAAACGGTCCCACTTTGTCACCATGTACCCAAACTAACAGCGTATTACCTCCCACATCGAGCGTACCTTCGGCTATACCCAAAATTAGCAGCACCGCTGCAAGCCACCATAGCATTGTCATTAAGGGGGCCAGAGCCAGCATTCCGACGATGATAAGTAATACAACAGCCATCAGTCGATGACCAGGAACCCTGTCATATAGCGGTCCTCCCTGAAAAGCGCCGATTAAATACCCCAACGAGCGGGCCGTAAAAAGAAAACTGATTTCGCTTAATAGGGTTTGCGTATGGGCGGCTAAACCGGGCAAGGTTGGCCCCAGGGAGGCATTTGCTAACCCCAAGGCCACAAAGACGGCATAATAACCGACTGTTTTGGATATTTCTCCACCGGGGGCTACGGGTGTCGATGTTGTTGGTGTGGCAGTTGTTGTCATGTAATTCTTGTTCCTGAAAAAAATTATGATGTATGAATTATCAATCGAGCGGTATCACTCCGCCGTAGCTTATTCCGGTAAGATAAGCCATATCGCGGTTCCAGGTGGTCAGGTCATCGAGGCAAAATTGGCTAAAATAAGAGTGTCCGCAGGCACGGGCCAGAACTTTCATCAGGTGAACTGTGGCTTCGAAATAGTTCTTCAATTGCTCGGCGGATTTTTCGATAATGAGACGAGCGCGCAAATGTGGCCTTTGGGTGGCAATGCCAACGGGGCAGTTATTGAACTGCCCTCTTTTTGTGACATTGCCTCGGCATCGATTAATCCTTCCATCTTGATATGCCCATCGGCAAATATAATGACTCTCGAGCAAAGTGACCGAAAAATCTCTTGTCTTTCTTGGTTCAATCGGTTGCGTTCTTTAAGCGATTTGCTACCATACACTTTTAATGAAAAGAAAGGATGAAAATTTAAGAGACGGCTATCACGGGGGTATACTTCAATTTCACCACAAAAAAGGAGTGACCCCTATGAGTGATAACCGTCGGGTCTATCGTCGCATAAAACAAGGATTACTGCAACTTTACCCGAAACGATTGACTGGCAACCAAGCTCGTCATCTGAATACCCTGACCGGAATGATGACCGGGATAGTCCAAGGCAAACGCTGTCATTTTGAAACTATGGCCGCCAAGGCCCCCGATCAAAGCAAAGTCAGCAGTCGGGTCAAACGGTTCGGTCGTTACACCCAAAATGACAGCATAGACCCTGAAACCTATTTTATGCCCTTTATCGAAGAACTGGTGGTCGGTTTAGCTCAACGCGGAACCCTGGTCGTGGTGATGGATGGGAGTGAAGTTGGTCGGCACTGTTTGGCGTTAGGGGTCAGTGTGATCTACCAGGGTCGAGCTTTACCCCTGGCTTGGACGGTCGTCAAAGGAAACAAAGGACATTTTCCAGAAACAGTTCATCTTGAGTTGTTGAACCAGATCAAAGCCATCATTCCCGCCGAAACCGATGTCATCTTCCTGGGGGATGGTGAATTTGACGGCACCACCTTACTGGCTGAAATCGAAACGGCCGGTTGGCATTATGTCTGTCGTACCGCCCATAATCGCTGGGTGTGCGACCAAGAGAACTGGCTGCAACTCAACGAACTGGTCTGGCAACCTGGTGACTATGTCTGTTTGCCCGATGTGGCTTTCACCCAACAGGCTTATGGTCTGGTGTTGGTTATTATCTGGTGGCAGCCTGACTACAAAGACCCCATTTATCTGGTCTCCAATTTCGAACTGGGCCAGGAAGCCATCTACTGGTATCGTAAACGCTTCCGCATCGAAACCTTTTTCTCCGACCAGAAAAGCCGGGGCTTTCATCTGCACAAAAGCCACATCGCTGACCCCCAGCGCTTGGCTCGCTTGATGATCGCCGCTTGTCTGGCTTACATCTGGATCATTTTTCTGGGTGTTGTCGCCAAACGTGACCAATGGATGACTATCATTCATCGCCCTGATCGATGCGACTTGAGCCTTTTTCAATTGGGTTTGCGTTTGTTAGACCATTTTCTCAATCAGGATTTACCCATCCTTTTCGCTCTTTACATTCCAACAAGGGTTTGATTAAAAATGTACGGTAGTGAAATAAGGCAATAAAACATATACCTTTGTCAACGACGGGATCGAAAGTGCCATTGCTCAGGCCAACGCATCGGCTGGTAGCAAAAATGTGATGGTGCAAGGTAGTACGAACACCGTGCAGCAAACCTCAAAATGCTTGCCGGGTATTGGCCGCAGGCAACGGAGGAAGGAGAGTTTGCCACGAAGTTAAATTCTCTTTCGAAAGTAGTGGTTTCATCTACTCTTGAAAGTGTGCTGTGGGGTAAATGGGAAGGTGCGGAAATTATTAAAAATAACGTGGCTGAAGAAATCGCTAAACTCAAACAGCAGCCAGGCAAAGACATTGTGCTGTGGGGCAGTTTGACGCTCGCCAGGTCGTTAATGCAGGCGGGATTGATTGATGAGGTCCAGCACTACGAGGGCGCTACTTTGGTTGCTGGGCGCGGTGGAGATTGGAACTCGTTTATCTTCTTCAGCGATCCCGAAGGCAATGGCTGGGGGTGGTGCAGGAGCGCCCGGCCCGCGACTGACAAGGTGACTGTAACGGCAATGACCGCTCAACAGACAAAGGTGGCCGCCTTAATGGCTACTGTGTCCTCATGGCCAATCTGATCGCAGAACACAGTGCGGATCAAGCTGGCCAAACTCAACCGATCTCCAAGCTGGACCGCAATGTACCGGGGTTTGGTTCACCCATTTTAGGATAATCTCAAGCACTTCACCCAACTCTGGCCCCCTCTCCACAATCTAGAGCAATGCATTCACCCTCCACACCGTTTGTGTTTTGGCTTCTTGGTCAAGTACGGTCTCCAACAGCCACAGGATCGCTAAGTGAGGTGAGTTCATTCCGCTCAATGCGAGCCAATCCGGTCCGCACAATGCGCCACATTTCGAGCAGGATGGGCAGCGCAGACACAACCCAAAAGGCATAACCGATTCCATGCAGGGTCGCTTGAAAAGTCTGGCTAAAAATGCTGATCCAGATGAAAATGCCTCCCAGATGAACTGTAATCAAGCTAAACCAATTGCCGCCGAGTCTGGCGGTCTGGCTCGGTAAGAGAACCCTGGCAAACACGTAGGGTAGCAGGGCATAGCCGAATTGTAGCACCCAGCCATAGATTAATGCCTGCGGTGCATTCTGGTCAACAGCTATTTGGAGGTGGCCCGGCAGTATCTCAAAGATAATCCAGGGCGTAACTAATATTGGCACAAGCACCCACACGTAAGCCGTTACCAGGTGCCACATACCCGGCGTCCAGGCCCGGCGATCTCCCCACAGTGGTTTGACGACGTTGAGCAAAAGCCAAATGGTGGCACCTAGATGCAAAATCAAACCAGGCACGGCAAACCAAAGGGAGTGAAGCCAGGGGTACAGGACCAGCCCCAGCGCGCCAAGAGTCATCATCCAGAAGATAGGTGTGATCGAGCGCGGCCAGGCCAAAGGCCGTCTGGCAAAGTCGGGATACAGGTCTACTAACAGTCCGGCAAAGAGTAGAGCCATAAAGCCAAAGCTGTTAGCGTGAATGTGAACCTCAATGGGTACGGCAATGTGCAGGGCCTGACCCCAGCCCAACCATAGGCCGGTGCCAACGATAATGCCCAGCAG
>Ga0210124_1001304_pt1 | contig 10932 bp, 10 predicted proteins | sample Muzzi_PWC_D2_FD_185554 | JGI IMG/M metagenome (GOLD analysis project Ga0210124, IMG submission 185554) | Wetland microbial communities from San Francisco Bay, California, USA, that impact long-term carbon sequestration - Muzzi_PWC_D2 (SPAdes) | ecosystem: Environmental > Aquatic > Marine >...
TTCATCGTCCAGGCGCCGGCGGGGTCGGGGAAGACGGAGCTGCTCATCCAGCGCTACCTCGCCCTGCTCCCCACGGTGGAGCAGCCGGAGCAGGTAGTGGCCCTCACCTTCAGTCGCAAGGCGGCGGCGGAGATGGCCGAGCGGGTGGCGGCCGCCCTCCAGGGGGCCGGCGCCGACCCGCCGGCGGCGCCGCACGCCCGCCGGACCTGGGAGCTGGCCCGCGCGGTCCTCGCCCACGGGGAGGAGCGCGGGTGGGACCTCCTCGACCATCCCGGGCGCTTGCGTATCCAGACCATCGACGCCCTGTGTCTGGCGCTCGCGCGACGCATGCCCCTCCTCGCCCGCCTCGGCCCGGACCCGACCCCCACCGAGGAGGCCGGCCCGCTCTACCAGGAGGCGGCGCGCCGCACCCTGGCGCAGCTCGGCGGCGACGGGGAGCGGGGGCAGGCGGTGGCGCGGCTCTTCGCCCACCTGGACGCCCAGCCGGACCGGTTCATCCAGCTCGTCGGCGGGCTGCTGGCGAGACGCGACCAGTGGCTGGTCCGCCTCGGCGAGGCGGGGCTGGGTGGCGACGCGACGCGGCGCCGTCTGGAAGAGACCCTGCGCGGGGTGGTCGACGACCACCTGCAGGCGGTGCGGGAGGGGTGCCCGCCGGCGGTCGCCGCCCACGTCCCGAACCTCGGCTCGTACGCGGCGGACAACCTGGAGGCGGACGGTGTGGACTCCTCGATCCGGGCCCTCGGCGGGGGCGAGGAGCTGCCGGTCGGGGCCGCCGAGGGTCTCTCCGGCTGGCTGGGGGTGGCGCAGCTCCTGCTCACCAACGAGGGTCCGCCGCGCAAGCCGGGGGGCGTCAACATCCGGATCGGCTTCCCGCCCGGCAAGGCGGGCAGCGCCGAGGCCATGGCCAAGGACGAGATGAAGGGCCTGCTCGGGGAGCTGGCCGACCACCCCGGCTGGTGTGAGCGCCTCCACCGGGTGCGCGACCTCCCGGCCCCCGCCTACGACGACGCCCAGTGGCGGGTGGTGGAGGCCCTGGTGGCGGTGTTGCTGGCGGCGGTGGCGGAGCTCTGGCTCCTGTGCGGTGAGCGCGGGGAGGTGGACTTCGCCGAGATCGCCCTCCAGGCCCTCCAGGCCCTGGGGAGCAGCGACGACCCCTCCGACCTCCTCCTCGCCCTCGACCAGGGGATCGCCCACCTCCTGGTGGACGAGTTCCAGGACACCTCGCGGCTCCAGTGGGAGCTGGTGGAGCGCCTGACCGCCGGCTGGGAGGCCGGCGACGGCCGCACCCTCTTCCTGGTGGGGGATCCGATGCAGTCCATCTACCGCTTCCGGGAGGCGGAGGTCGGGCTCTTCCTCCACGCGCGGCAGGGCGGCATCGGCGACCTGACCCTCACCCCCCTCACCCTCACCGCCAACTTTCGCTCCCGGGAGGGGGTGGTGGCGTGGATCAACGACCGCTTCGCCCGGCTCTTCCCGCGCGCGGAGGATGAGGCGACCGGTGGGGTGGTCTACGCTCCCTCGACGGTGCCGGCCCCGGGTCGGGACGGGGGCGAGGTCGTGCTCCATCCCCAACACGGCGGCGACCCCCGTGGCGAGGCGCAGGCGGTCGCCGCCCTGTGCCGGGCGGCGCGCGACCGGGGCGAGCACTGCGCCGTCCTGGTGCGGGCGCGCCGCCACGCGGAAGAGATTCTCCCGGCCTTGAGCGCGGCGGGTCTGGCCTACCAGGCGGAGGGGCTGTTGCCCCTGGGGGAGCGGCCGGTGGTGGAGGAGCTGCTGGCTCTCACCCGCGTCCTCCTCCACCCGCTGGATCGCATCGCCTGGCTCGCCTGCCTCCGCGCCCCGGCGGTGGGGCTCGACCTGCGCGACCTTTACGCCCTGTGCGGGGATGCCCCGGACGCGGCGCTCGCCGACCTGCTCGGCGACGAGGCGCGCCTCGCTGGCCTGGGTCCACACGGACGTGCCGCCGCACGACGCTTCCGGGAGGTGATGGCGCGGGCCACGGCGGAGGCCGGGCGGCGCTCCCTGGCGGCGCGGGTGGAAGGGGCGTGGCTCGCCCTCGGTGGTGCGGCGGCGGCGAGGCCGGCGGACGGCGCCGCGGTCGCCACTTACCTCGATTGCCTGGCTGGGCTGGAGGCGGAGGGTGAGGCCAGCGCGGAGGCGATCGCGGCGGCGGTGGCGCGACTCTATGCCCCGCCGGACCCCACGGCCGACCCCCACCTCCAGGTCATGACCATCCACAAGGCCAAGGGGCTGGAGTTCGACACGGTCATCGTCCCCGGCCTGGGACGGTCGATCCGGCGCGGGGACGCGCCGCTGCTGCGCTGGTTCGACCACCCCGCCGGGCTCCTGGCGGCGGCCACCGGTCCGCGCGGGGAGGATCAAGACCCGATCTACCGCTACGTCGCCGGGCTGGAGCGGCAGGCCGACGACCACGAGACCCTCCGCCTCCTCTACGTGGCGGCCACTCGCGCCCGCCACCGCCTCCACCTCCTGGGCCACGCGGAGGCGAACGCCCGGGGGGAGGTGCGGGCGCCCAGCGGCTCCCTCCTCGCCCACCTGTGGCCGGCGGTGGCGGAGGAGTGGCGCGCGGCCCTGGACGTAGACGCGGCGCCGCCGGCCTCCCCGGCTCCACCCCGGCAGCCCACGGGTCTGCGCCGTTTGGCCGCCTTCCCGCTCCCCGACCCGGCCCCGGGCCTCGTCCCCGACGGGCAGCCGGCGGCGATCGGGGAGGCGCCGCCCTTCCGCTGGGCCGGCGAGATCGCACGCCACGTGGGGACGGTCGCGCACGCCCTCTTGCAACGCATCGCCGGCGAGGGGCTGACCGCGTGGGACGCGGGGCGGGTCGCGGGCGAACGGCCGCGACTACGCGCGGCCCTCGCCGCAGCCGGGGTGCCGGATGCGGACCTGGAGGGGGCGACGGACCGGGCGGCGGCGACCCTCACGCGGGTCCTCGCCGACGAGCGCGGCCGCTGGCTCCTCGACCAACACGCAGAGGCGGCGTGCGAGCTGCCGCTGGCCGGGGTGGTGGAGGGCCGGACGATCCACTGCGTGCTGGACCGCACCTTCGTCGACGAGTCCGGCACCCGCTGGATCGTCGACTACAAGTCCTCCACCCACGAAGGCGGCGACGTGGACGCCTTCCTCGCCGCCGAGTGGCAGCGCTACCGCCCCCAGCTCGAACGCTATGCCCGCCTCATGGCCCATCTCGACGACCGCCCCATCCGCATCGGCCTCTACCATCCCCTCCTGGGCGGGTGGCGGGAGGGCACACCGGGGCAGAGCGACCCTCCGGCGAGTCAGTGACCCCTACTCGGGGGTTTGCAGGAGGCCGGACCAACGGCTGGCCTGCCCGGTGTAGGTGGCGCACATGTCGATCTCATCCATCAGCGCGCCGTAGGCCGCGAGGAACTCCGCGGGGGTCGCATAGCTCGCCGGGTTCAGGAAGTGCTGCATCTGGGCGATCGCGGCGTCCGACGTGGCCGGGTCGTCCGGATCCTCGATGGACTCGATGCCGAGGCTGCGTACGAAGCGGGCCATGCTACGGTAGTAGTTGAGGACCTCTTGGTCGTCCGTGGCAACGGTGGTGGTGCCGCTGCCGTGGAAGGTACCAGCGGTGCTGTTGATCCCGAGGGTGCCTGTATTGATGGTCAGGTCGTTGAGTCGATTGGGGATCTGATAGGTGGGCTGGCTTGTGATTCCCTGCAATGCCGCGTCCTCCGCGTAGCCAAGGACGGCTGCGAATGCCCGGAGTGATCCTGCTGTCGCACGGGTGAGCAACCCGACCGACGGGGCGTCGTCAACCGGCAAGCCATCCGGCTCGTCGAGAGCGCCGAGCAGGAGCTGGTCGATATCCTCGTTGGTGGGAATGGCCCCTCCGCTGCCGAGGTCTCCGAACCGGATGGGAAGCGAATCGGCGACTCGAGAAAACTCGGTCATACCGAGTTGGTCGAAGAGCAGGTCCATGACCAGGACGTTACGCACCGTCAAATCCATCGCCTGGATGATCGTCTGGCTCGCGTCGAACAGGGTGAGGTCGCCGCTGGCCTGGGCGGTGGGGCAGGCGACGAAGTCGAGGTCGTGCTGCTCGTAGGTGAGCGGCTCGGCGTCGTGGGCGTCGTCGATCCCGTCGTTGTCGTCGTCCCGGTCCATGGGATCGGGGAGGAGGTCGGCGTCGTGGTCGAGATCGGCGCGGGTCGCCGGTGGATAGGGAACGTGGGGGCCGAGGGGGTGCTCGCTCAGCGCGCGGCGGCGAATGCCGCCATCGGTATCTACGTCCTGGAACGTGACCGATCCGAGATCGAAATCCAGCTCGGCGCCGGTGAGGGCGAAGAGGGCGCGGTCGCCGCGGTCGTCGAGGGCCAGCACGGCAAGAGTGATGCCGTTGGGAAACGGGGAGCGAAACGCGATGACGTAGTCGTGGACCGGCGGCAGGGTGAGGGAAAAGAGGTCGGCGGTGGTGTCGCTGTCCACCACCTGCCCGGTTTCGTCGATGGCGACCACGGTGAGGCCGCTGATCGGAAAGGGTCCTTCCGTAGAGGCCGCGGTGACCGGTGCGATGGTGCCCGTCACCTCCACGGGATGCCCCCCGTCCCCGCAGGCCGCTACTACCAAGGCGAGGCACAATGCCGCCGAACAGCTCCTTGTTCTCATGGTGCCTCGCTCTAGTCGGTGCCCGTCGGGGTCGCAGTATAGCATCGGGGTAGAGCGTCTGGTCGACGGCGATTCAGTGCGGCACGCTACGGCTCACTCCGTCCCTTTCTCCCCGCGGATGTCCCCTGTTGGGCGCGGCAGGCGGAGGTGGCGGGCTAGCTCCCCTGACGCGGAGAACGGCGCTGGAGGGAAGAGACGGTGTTCACCAGGAAGAAGAGGATCGCGACCGCGTTGGCCAGACCCCCCCATTGCCGCAGCGAGTGGACGCCGCCGAGGTCACCGGCGATCCGCACCAGCAGGGAGGCGTGGAGGAGCACCAGGTGGAGGTAAAAGCGCGGGTGGTAGGCGACCGGCACCCCGAGCACCGCGGGGAAGATGATCGGGGCGTGGCCGAAGATCATGACGAACACGAAGCCCACGAACAGGGCGTGGAGCAGGGCGTCGTTGAGCAGGTCGGGCCGCGGCGCCCCCACCGCCACGGCCAGTAGGCCGGCGGCCGCCAGCCACGCATAGCCGGATAGCAGACAGACGGCGACGAAGCGCGGCAGCCCCTCCTGGCGCACGGTGCGGCGGGCGACGTCGAAGCGCACCAGCCATGCCGCGAGGCCGGTCATCCCCGCCCCCATCAGCCGTACCCCGAGGTCGGGACGCACGGCGGACAGGGCCACGCCGGCCAGCAACACGCCCGTCACCAGCAGGAAGAGCGTCCGTCCCCACCGGGTCGGGGGTAGGAAACGGGTCAGCTCCAGCCGCTCGCCGGCGATGGTCACGATGAGAAAGGCCATCCACCACGGCACCAGCTCGGGGATCTCCCAGCGGCCCAGCCACAGGAGGTTGCCCGCCAGCCAGGCCGACGCCCCGGCCGCCATGGTGAGGGTGAAGAGGGTCGGCTGGCGGCGCAGGAAGAGGACGAACAGGACCACCAGCCCGGTGGACCCCAGGGTGAGCAGCGTCGCGCCCACCGGGTACGGCAGGCCGGCGAGGAGGCACAGGGCACCCACCCCGGTGCACAGCGGGGCGAGGTAGGCGGGCCACGCTCCGAAGGCGACCGCGCGCTCCAGGGAGATGACCGTCCCCAGGAAGCCGGAGACCATCAGCGGGCCGTGATAGGAGATCCAGTTGGCCTCCGGTGCCGGCAGCCGCCACTGGAGGCGCAGCAGGCCGCCCCAGAGAGCGGCCATCAGGGTCGCCATGGCCAGGGCGAGGAAGGGCACCCGCCCCAGGCGCACGCCAGCCATCGGAATCACCAGCCGAGGCTGGCCCGCGCCTCGGCCGACATGCGCTCCGGCGACCACGGCGGATCCCAGACGAGGTCGACCGTGACCCGCGCCGCGTCAGGGCAGTGGCTGCGGATGGCCGTCTCGGCCTGGTCCTTGAGGTGGGCTCCGAGGGGGCAGGCCGCGGACGTCATGGTGAGGTCGACCCGGACCTGATCGCCCTGCACCGCGATGCCGTACACCAGCCCGAGATCCACCACGTTGACCCCCACCTCCGGATCGAGGACCTCGTGCAGGGCGTCGCGGACCTCATCGACCGTCATCGGCTCGGTCTCCATTGAGTCGGTCGCGCACCCTTCACGTGTGCCTCCATACGGTCGTCCTTAGCGCCGGGCCTGCAACAGGTGCGGGTCGAGGCGGTCGATCAGGGTGGGCCACACCTGGCCCGCGGGGGTGTCGAAGATCGCGTCCGCATCGGCGCTGGCGAGGTGCCAGTCGCCGCGCTGGATCTCCATGTCGAGCTGTCCCGCCGCCCAGCCCGCGTGGCCGACGTAGGCGCGCATGGTGACGCCCGCCTGCGGCTTCTCGAGCACGTGGAGGAGGGCGGCGAGCTTGTGGCTGAAGTACACCGAGTCGAACACCTGGACCGTGTCCGCGGGGGAGTGATCGGCGCGCACCAGGAGGCTGATCAGATAGCGCGCCACCGGCCCGCCCACGTAGACCGTGTCCTTGAGCTTCTGCAGGGCCTCGACCTCGGGCAGGGCCTCGGTGAACGGGATGTCGGTGGGACGGTTGATGACCAGACCCAGGGTACCGTCCGCGCCGTGGTCGACGAGCAGGATCACCGTCTCCTGGAAGTTGGGATCCATCAGGCTCCGGCTCGCTACCAGGAAGAGCCCCTTGTGGAGTTCGGACGCCCGTCCCGGGCTCGTCGGCCGCATCGCGGCCGCCACCGGATCACTCGCGGCCGCGTCGGCGGCGACCTGCCCCGTCGCCGGTACGGCGCCGATCCAGAGCAACATGGCCGCCGCGAGCAGGGTCCACCCGCCGTGGCTTGCGGCCCGGTCGCGGAGGTGGTACCGCGCGATCACCGGCCGCCGCCGTACGCCATCGCCTCCAGCCGCCGGATCCGCTCCTCCATGGGCGGGTGGGTGGAGAACAGGGCGGCCATCCCCCGGCCACTCAGCGGGTTGACGATGAACATGTGGGCGGTCGCCTGGTTCACCTGGCGCATCGGCTGGCGCCGGTTGGCGCCCTCCAGCTTGGCCAGGGCCGAGGCGAGGTAGAGGGGGTTGCCGCACAGGGCGGCGCCGGAGGCGTCCGCCTGGAACTCGCGGGAGCGGGAGATCGCCATCTGCACCAGCATGGCGGCGAGGGGCGCGACGATCATCATCACCAGCAGGGCGAAGGGATTGCCCCGCTCGCCGTCGTTGCGTCCCCCGAAGCCGCCGAACAGCATGGCCCATTGCGCCATGGTGGCGAGGTAGGAGATGGCGCCGGCGATGGTGGCGGCGATCGAGCCGATCAGGATGTCGCGGTTCTTCACGTGGCTCATCTCGTGGGCCATCACCCCGAGCAGCTCCTCGCGGGACAGCATGCTCACGATCCCCTCGGTGGCGCACACGGCGGCGTGGTCCGGATTACGGCCGGTGGCGAAGGCGTTGGGGGTCGGCTGGGGCAGAGTATAGACCTTGGGCATGGGGAGCTGGCCGCGGGTGCACAGCTCCCGCACCACGTCGTAGAGCGGGCCGCTGGTCACCTCCTGGCCGCGGTACATGCGGATCACGATCTTGTCCGAGAACCAGTAGGACCCGAGGTTCATCGCCCCGGCGAAGATCAGGGCGAACATGGCGCCGCTCCGGCCCCCGAGGGCGTCCCCGGCCCACACCAGGACCGCGGTGAGCAGAGCCATCAGGACAACGGTACGCAGGTTGTTCATCATTGCTGACCTCGCAATAGGTTACCGAGACGCGCGGTGGTGTTCCCGCCGCTGCTCTCCAGTATGGGAGCTTATCAGGAGAGTGCCAGGTCGCCAGTCGTGCCGCGGTCGTAGACCAGAATCCCCTCCTCCAGCCGCGCCGATTCGTTGAGGCGGTGGTCCTGGCTCTCGCCGACCTCGATCAGGTGCACCACCCGTGCCCCGGCCACCAGCAGGGCATCGGCCAGGAACCACCGGTGGCACTCCCACGGCAGCCGCTCGGCGCACATCACGGCGAGGGGCGTCCCCTGCGCCTCGGCGAGCAGCCGGTCCACCGCCTCCCGGAATTCGGGCGTTGCCATGTGGTCCGCATACGCCCGAAATCCGGCGCTCTCCAGGGCGACGTGGCGCGATGGGCCGCGCTCCTTGCGAAAGCCCCCCAACGCCTCCCCGGCCCACAGATACCCGATCCCCGCCTCCCCCAGCGCCACCCCCAGCGCCACCCTGCCAAACTGCGGATGGCGCCGTGACGACGGATAGCTCCGCACATCCACCACCCGCTCCACCCCCGCCTCCACCAGGACCGCCACCAGCTCCGCCAGCGACCGATCCCCATGGCCGACGGTGTGGAGGGTGGCGGTGGGAGAGTCAGAAGCCATGACTTCCTCCCCGCGCCGCGATCTCTGTCCAACATCCAACGACCGGGAGCACGCTCAGCAGCCCAGAAATCGCACGAGGCATGAAGCACCGCGCCTGGGAAGGGTTCAACGCAAAGACTGGGATAAGAGCTAAGCGGAACCTCACCACCGCCAGCGAGATGCACCAGTGCTCTCTTATTTCATCTACAACGGCCGGACACTGGCCAATACCCTCGGTGGCATGCCATCCCAGGTGCGGCCGTCGAGGAGGCGGCCGGCTCGCTTCTTGTTCACGCCACCCCACTGTTTGAAGAAGAAGGGGACGTTGGCCTGGTCACATTGGTCGCGAAGGTCGCGTACCCAGCGATCGGCCATGGGACGGGCGCCTGGTCCGCTTTCACCACCCACGATGAGCCAGCCGATCTTGTCGAGGTTTGCCTTGCGGATCGGGCCGAGCAGCGGTTCCGCGGAGGCGAACCGCACAGCGGCGGGGACGGCGCGTAGACGGTCGATGCGCCACAGGTAATCCTCGGTCTCGACGGAGACCCCCATCCATACGTTGTCGGGCCAGATAAGGCTGGGAGCTAGCTCGAGCAGCCGATCGGCCCGCTTGGTCAGGATCTGGAAGGTGTGCCAGCTCGCTGCCGCCATTTCGTCGAAAACCCGCCGGATGAAGGGCAGCGGCACCTCTTCGTGGAAGAGGTCGCTCATGCTGTTCACGAAGACCGTCCGCGGTTTCCGCCATCGCAAGGGGGTGGCGAGACGGTGGGGCCAGAGCCGGAGGTCGAACCCCTGCTCGTAGGGGTGGCCGGGGATGCCGCGCCAGCGCTCGGCAAAGGTCTCGGCGTAGCAGTGGGTACAGCCGGGGCTAACCTTCGTGCAGCCCGTCACCGGGTTCCACGTTGAATCAGTCCACTCGATTGCCGAGTGCTCGCTCACTGCGCCGTCTTCCTTGTGCCAGTTTGGGATGGGACGAAAGATTCAGGAATCCACATGGCTTCGGAGATACTCCCCCGGGCGAAGGATAAGAACCCCCTCGATGGTCTGGCCGTAGTAGGGGCCGAAGTGGGAGAGGTCGCCGGTCAGGAGGTGGGTGGCGTTGGCGGCGATGGCGCCCAGGAGGATGGGGCGATCCTTGTCGGGCAGGTCGACTTCCGGGGGGAGTGCGTGGAGCATCGGGGTGCTTGCCATGACCTCCACGTCTTCCAGCAACTGGACGAGCCGGTGGCGTTGGTCGGCCTGCGGGAGGTTGATGCGGGCCTCTTCGATGGCGTACGCGGAGGTCAGGAGCTTGACGTCCGAGAGATCCCACAAGCGGCGCAGTCCCGCATCGGGGCGGTAGGCGGCGGAGAACAGGACGTTCGCGTCGAGGAAGACCCGCTCCACGGGTCACGGCCTCTGGTGGGGGATCGCCTCGGGATCGAGGCCCATGGCGCGCACCTCCTCGACGGCGCGGGCGTAATCGTCCGCATCCACCGCGTTGTTGAGGAGGAATTCGGCGCGTCGTTCCGGTCCGTAGCTCTCGAGCGGCATGGCCACCGCCGGGCGGATGAGGATGCCTTCGGCTCGTTCCTCGGTGATCACGAGCGAGCCCTCTTCGATGCCGTAGCGCCGCCGGATCTGCGCCGGAATCACCACCGTACCGCGCTTGCCAACCCTGCTGGTTTCGGGAGGAGACATGATCTTGTACGAGGTTGTGTGACAGACATTCAGAGAATCAGAATATCGAACCCATGTTGTGGGAAGTCAAGTTGTCGGTGGCGGTGCCTGCCGGTGCCGGGCTGGCGTGAGTGCATTCCCGACCATCCGCGACCCGATCAGCGTCCACTCGCGGTCCATCCCTCGGGAAACGGGGCTGCCGACGCCGGCCACCGCTGACCCCGTGCACCGTCGCGTTCCCGCCCCGCCTTCGCGGGGGTGACGTGCGTGCGCGGGGATGACGTTCCTTTGCGTTGCCGGGGCGCCCGGGGCTACTCGCCGAAGCGGTAGTGCTTGCGGACCGGCTGTTTGACCTCCCAGGTGCAGGAGAGGCCGGTGGGGAAGGTGACCAGGTCGCCCTTGCCGACCTCGACGCGGGTGCCGTCGGCGCAGGTGACGACCACCTCGCCCTCCAGGAAATAGCAGGTCTCGGGCTCATCGTAGGTCCAGGGGAAGGTGGAGACCTCCTTGGTCCAGATGGGCCAGGTCTTCACCCCGAGCTCGTCGAGGCGGCCCTGCGTGGGGTGGCGGTCGCGTTCGATGTTGGCCATGGGTTGCGTCTCCTCGCTCGGGTTCACGGGGGCACATTGTCGAGGCGACGCGCTGGACGTGCAAATGGCGCCGTTATTCGGCGGTCTCGCCGGGCGGGCGATCTGCTACGCTGATGGGCAGATTGCGGATCCCGCGCTGGGTGCGCGATCTCTTAGTCTCCGGAGGCGCCATGACCCACGAGCTGTTGGCACTCACCACCACGGCCGCGACCATCGGCTTCCTGCACACCGTGCTGGGGCCGGACCACTATCTGCCGTTC